>Ga0208279_1001409_pt1 | contig 13212 bp, 15 predicted proteins | sample AntAceMetag02UKM_FD_184766 | JGI IMG/M metagenome (GOLD analysis project Ga0208279, IMG submission 184766) | Saline lake microbial communities from Ace Lake, Antarctica - Antarctic Ace Lake Metagenome 02UKM (SPAdes) (version 2) | ecosystem: Environmental > Aquatic > Non-marine Saline and... | reverse complement strand
AGACCCATACCAAAACAAAAAACGATATCTTCCGATCACAAATTAAAAAAATAGACTTAGTCGACGGCAGAAGAAACGTCTTGCGAATTACGGTTGCCGGTGTCGATCATGGTACCTGAGTAGTTACAGATGATGCTGATAAAAAGCTCTCCAAACATTATGTATAATAATTAAATTTAAGAGACACTAGAACCGATTAGAGTCACTTAATCAGTTCTAGACCATATTTAATTAGTTTTCGCCAGAATAGTGCTTAACCCTCTTTTGGCAAGATATCGAAACTGATTTTAGATAGCGTTGAGACTGTTCATTAACTTACCTTTAGGTGATTTGATGAAAGCTTTGTACCTAGAAGACAGCTATATTAAGACCTTTGAAGCGACGGTCGATCAGGTTTCCGATTCCAAGTTCGCGATACTGGACAGGACCGCGTTTTACCCAAATTCCGGCGGTCAGCCTTACGACACCGGAATTTTGGTGCATGAAAACGAGGAATTTCCTGTGGTATACGCAGGTCTCTTCGATGGCCAGATCAGCCACGAATTGGGCAAAGAGGGACTAGAATCGGGCGATCTTGTGACGGGCACGATCGATTGGGATAGAAGACACGCCTTCATGCGGAGCCACACCGCGTGCCACCTATTGAGCGCGGTGATCTTCAAAAAGACCGGCGCTAAGATCACAGGAAACCAGATCGGTGAGGACAAGTCCAGGGTTGACTTCAGCTTGGAAGCTTTCAACCGGGAACGTTTGGCCGGTTACGTGGACCTGGTAAACGAGATCATCGAGGAAGATCGACCTGTGATAACCAAGATCATATCTCGCAAAGAAGCTCTTGAGATTCCTGACCTCGTCAGGCTTGCAAAAGAGGTTCCAGATAGAAGTGAGATAAGAACCGTCGAGATCGAAGGGGTGGATCTTCAGGCTTGCGGCGGAACTCACGTCAAGAGAACTGGTGAGATTGGGCAAATTGAGATGCTAAAGGCGCAGAACAAAGGGAAAGCCAACCGCCGGGTTTACTTCAGCCTGGTGGGTGACTGATCTTGGATGAGATGGAGCTTCTTGGGAAAGCCAAAGTCAAGGTGAAGGACGAGAAGGTGGTGGAGGCAGGCGAGCCCTTGATCGAGTGGTGCCCCCCCTTTGAAAAGGTAAGAGGCATAAAGAAAATTACGGCAAAGGCTGCCGCCGCGAACATGGAGTTTAGGATAAAGGAACACGGGATGTTCTCGCCCAGAAGGAAACTGGAGATGGACGTCTTCGTGGGGTTTGGGGCCTCTGAAGTGATGATGACCGCGCTGGAGAGGGGTTTGATCGACGCGGCGGTAACAGTCTGTGATGGCGCAGGAACAGTCATCACCGCAAACCCAAAGTTGGTCCAGGGGATGGGCGGCTGGATTTCGGGCCTGGTCAAGACAGACCCGATCCCAGAGGTTCTCGAGGGGATCACCGCTCGGGATGGTCAAGTCCTAGATCCAGAGGTTGCGCTGATCGATCAGGTCCAGGGCGCAGAGGTGGCTGCAAAGCGCTACTCGAAGTTTGCGGTCACGGTGACAGATGCAGATACAGCAGAAAGGCTCCGATCCTTGGAGGGTGAAAAAACGGGCGTTGAGATTCTGATCATAGGGGCCCACCTAACTGGGATCAGCAAAGAGGATGCAGAAAGGCTCCTCTCTTTTGCGGATATCGTCACTGCCTGCGCTTCAAAACATATCAGAGAAAAAGCAAATCCCCTGGTTCAGGTGGGGACAGCGGTACCTTTGTTCGGCTTGACCCAGTGGGGAAAAGAGATTCTGGTGGAGAGGGCAAAGGAAGTCACATCCCCACTTCTGATCAACACGATGTCGCTTCCAGTCTTGCCCGAGCACAAGCAGCCAAGGCCGCTTGTTTGATCGAGGAGAGAGTAGTCCCACCAGATTGTCGCGTTTCATTACTTCGGGAGCGCGGAGGGTCACGGATACCCCGACCTTTAGGTCGGTCTCGTTAACTCTTGGAGTTAACGAGAGTTAGCGACGATAAGTCGCTAACAGGAGGAAGTGAACCCTCGCCAGTTTTTCGTGTTCCTTTAAATCGGTAAAACTTTGGAGACTGTTCAGAGGAAACCGAAAGTAGAGTTTCAATCGTGCAGATCTGGGAAATCTGGGCAACGAAGACTCAAAGATTTCTAAAATCCGGAAAAACGGGCGTGCGGCCCCGAAGCATACCCCGTCCTTTAGGGCGGGGTGGGCCGCACGCAATTTGATTCCGAAATTTTGTTCATTCCCTGGAACTTAGACGCAGGAGGAATAAGCAGAACCTGGAACAGAGAACATACCACGACGCATTAAATAATTTCAATCAATTGCTTGACAGGATAGATTCTTTCGAGATGCCTGTAAAGAAGAGATTGATGAGAATTAAAGAATTATGGGCGAATCTTACAAAATTTTACTTCGTGGACGGTGCCCCAGCTACAAATAACGACATAGAAAATTATTATTCGACAAGCCTCAAGACTCACAATAAAAAACAGTTGCGGACGCCAGGAATTGAGGAGCAAATGAAGCTTTCTGCTTTGAAAAAGGCAGGGATGTTTGGACGACCTGAAAAAACGTTAATCAAAGCCTTCTTAATGTTCCTCCCGTTCCTAGATCCTGGGTGATGACAAATCGTTCTTATAATTTTCAACTCAACTAAAATAATTAGTGTGAGCTGCCCAACTATGAGTGAATACAATGAATAGTATATGTTAAAGATATATTCTAACTTGTGATAATTTGATACATATCTCATGTTTATGATCACTTCAACAATATATAGTGCTTAACGATACCTTTGAGCCAAATCTCTAACTCGCAAGAGTTTGAGATTTGGCCTATTCGTATCGTTAAGCACTATTCTGGTGAGAACCGATTAGTGTTATTTAATCGCTTCTTGACTATAGTCAAGAAGCGAAGGGGTATTTTGCGCTCAATATCTGAAAATCACTCGATTTTTAGATGGTGCCTTTCTCAGGTTGATACAGTTGGAAGGTGTGGTGTCGATATGTGAACATGTTTTTAGGGCTGAATTTTCGGCCCATCTACCCATCGGGCTCGCATTCCCTGACGCGCTTACCGGCAACAGGTTTCTCTTTTCGCCTGTAGGATCTTCAGCAAAGGCGGCAGCCCATTCTGGCTGAGTGTAAAGGGCGCTCAGGTAGTTCGGCGAGAGGACTGCGATCGTCCGATCCGTTTCTCTGGAGGCGTTGTCCATCTCCAGCACGAAGTTGCAGCCTGGCCGAAAGTCCCAGGCTTGGATCGCGACTTCGTACCCGTTTTCCTCCAGATGCCGGTGGCAAAAGTCACCCGGCAGCGCGCCCAGTAAACGAGGATCACACCCTCGCCAAGCTCGGCGTAAAACTCACCGGAGGCGAGCTTGGAGATACACCACGTCCCGATAGAGACGGGCGCACTTCACATCGGCGATGGTGTCGCCCTTGGCTTTTCTGTACGAGGCGCCAGGTGGGTGCCAACGGTTCGCTAGACTTGGTCGAAGGAGGCGCCCGCTAACTTGGTCGTGGGAACTTTCGCCTAGATTTCTGGGAAAGTCAGAATATTGACTTAAACATAGATATTGGAACTCTCAGCACCATCTTCCTGATTATATTCTTGTACTCGTCTTCGCCGAAGACTACCTGTCTGAAAATGTCTGCCATCTTCTCGTCATGTCGTCCCAGAGCCACTATAAGCTCCATCCCCCCACGGGACTTGTAGGCGACCTTCTGGAGAAAAAGGGCAGGACCTGCAAGATCACGACCAAACGCCCGTTGCCATGATTCTTCATAGGACTCAAGTGACATATCACCCTCAGAATCGCCCCGAATGGCTTTTGCAGCTAACTTGCCCGAAAGGATGCTGTAATAGAGCCCTTCACCTGTAACGGGATTCACAAAACCCGCCGCGTCCCCTACAAGAACCACTCTGTCAAATACAGTCTTTTTTGCAGGCTTCTTGAACGCTAAGAGGTGGTGACGTGGTCGGTTCAAGGCCAATCCCTCGGGCACCAGCCCCTCTTTTCTCAAGAGGTTTACAAAATCTTCATAAATTTGATTTGGACTTTGCTCTTTGATATCATGCCAGAAAGATCCGATCCCCACGTTTAGGTAACCATCCTTGACGAAATACCAGCCGTATCCTGAAGGGACGACACCGAAGAAGACAGAAAGTGTTTTGTCGTTATCGTTGATCCGATCGAGGATCTCGTTTTCGACTGCGGTCTCGGATTCTGCACAACGGGCGAGATGGCCTTCAGGCCACTTTTTCCGGATTCCAAGATCTTTGATCAACTTGTTGTTCTGAACGCCAGTTGCCATCACGACGTATCTTGCTGTTACCACCTTTTTTCCAGAGGCAACCTCATATTCGCCTGATTCAAGGCGCGTTATCTTCGAAACGGGACATACATCGAATATCTCGACGCCGCTTTTTCTTGCATCTTTTGCCATGGCGGCGTCAAACTCGCTCCGGATCACGAAATGTCCACGTTTGTTAGGAATGCTGATCTTCTTTAAAGACGGAGAATATATGTCAAGGCGAGTGACCTTGCAATTCATGTGGCTTAAGGCAACATCTCCCAAGAGATCATCTGTTCGGAACGAGAGTACGCCACCGCATGGTTTGTCACGAGGGTACTTTGCCTTCTCGAATATGACGGCTTTAAGGCCGTATTTGGCTACGTTGAGCCCAGCAGAAGTTCCTGCGGGTCCGCCACCGATTATTGCTACATCGTATCGTTCCATGTTATCTCCTCGATCGAAAGGCAAAGCCGATCTCGCGTTCTCTTCTCGGTCAATCACTCAGCTTAAGAGCATCATGACGTGATTCAGTTTTTATAGGTTTGGGATGGCGTTTCTTTGAATATTTTCTTCCTTCAAGGGCGAAAAGTCGCGGTTCTCATTTCGTCTTGTTACTCCGATTCGACGCACTGCCCAGACTAAACGGTAAAAGATAAATCACATAAAAGCTACACTCTAATATACTGGTGATGGTATGAGCGACGTAATAGATTTAGGTGACGCTAACTGGGAGACGGTGGTGGAAAGATCAAAGGGGCCAATCCTTGCCATGTTCCATTCGCCTGCCTGCTCTCACTGCCAGATGATGATGCCATACTTTGAGCAATACGCCACAGAGTTTCAGGGCAAAGTGAAATTCGTCAGGATCGACATAACAAAGAACTCTTACATACCTGAAAGGTATGGCGTCATGGCCACACCCACCTTCAAATTCTTCTGTGGAGGACGACCTATTCAGGATCTGGTAGGCGCAGCATATCCCACGCTTCTAAAGAAGCTCGTTGAAGAGGGGGTCCAGCACGGTGACGAATGCGCCAGACATTCTACACCCATATATTACAACGTAGGTTACGTCTAAGCGGACACACCAAATTAATTTTTAAGATACTGCTGCATCCCGCAATCTTTAAGTTTCAGCCAGTTCGATGGGAGAGGGGGAGGATACGGGTTTGAACTTTAGACAATTATTCACATATTTCATATTGTCATGGATCTGGATCGGTGCAACCTTAGCGACAGATTCCGGTCAGACAGAATCGACTCTTGGACCTGACTGGCTTAGCCCCTTTCAAGCTGACAGGCCTGAATGGGACCCTTATGGGCCAGATGGTGAATCGGATTACGTGCCAGGAGAGCCTGGCTGGGACCCCTATGGACCACCCAGCTATGGTCCACCTCAGCTGGTATCGTCAAATCCCTTTTCATCGGGTCTCGTTATAGCTGAAGATGTGCTGATGCCAAACCAGCTCTACCTCCAATCAGGTGGTGTTCTCACCACGAAAGGAAGCGTGAACTTGGGCGATCCCTACACTCTCTGGCTCTATGTGTCACAGTGGGGCCCCTTTGCCCTCTACGACAAAGGCAGTTTGGTCGTCTCCCAAAGTTTCTTGACGCCGGGATGGTATAAAGTAGGACAATACGCAGAGATCCTAGAATCACATCGTTACCAGTTCAACGCCACTTTCTGGAGCAATGAAGTGACATTGGCTGTGAACTCTGGCGGATATCCCACCTCTTACAGCATGACTGGAAGAGTGGTGGATCCAAGCGGAAACGGCATTCCCGGGGCTAAAGTCAAGATATCCGGATCTGGAGGTGGAAGTTACGGGACCGTCACGAATTTTGGAGGTTACTATGGAATCAGCATACCTTCAGGAACGTATTCTGTAACGTCTGAACTTGCTGGTTACAGCTTCACCAGATCGACCGCCAGGGTATGGGTGGGGACCGTTTCGGTGGCAGGAACCGTCATTGGGTATCCTGCCAGCCAATATCCATCACAGGGACAGTATCAGTCACAGGATCAACATCCTCCCGGAAGCCAAGTCACTCAACAAGGAGTTGGATGGCTGGAAGGGTATATTGCTGACAAAAGTGGAACTCCTATCTTTGGGGCAAGGATAAACTCCGATGGAGCGAGTGCCTTATCTGATTCACGAGGCTTTTACAGGATCATTCTTTCTCCGGGTGGGTACTCCACAAACGTCGAAGCTACAGGCTATACGTTCCGCTCCGCAACCGTCCAAATCTATCCAAATAGAGTCACCAAACGAGACTTTGAAGGAAGAAAGGTTCTTGTCTTGGGCGGGCTCAGGTGAATGGCAATTTAACAAAAAAGTGGAACGCGTCTGGCTTTCAGGACGAACGCAGCAGGATCCCCCCTACTTTAGTGGGGGGCGGAATGCGTTCAAATATTCACAGCCTGAATTAAGCGGTTTTCCGTATTGGTTTTTTACGTAAACTAACATAGAGTTTACCTCCGCGAGTGGAGTTATGCGTATCAAAGATTGTGGAGTCAATCTTGGAATCCGACTTCCTCTCGATCTGATATGGAACGGTTTTGTGTGGTACAAGCACTGCCCCTACCCATCAGAGCTGTTTAACCGGCACCCTTAGAGCCCGGAACTGAGGCGGCATTTCAGGGTAACTATAATATTCGTCCCTATCGTTCATCAATTATATACTATCTCCCAATTGATGATCTGGTAAACCAGGGCACGTCAAATGCCCGTCACTTTAGTGATGGGTGGTTTACGCGTAGTTCCATCGCCAGACCTTGAAACCAGCAGCTAAAATCATCAGGAAGATCGCTAATACGACGAGTGATTGAAGGTACTCTACTACTGTTACAATGTCCATCCTACTACCTCCGCAAGAGATGCCCAACTTCTATTTTTTCATCGACTCTTTAAGAGCCAATTTTCGGCTTGATGCAGAGCAACAAACCGCAAACTCTTTACCTTCGACGAAAACGGCCCTCATAAAGGGCCTTTCCCGATCCAGAACGGCTTTTGGGAATCCAAATATAAAGGGATTTCCCAGAACGCGGCCATCTTGACCAGAACGGCGTTTTCAGATCGCCTGTTTACGGCCTCTAACACGTTATTTGCACTTAAACGTTTGGTCTGGTGGCGGCAGACTCCGCCTAAATTTGGCAAATGAACGTACTTTCTATGAGATGAGAACGAAATCCATATCTGGGTTTCGGATGGGGATTCAACCCGAAATTTCCCAAAGACCGTTTTCGCCTCTCGGGCCATGCTTAACTATTTTGCTAACCTCGACAAATTGAGCCATCAGGAGGATCTCATCTTGAAGTTTGCAAGCCACATAGCCAAGATAGACATCTCAGGGATAAGGAAAAGCTTTGAGGGCGCAGGCCCAAACTCCGTAAACCTGGGCATTGGACAACCAGATTTCCACACTCCAGATCACATCAAGCAAGCTGCAATCCAAGCGATCGAAGAAGGGTTCACCGGATACACCATGAACTTGGGGACGATCGAGCTAAGAGATGCCCTTTCCGAGAAGTTCAGGCGAGATAACAACTTAGATTACACACCCGAAGAGATTATGGTCACTAGCGGAGCAAGCGAGGCCCTCTTCCTTGCGATAGGCGCCTTGATCGAGAAGGGCGACGAGGTCATGATGGGCGACCCTGGATTTGTTTCGTACTCGGCCTTGACGAGTATGGTCAACGGAAAGCCGGTTTCCGTCCCGCTAGACGAGAACTTGAGAATCTCTCCTGAATCCGTGGCAGAACGGGTTACCAGCAAGACAAAGGCTTTGATAGTAAACTCCCCTAACAACCCCACAGGTTCGGTCCAGACTGAAGATGAACTGCGTGCCCTTACAGAATTGGCCGACGACCACGATTTCGTCCTCATCTCAGACGAAGTTTACGAGCACTTCATCTACGAAGGCGAACACGTGAGCCCTGCCCAATTCTCAGACAACGTCATAACGATAAATGCGGTCTCCAAGACATATTCCATGACAGGATGGCGATTGGGCTATGTGGCAGCCAGATCCGAAGCCCTGGAAAACATGCTCAAGATCCACCAGTACGCCCAAGCCTGCGCCCCGTCGGTATCCCAAAAGGCCGCCGAAGCTGCAGTGAAAGGGCCTCAACAATGCGTCTGGGACATGAGAGACGAGTTTCAAAGAAGAAGAGACGTGTTGATAGACGGCCTCACAGATATGGGTGTTGATATCGCAAAGCCAGAAGGTGCTTTCTATGTCTTCCCGAAAGTTGGAGACGGAGACGAGGTTGCTGCAAGGCTCATCAAAGGAGGAGTTGTGACGGTTCCAGGTTCTGCGTTTGGAACTTACGGAAACGAGCATATCAGGATCTCCTATGCAGCTTCCATGGAGAACATAAAGGCGGCTCTGGACAGGATGTGTGCTATTCTTTAAATAGGAGCTATGTTATTCGTCGGATGGGTTGATCAGATGAAAGAACAGGTGGAGACGAGAGAGTTAAAAGTGGGACGGTACGTAATAATCGATGACGAACCGTGTGTGATCAAGAGCATCGCCAAATCCAAGCCTGGCAAGCACGGGTCTGCCAAGGCAAGGATTGATGCCGTCGGCATATTCGATCATCAGAAGAGATCCATCGTCCAACCAGTCACGACCAAGGTCTACGTTCCAGTCGTTGAGCGAAAGTCAGGTCAAGTGCTCACCATAAGTGAAAACTCAGTTCAGCTGATGGATATGAGCGATTACAGCACATTGGATGTACCCCTGACTCTCGACGACCGAAAAAAGGTGGAAGAGGGAAAGGAAGTCTCCTACCTGCTGGTGATGGAAAAAACCAAGCTGGACATACGTTAAGACACACGTTAAACGTACGTCAGATATGCTGAATATACGTTAAAACGGGCAATTGGCCTATTGCGTTCAAGATAGATATTAATGTTTCAATTATCCAATTTTGCAGATGCTAACGCCTCAGAAGAGGCAGAGTTCGTCCTGGTGGGCGCGCCCTTCGACGCAACCACATCTTTTCGACCTGGAACCAGGTGTGGACCTGATGCAATCAGGCAGGCGTCCTACAATTTCGAGACCTTCGAAAGTCGATATGGCATAGATCTGTCAGACCTTCGGATTTTGGACCTTGGGAATCTGGAGCTGGGATCTGACCCAGGACTTGCCTGCGAGGCTATTCAGGATAGTTTTGCCTTCATTCCCGAAGGGGCGACGCCGATATTTCTTGGAGGCGAGCATTCCATAACGCCTCCGATCGTGAAGAAGATTGCACAAAGTAGCGAAATCGGCGTGATCGTCCTGGATGCGCACTTGGACCTGAGGGATGAATATGGCGGCACCAAGATGAGTCACGCCTGTGCCAGCCGGAGGATTCTGGACATTCCAGAGGTCAAAGGCTACGCCTCTATAGGGATCCGAAGCGGTTCGAGTGAAGAGTATCTCTATGCAAAAGAGCAAGCCATTCATTATCACACCAGCGAAGAGGTCCGGGAAAAGGGGATGGGCCAAGTCCTGAAAGTGGCTCTGGAAGAGGTAGGATGTAAGAGAATCTATCTATCCATCGACTTCGACTGTCTAGATCCTGTTTACGCGCCCGGGGTTGGCAACCCTGAACCATTCGGGTTGACTTCTTGGGACGTGAGAGAAGCGATCGAGGTCCTTGCGCCAAGAGCGGCGGGGCTGGACATAAACGAGATCGCGCCCCAGTACGATTCTGGCCAGACTGCCATCCTCGGTGCAAAACTGGCGAGGGAGTTTATCGCCGCCAAGGTTGCAAGGATGTGAAAAAAGAGAACGTTTGCATCCCACTTTTTCGAAAGCATCGGCGGTTATGCAGGTGATGACGCCTCCAAGATGGAGGGCTTTGCAAGACGTGATGGTTTGCCGTCCCGGATGAGATGCGAGATTTTGGGGCTGGCTCAATCAACATATTGGAGGCAGGAACCTTGTGAGGTGTACCTCTCGATCTTTTCGCCCAGTTTCCACATTTCGAAATCTTTCACACACATTTTGGCAAGATCGAAGAATAGATCACGGCCAGGTTTCCGTCTACATGGAGGGGGCGCGCCACCTCCTCGGCGACGAGAACTTCGCCCCAAAAGAAGCTGTGTACATTCTTTCCGAGCACTGCATGAACTCTGAGATGATAGTTCACTTTGAGGGGACGTGGGTCAGAGTCGAGAGCGTCGATCTAAAGGTCTGGTGAGGTCGGCGCGCCCAGTCATTTACCTGATCATCTTTCGGGCCAGGACAACGATGAAGAGCGGCAAGAAGATCCCAACTAGAACAATCTCTGCGACAATTGTAAACCAATCTCCTTGCCCTCTATAGAGTGATCCGTAAAGGAAAGTGGAAATGCTCAAAACCACCCAAAAAAGTGGGAACCGCAATTTTACGCCGTATCCGAGAAATACGAAATACGCAAGATCGAGAATTTTGCCGTTGTTGCTCTTTTTCTTATATTCGTAATAGCAAGCGTCTGCATCATCGAATCGTACTAAATCTCGAAAATTTTTAACTAATGCTGAATATATAGCCCAATCGTAGCCGTCCTTATACTGATATTTCAGATGCATTTTAAGAGGGGCCCATTTGATGTATAATCTGTTGAAAATTGCTTCTTTCAACAGAATCTCTGACATTTTCTTAAATTGGCAATTATTAAGCGACATTGTGTCAATCCTTGCACCAGTTAAAATTAGATTTTTATCAAAATTGGCCTCATCAAATTTGGTATTTCCTGTAAACTTGGCTTCTGCAAAGTCCGCATTGCCTCTAAACAAAGCTTTTATGAAATTTGCAAATCTAGGGAACGTTGTAGCTTTGAAACTGACACCACTTTTGAATTGAGCGTCTTGAAATTGAGCGGTTTCTTTCCCAAACCAAATATAAGAAAAATTTGAACTTTGATAGAATTTCGCATCTTCAAAGTGTGCATTCCCTCTGAACTGAGAACGTTGAAATTCTATATTTACGATGGATTCATTTGAGTTTTTATATTTACAAAATCGTGTGCCTGGCAAATTGATATCTTTGTGATTATCCACTCCAAATTTAGCACCATCAAAATAAACGTTTCCACCAAACTGAGCATGGTCGAAGCTAACATAATCCCCGCTAAAAATGCTTTGTGTAAAGGAAGTATATTTCTTGAATCTTACTTCTGAGAAGTTAGCATATGATCCAAAATGAGATCCTGTAAAGCGAGCATCTCTGCTGAAACGAGATCTCATGAAACTCGCTTGCTCGAATATAACATGGGAAAAGTTTGCACTTCTATCGAACTTAGAGCCGGCAAACATGGTTTTTTACAAAATTGTGTATTTTTGAAGCTGACCCCTTCATCAAATTTGGCACCCATAAAAGAAGACGAATTCTTAAAAATTGTATTTTCAAAAATAGCATTTTTATGAAATTGGGCACCACCAAATGAAACGAACGCCTTAAATGTAGTATGACAAAAATTAACTTCATTATAAAATATAATATTTCCGAAGTTTACAATTTCTCTAATTTCGGAATTAATAATAGATATCGGAGGGCTGGCCATCTTTTTCTTTACGATAATTTGGTCATCTTCGTCTCCCAGCTCTAATAAGGATGTCGTCCAAGTGTTTTCTGTCCGCAAAGCTACTGTTCTCAGATCCAGATCGCCCTCCACTATCACATTCTCGTACTCGATTGACTTGCCCCGCTCGATCTTCGCCAGTATCTCCTCGGCCTTCACCACCTTGCGCCCTTCGGTTCCCGTCCTTCTCACCCCCTCGAAACTTCGCGCCCTTGCTATTTCTCGATTTCGTCGCTCCAACTCCTGGCCTATCGAAGGTGGCGCCGAGGGGGCGCTGATCCTCCAGGACTGTGGTGGTAGCAACTATCTTGATCGGATCAGAATCTTCTGCCAGAGCAAAAGGCACCGGCAGAATTGAGACAAATAACAAACTCAGTATCGATTTCCTCATACTTTCACCAAAATAAGTAACTTGAATTAATAGATATAAGACTTATGATAATATGTAATGATAATAGACCCCGTGCTTTCCAAGCGGCCATAACGATCAGGAAGATACCTGCCATTTTGGTCAAAACAAATCGCTTCCATCTTATCTTCTGCAGAATGGGAACGGCAACCGTTAAATATGGGGTATATTAATTCCAGATTTCATAAGACTATTTATGAATACATCCCGGTGATATGATTGCAGACGAAAATCGTTGATCCAGAAAAGGTATCCCTCGATGAGATGATCGAGCAGGGTGCCGACTTTCACGGCCACCTCGGCTCCTTCTTGGTTTTGGGAATCAGAATGGGACGTCTCGCCCTAAAGAAGCTAAACTCTCCCGGATACGAGAGCATAGAAGCTCTGGTCAAGACCGGAACGACCCCTTCGCTATCCTGTCTTGCGGACGGGATTCAGATATCCACGGGCTGCACCCTTGGAAAGGGAAACATTGCCACCGAACCTCTCAGCATTCCCGAAGCAGACTTCACATCAGACGGCAAGAGCTTGACTTTCAGGGTGAGAGACGATATCATGGACGTGATTGAAACCTGGAAGGACAGCTATGCCACTCTCGAAGATATCGCCCATAGAGCATAATCCAAACGGCCAGACGAAGAGCTCTTCGAGCGCCTGTGAGTATCCACTAAAGCTTCGTGAGTATTGGAAACGATGGAACCTCTAATCGAAATTGAGAGCGTAGACACGGTCTACGAGGGCGAGAAGATCGCCACCTTGAAGGCCGTAAGCCTGAAGATCTGGCCCGGTGACATGGTCTGCGTCCTTGGGTCAAACGGTGTATCCAGAAGCGGAGAAACTTTTGATTACCGCTGATAGTGGCGGAAGTAATGGATATCGGGTTAGATTATGGAAAATCGAACTGCAAAAATTTGCTGATGAAGCTGGACTCGA
>Ga0208279_1001398_pt1 | contig 13280 bp, 8 predicted proteins | sample AntAceMetag02UKM_FD_184766 | JGI IMG/M metagenome (GOLD analysis project Ga0208279, IMG submission 184766) | Saline lake microbial communities from Ace Lake, Antarctica - Antarctic Ace Lake Metagenome 02UKM (SPAdes) (version 2) | ecosystem: Environmental > Aquatic > Non-marine Saline and Alkaline... | reverse complement strand
CAGCACCTATTTTAATCTCAGGCACCACCGTGTCGGGCATCTTTATCAGGGACGTTTCAAAGGTATCCTGGTAGAGGCAGATGAATATTTACAGGAGTTAAGCCGATATATTCATCTTAATCCAGTCTGGATAAAGAAGTATAGCAAGCTCCCACTAGAAGAAAAAAGCAAGCTTCTCAGGGATTACCGCTGGAGTAGTTTGCCCGGATATATTCGGCTTAAAGCCCGGGATGAATTTATAAATTATAGTATGATATTGGGGTATAAGGGAGGGGATACTAAAGAAGGAAGGCGGAGATATAGAGAGTACGTTTTACAGGGATTAAAATATAAAATTGATGATCCGAAAGAAGATGTCAGGGCAAACGCGATCCTGGGGTCGGATAGTTTTATTGTCTGGGTGAAGGAGAATTTTCTCAGTGAGATCGGATTTGCAAGCCGGGATTTTTCCCATTTAAAAACTATTAGGACGCCGAAGCCGATCAAGGAAATAGCCGAGGCGGTAGCGGAAGAATATGGGTTAAAGTCAGAGGAGATAATTAAAAAATATTCTAAGCATCGTGAGGCCAGGCTGGTATTGTTGGAGATATGCTATCGGCCAAATCTAAGGAAGATGAGCACAAGGGAGATGGGAGATGATTTGGGAGGCATAAGCGGGGAACAGGTCAGTCAGGTCCACAAGGTGATGCAGACTCGGATTAAGCAAGAGAGGAAGCTGGCAAAAAGAGTTGAGAAAATCATATCCCGGCTTCAAACTTAGTATTTGGGGTGTGACCCTGAATCTTTCTTACGCGTCTTGTCCAAGACGAAAATCAGCAGCAACGCGGCTCATGTGGGATTGTGACATGGCCTCTAAGCCGGCTTAATCGGGCCCTCCGAAACTATTCCGGTTATATATGGCAGACCGGGGCTCTCCACCAGGCAGGGAATCTTCTTCTGTGAGTTCGATGGTCCGCAGGCGGAGAGAAGAGTGTTCTGTACGGTAATGGGATAATAAGCAAATGGTGAAGAACCAAAGTGATTAGCGCCTCTGATCCTTCCATACTGCTTTTGCCGCCCGTCGGTTTTTCCCCTTATCCGCCTTGAAGCCACGATGGAAGGCGGTAAACAGATCCCCGGTCCGTCCGGGTATACTTTCGACTTGCCGTTACCGTTTATTTCAGACATAATGCAAATTAAATTTGGATGTTTATCCAGGCAAAGGGATAGTCTTCGGGAAACAGTAAAAAAAGATTTCTATCAATTTAACAGGGGATACTAAAACAGATCGTGCCTCAGATATCAGGGCCAGATTAGACTTATAAACCAACACGGGAGTCATGGATGCGTATCTCGATGAATACAATGATCAAAAGGGTCACGAAAGCAATCCGCATAAGCGCGTTAGCGATGATAATGGCGTCGGTGACTTTATTGGCGCGGACTATTTACGCGGACAGCCCGGAAAATCCGGGCATGGTCAGCGATAACACGGTAAGCGCCTGGGATTCCATGGTGGCTGGCGGGGATTCCTTGTTCTGGTCGGCCCGGGACGGATCTGTCAATCTACATACCCGCTCGCTTGGTTCTGATATAGCCGTCCCATTTTTCACGACGCAATATCTGCTGCCGCAGACGTTGAACGAGGAAAGCCTCAGCGCTTTTCTGTCCATGGAACACGAGGAATACCATCTTGACGGCTGGTTCTTCCTGGGGCATTTGATCGAAGGCGAAGGGGCATGGCCGCAACAAAGCGAGATAAGTACTTTCCTGATGTCTGTTCAACGCAAGGATATCGCCCAGATTCCCGAGACTCCGATCCGTCTGGCGGTTTTCCCTAGCATTGTTGCCTTTCAGGGGTCGCGCCACGACGGATATTTACTCGGCGGATCCCTTGACCTGGCTCCCCAGGTGACGGTGACTTCTGATCCCTGGTCTGTTGTGGCGGTGGCTCTCGGCGATTATTCCATTATGAGTATGTCCCTGGCGGAAGGTCGGATGGGGATGAAGGACGCGGTTTACCATCTGGCGGCGGATGTTGTTGATCTGGCGCAGAATGCCGTTGACCAGGAAACACATCGCCTCCAGACCGACGTCTGGGTTAAGGACATTTTCGGCGTTATCAACAACGGTTACGGACCGGCGTCTTTCTATCCTCATTGGATATTGTCTGAACAGCGTGAAAAAATATTGTCCGAATACGGCGGGTCGCTGAAAGCCTACATCCTGGCGGAAAATGACCCCATGGTCTGCCAGGGTGATTATTACTATTCGGTGCCCCAGCTCGAGGTTCTTTACTTCCGGGTTACCAGGGATTATGACGAGATACTGGCGGAAGGCCACCAGGGTAAACTCTGGATGGACTACACGTTGGCGAGTTACGATGAGCGCGCTTTGGAGATGGTCAAGTACTGCAAATGGCAATGGCTCCCCATCCAGTTCTCTGGAAGCACCGACTCCCTGATGATACTCAACACCGAGACTCTCAAGACGGAAGCTCTGCCGGTGGCGAAGCTCTACCGGGATGAAGAGAAGAGTCTCAACGGAGCAATTAACGCCACATACTCCTGGGACATAGACAAGATAACCATCACTCCGGTGGAAGAATCTGTATGGAAAAGCCCGCACTCGGGAGTAACCTACTATACAAAATACAACATAGATCTTCTCTCTGATAACCCGGCAATGAACGCCCATCTGACCATCACCATGCTCCGGGATGATTCGGAGATTTACATCCCCGGCCAGAATCCAACCTATGAGGGGGTGGGAATCGTCACCGGGACCTTTGGTGGGGAAGAAGTCAATGGATACACCTTTGCGGAGTTCCAACAGACATATCTCGATCCAAGGTGGATCAATGACTACAACGGGGACGGGACCTCCGACATTGGAATCTTCCGGGAAAGTTCTGGCCTCTGGGCGATCCGGGGGGTGACCCGGGTTTATTTCGGCACTACCAACGATACCCCGGTCCCCGGGGATTACAACGGAGACGGGACGACCGATATCGGGATATTCCGTTCTTCCCTCGGTCTCTGGGCGATCCGGGGAGTCACCCTCGCCTGGTTCGGGCAAAGCGGAGACTCTCCTCAGCCTGGTGATTACAACGGAAACGGAACCTGTGATATCGGGCTATTCCGACCCTCTTCCGGTCTCTGGGTGATCCAGGGAGTAACGCGTGACTATTTCGGTGCCCAAGAAGATATCCCGGTCCCCGGCTTTTATGATCGGACAACCAATTTAAAAAATATCGGAATCTTCAGACCCTCCACCGGGCTGTGGGCGATCAAAGGGGTGACCAGGTCCTACTTCGGCTCCTCATCTGACATAACTGCTCCCGGAGATTATAATGTCGACGGGAGGTGGGAAATGGGGATATTTCGCCCGACTTGCGGCCTCTGGGCCATTCGGGGAGTGACCCGGGCCTATTTCGGTGCCGTATCTGATCAGCCGGTCACCGGCGACTACAACGGTGACTCTATGGATGACATTGGAATATTCCGGAAAACATCCGGGCTTTGGGCGGTTCGTGGGACAACTCGTGCTTATTATGGCTCAAGTGGGGATATTCCGGTTACCAGATAGGGAAGGGGAAATAAGTTAATGGAAAAATCCACCGCCTGTACAAGAGCAATAGATAAAATACTGAGGTGGGGGATAATATCTACTGCTCGAATTAATCGGAGGATTATCCCCCCACTGAGAGATGCTTCACGCTCGGAACTGGTCGCGGTGGGCGGGAGGGATCCGGATCGGACCCGGAAATTCGCCGACCGATGGGAGATACCCAAAAGATTTCCTTCCTACGAGGCTCTTCTCGCCGATCCCGAAATCAATATCGTTTATATCCCTCTCCCCAACAGTATGCATCGCGAGTGGGTTATCAAGGCCGCCCGGGCCGGCAAACATATTCTCTGTGAAAAACCGCTGGGACTTTCAGTGGAGGAAGTCGATAACATGACCCTGGCGGCTCGTGAAAACGGAGTGGTGCTGCTGGAAGCGATGGCTTACCGGATGCATCCTCAATATGCCAGATTAAGAGAACTCCTCAATGACGATCTTATCGGGAAGGTCCGCCTGATCAGGGCGCAGTTCTGTTTCACTCTTCCGGATGGAGATGGGAATATCCGGTGGTCCGAAGAGCTGGGCGGCGGGGTTCTCCGGGATGTGGGGTGTTACCCGGTAAGTTTTGCCCGGGCGATAGCCGGGTCTCCGCCGGTGGAGGTCTATGGACGTCAGGTAAAGGGCCCGACCGGAGTTGATATTATTTCCGCCTGTCAGCTGCTCTTCCCCGGGGGGGTGATAGCGGAGCTGGATTGTTCTTTCGTGCTTCCTTATGGAGTTCGAGCGGAGGTGGTGGGAGAGAGAGGTATTCTCCGTCTCCCCAATCCCTGGCAGCCGGATATCGATGGTAAATCAAGTGGTTTGATTCATATCGCTCCTGACGATACCGAGACCGTGATATCGACCATGGTGGTTGATCCTTACCTCTGTGAGATCGAGGCCATGGAGAAAGCTGTGCTGGATGGAGAGTTGCCGGATTATTCTCTGGTCGAAAGCCGGGATAACGCCGCGATTATCTCTGAGTGCTATCGCTTGGCGCAGGCCGGGAATGTCGGACGGGTCTGACCGGTCGGACTGGTCGGACTGGTGGGCTGCTCCAAGGGCCGAAGGGCGGAGATGTCTTAACCGGTTGAATTTACCTGATATTTCAGTTGACTTTACCATATCACTGAGTAAACTCCCCCCCTTGAAAAAATAAAGGAGTAAATACTATGATTGGGAAGAAGAAAACTGTGAAAAAATCAAAAGCTAAGACCAAAAAAACTGCCCGGAAGGACTCCACTGCCAGGGCTACAGTTAAAAAAACTACGAAAAAGACTGCTGTCCGCGCCAGGACCAGTAAGAAAGCATCCGTAAAACCGGCTGTTAAGAAGACTACGAAAAAATCATCCATACCCGCGCCGGAGAAGCTGCAATGGGAAGAGATATATGAGATGGAGATCGTTACCAGGGCCAGATGGTGGAACCGTAATCGGGACGTGGGCACGATCGCCGGGATTAATCGCCGGATGGCCTTCGGGGGATACCAGGACGTTATCCGGGATTCCGACCGGGCCTACGAAAGCGCGATCTGGAAGATCGCGGGGGAGATCCTGGGGAGACGCGATAAGATCCGCCTGGTGATTGTGGCCGGACCCAGTTCATCCGGAAAGACTACGACCACCCTAAAGCTCTGCGAGGACCTCCGGACTATGGGCGAAGACCTGATAATCCTGCCCATGGATAATTACTTCTGGAATCTGAAAGATCAGCACCAGGATGAATACGGCGATCATAACTTTGAGTCCCCCGAAGCTCTGGATATCAAGACAATCAATCAGAACCTCCGTGATCTTTTGGTTGGAAAAGAAGCTTCGATTCCAGTCTATGATTTTAAGACGGGGAAACGGAAGGCAAAACGGGAAAAGATGAAGCTGGCCGAAGGTCAACTTCTGGTAATAGAAGGTCTGCACGCCTTTCATGGTTCCATGACTGCCGGGATACCGGCCGATAGTCAGTTTCGGGTATATATCGAGACCATCTGCCAGCTGCAGGATAAAGACTATAACTTTATCCCCTGGACCGATCTCCGCCTGCTGAGAAGGATGGTTAGGGATAATCTCCACCGCAACTATTCACCCATGAAGACGCTCGGCCACTGGCATTATGTCAGAGAATCCGAGAAGGAGTATATCGTACCTTTCATCGGAGAAGCGGAAGCGGTTGTCAATGGGTACCTTCCCTACGAATTGCCGGTCTATAAAAAGTATCTCTATGAGCCTCTGAAAGAAGCTGTGGAGAATTATGCCGAGCAGACCGGGAGAGAGGACGCCTATCGGAGAGCATTGAGGTGCCTGAGTTATCTGGAAGAGATAGATGAGCTGGAAGATGATTCAGTGATCGCTCCCACTTCGCTGATCCGGGAATTTATCGGCGGCAGTGCGTATAAGTATTAACAGGCCTCTTCCACTTTAGGTGGGTGAATACAAATTATCGGTCCGATTCACATTCTTCAAATCCGACGGATCGGTCGGATCCGACGGATCTAAAGGATGATGTTCTGAATACCAGCGTAGCGCTGCTAAAAAATCATATAACTATTGTAGTATCCCAATTATATAGTAATCTTTGCTTAATTAAGCAAACTAGGAGAATAATATTATGAAGTCAATTAAAGATTTAAAGCTTAAATTAACAACCCCTAAAGAGAAAGAGGTCTATGAGAGAATTATACTCCAGCCCTCGCGTCTGGAAGGATATAAGCACCTGGCCCGGCTTCTGGCCAAGGAAGATGATCAGCCGGCGGCGGAGAAGGTTCTCCGTCTGGCGCTCTCTCTTTTCCCGAAAGATCGGTTGACCAGGGAACAGCTGGCCACTCTATTCGAGGATATGGGAAGTCCGGCCCGGGCGATGAATATCTACCGGCAATTGATAAAAGAAGGCAAGAGCTGGTCGGCTTATCTCCGTCTGGCCCGGATCCTGAAGAAAAAAGGTGATCTAGACGGCGCGGTCTCGGTATTCAAGAGTATTTCGGCCCGTTCCCCGTTCAAGGGACGGACCTTTATCCCTCTCTACGATCTTTACTTCATCATGGGTGCTCATAAGAGGGGCATCAACAATATGAAGCAGGCCATCAAATATTCCGGCGCGGATTCCCGCCTGCTGAAGAAGTTGGGTCGCCTCTGCATGAAGGATGGACAGAAACAGGAGGGGATCAAGTATCTCAAGCAGGCCCTTCGATACGATCGCAATGACCTCGATACGTTAAAATTAATCGGATTGGCCAATCTTGATCTCGGCAATTTCGGAATCGCGAAGAACTGGTTTAACAAAATTCTGGAGCAGGACCGTGAATCATACCAGGCCCATATCGAGCTGGCCGAACTGGCCCTCCGCCAGGGGAAGCTTGATGAAGCCAAGAAGTGGGTTGACACGATCGTCCGGATTCAGAAGAAGAAAAGTGAGCCGTGGGATTCACGTTCAAAACTGGCCCTGGGTGAGTATTATCTCAAGAAAGGCAACCCTAAAAAAGCCGTGGAACTGGCGGCTGAAGGACTAACCGAGACACCGGACTATTATCCGATGGAGCTGGTTCACGGACACGCGATTCTGGGGGAAGGTTATAAGGCTCTGAGGGATGAATTCAAAGCTGAGGTTCATTCCCGGATTGAGGCGTCGCTGCTGGAAAATTCGGACGCATTTAACGCCTTCATATCATTAGCCCGCGAGTTTGAGAAAGAGAAGAAGCTGGCCGAGGCGAAAGAAGTGTTGGAGCAGCTCCTGATCGCTTTTCCGGGCAATATTCTGACTTTAATCAGCCTGGCTGAAGCCCAGTTCCGTCGGGGAATGACCACCAGCGCTGTTCAGCTGGCCCGCGCGGCCTCATCCGCGAATGCCGGCAGGTTCATTCAGGATAAGATTAAAGCGATGCAGCTCCTGATCCGGGTCAGCAAAGCCGCCGGCCAGGCCGGCGCGGCCCGTGATTATGAGCGTCAGCTGAAGAAACTCCAGGCCGGTGTATAATCTGCTCCGTCCGGGAATTCAGCGTTGTCTATAACTTGTTTGAAAAACTTTTTACCACGAAGGATACGAAGGGATTTGAGAAGATAGAATTGTTTTCAAAAGTTTCTTTAGGTACCTCTTCGTGTTTTTCGTGACCTTCGTGGTGGATCACTTAGTTGATTCAGGTAAGATTTTTAAATTTACTTTTCCTGATCCGACTATCATAAATGTTCTGCCGTTTCTCAATAGTTATAGCAGTGGATTTATAAATAAAATTTTTCCAGAGGAAAAATTTTAATGATTACATACTTCAAACAACCTCGCCTCAATCATCCCCAGCTGCTGGTAGCGTGGCCGGGGATGGGTTATGTCGCGTCCAAGACAGTCTCATATCTGGTGGATACTCTGGAGGCTGAGCGCTTCGCGTTCATTAATCCCGATAATTATTTTTCTCCCACCAGTGTGGTCGTGGATAAGTCTCTGGCAAGTATTCCTCCATTGCCGTCGAGTAACTTCTATTTCTGGAAGAATCCCTATTCCGGGAGTGACCTGATTTTATTTGTGGGTGATGCCCAGCCCGCCCCGGCGCTTCAGATACAGATGGCCCGGGAAGTTATTAGCCTGGCGGTGAAGATGGGAGTCTTTCGGACCTGGACATTTGCCGCCGCTCCGGCCGCGATCCAGCATAAAGATAAACCCCGGATCTGGGCAGTCTCCAATACCATGGTTCTGAAAGATTACCTTATCGAGCATGGCGTGGAACTGCTGGAGATGGGGCATATCAGCGGGTTAAACGGTCTCTTGCTGGGGATAGAGGTGCCCGCGAAGATCCCGGGGATCTGCCTGTTGGGGGAGATCCCCTATTATACCGTTAATCTGGAAAACCCTCGCGCATCTCTGGTCATTCTGCACCTCCTGGAGATACTTCTGTCTATTAGGATCGATACCCTTCCTATCGAAGACGATATTAAGAATTTCGACCGAGAAATTACCAGGATCGGGAAGAGAGCTCAGGAGACAATGGAGACATTTATCCATCCAGACGAGGGGATACTGGGGTTGGGTGGATTTATGGGTGATGATGAGGAGGACAAAGATGAGGATGAGGGAGAAAGTAAGCCCTTACCCGAGCCGGCCCGAAAACGGATCGAAGATCTATTCCGGCAGGTACGGATTGATCCTCTCCAGGCCGGTATGCTCAAGGAAGAGCTGGATAAGTGGGGAGTCTATCATCTTTATGAGGACCGGTTTCTGGATCTATTCCGGGAGGGGGGAGCGGGATAGTTAATCCCTGCAACCTTATAATTATCCCCTAAAAGCAATTTGTATTCACCACGAAGAACACGAAGGAAAACATTGGAGAAGCCTTAAAAAAAGAGTTCTGTTTTTTTATTCTTTCTTCGTGAACTTCGTGATCTTCGTGGTAGAAATGCTTTTTAAGTACGGTCTAACTATTTTATCCCAAATTTTATGTCCGACTTTTATAACCAGCACAAGGGGCGGCTTGCTCTCTATATTTTCCTCGGTGCCTTTCTGCTTCGGGTTACTCTTGATCTTATCTTCTTCCTGCGGTCTGGCTGGTTCTCATCCCACCTGATTGAGGTCTGGTTCTACTATGGTGTTGCCCGGGGAGTCTATGCCCTCTCGTTCCTTGATCCTACCTTCTTTCTCCTCCGGATCCCGGGATTGCTGATCACCGGTCCGGTCCTCTATCAGGTAGTGGTCTTTGAGGCGGCTCTGATCTCCGCCTTGACCGCGGTTCTGATCTTCTACTGGCTCGATAGCCGTTGTGGACGGGAGGCCGGCTGGTGGGGAGGGGTTGTCTTCGCGCTTCTACCCGCCCCGATCACCCTCTCGCTGGTAAATTTTTCTCATGACCTGGTCCAGGTTCCTCTGGTAGTCCTATTCTTCTGGGCGGTGGATTTGGCGATAGATGGTCGAGGAAGACGCCTACGGGCGGGGATTCTCGCCGCGGCCTGCCTCTTTCTGGGGATAAAGATAGGCCCCCTGATGGCGGCCGCGCTGGGGATCATCTTTCTTTATGTCCTCTGGAAAATCTTTCGTCGAATTATCGGCGCCATTCCTTCCTGGTGGGCATCCACTATTTTTTTAATATGTCTTATAGCACTTAATTATGGCTTCTACCTGCTGATAAAGCCCAATCTTCTGGAATGGATAGCCCCGCTGGCCTTAAAATTCCGGGGTATCGACCTGATGGCTCAGGTCAGAATTCAGGTCGGGGATCTCCAGCCGCTTCCCCGGGACGCGTTCTGGAACCGGTACACTCTCTTTATCTTCTTTCTCCCATGGGGCCTCTGGACGGCATTCAAGAAAAGGGATTTCCTTGCTTTCAGTCTCTTCATCTTCAGCCTGGCCCTGGCCCTGGTGGTGAATCGGGGCGCGCGCCTGCTCGATCTGGCCGTGGTGGTCTTGGCCGCGCAAGCGCTCGCGAACTGGAATAAAAGTGCCGGTATGGTCACCATTGTCTCTGTTTTGATTTATATCGCCGTTGATTTGATATTCCCCGACCTGGCCCGGGGTATATATTTCGGAATACCATATGGTTTAACGCTATTGTGGGGGTCGGTTGTCAAGTCGTTCACCTCCCCTGATTTTCAGATGCCGGGGATGTACCTGAGGTGCGGCTGGCTATTTGCCGGTTTCTTCGCGGCAATCATTCTCTGGGCCGGTCTATTTAGTAGGAGGAGAATATGGATCACCGGGTTCATCCTGGTATCTGTTATTATTCTTCAGGGATACTGGGTGCTACTGGCCGCTAATACCAGCAGCGATCAGGTGGAGTATGAAGCTTACCAATGGATGAATAATCATTCGCGACCGGGAGAGAAGATATTCGCGGCCTGGAACCAGGGGTATTTCCTCGGTTCAACTACCGGGCTTATTCCCGTTACAACTCCGGAGAAGATTGACTTTGATCTCTCCCGGACTTACTGGATGGAAGAGAAGGATTCCGCCCGGGAACTGCGCCGGCGCGGGGTAAAGTATCTTCATGTCACCAGCCGGTATTTCGGCATTACAGGGGTAAATGAAAAAAATGATACCTTCACCATGAGGGGAAATACTATTATAGGTCCTCGCCCGGATCATATCCGCCGATTCTCCCGGATGAGAAAGACGCTTCTCTACCGGATGATCTATGAACCGGATACCTTCCGGTACTTCCGGCCGGTCCATCAGGAGATCGATCCGGAACGGAAGGTGCTGGTGCGTTTTTTTGAAGTCTTATAACCATTGAGGCGGAAAGGTAATCAGTAAAAACAAACCATGTCAACCGGAGTCACAGTCTGCCGAATACCGATCACTGATAACCACTTACTGATTACCATAATTTAAACAGAACCATCACATTATAAAGGATACAATTATGAGAGCAGTTAAAACCAGGGCAATATTATTTATGGTATTACTGATCTTGATGGTAATTGTCGCGCCGGTCCCGGCGGCGACATACCGGGATGGGGCTTATCCGGGAGTCTCGCCGGAGAGCATTTATGGTAAAGTTCGGCTGAAGGTGAAGATTGTGGAAGGCAAAATAACGGATATTATATACCAGGAGATACCGGACTGGGATACGGAGAAGGTCGAAACTATGATGAGGGATGCAATTATTAAAAACCAGTCAACTGAGGTTGATGAAGTAACCGGAGCGACTGTAAGCTATGAATTGATCCAGAACGCGGTGGATGATGCGCTTACGACCGCCGCCCAACCGGCGGACCCCGTCGCGATGAAAACCAAGAAACCAGTTACTGGGGTCCTCCTGGAGACCACCCGGGGTAATATTGAGATCCGCCTCTATCCGGCCAAAGCTCAGATGGCGGTTGAGAATTTTATCGGCCTGGTTGAGAAGGGATATTACGATGGAATTATCTTTCATCGGGTAATCCCGGGATTCATGATCCAGGGCGGCGATCCAACCGGTACCGGGCGGGGAGGGGAGTCTCTCTGGGGAAGGCCGTTTCAGGATGAGTTTAGATCTGGTCTGAAGTTTGACAAGCCGGGCATTCTGGCCATGGCCAATTCCGGACCGAATACCAATGGGTCGCAGTTCTTCATCACCGTTGCCCCCACCCCCTGGCTGAACAATCATCATACGATCTTTGGAGAGGTGGTCAAAGGCTATGATATAGTGGAGAAGATCGAGAAGACCCCGACCGGTCCCGGTAATCTCCCCCGGACTGAGCAGAAGATATTGAAAGCCACCTTAATCCGCTGAGTTAATTTTCACCATGAAGGACACCCTCGTACGGTTATCCTCCGGGGCGGAGACAGGCCACGAATATCTTTTAAAATATCAGCTGAATCTTTGGTTTTATAATCTAATATTGATATATAACGATCATTGTGGTATCTTTACTTGTAAATATAGAGTATTAAATTAACCAACGACGTTGATTTCTGTGTACTTCCAGTAAGTTAGCGCCGAAGGCGATAACTTATGAAGGTGAAAAAATATAGGCCTTATCCGAAGATAGACCTTCCCGATCGGACCTGGCCGGGGCGGGTGATTGAATCTGCCCCGGTCTGGTGCAGCGTCGATCTCCGGGATGGCAACCAGGCTTTGAGTATCCCGATGAACCTGGAAGAGAAAATCAGGTTCTTCGAACTGCTGGTTGGAGTCGGTTTCAAGGAGATCGAGGTCGGGTTCCCTTCCGCATCCGAAGTCGAGTTCCGATTTCTCCGCCTGCTGATCGAGGAGAACCGGATCCCCGATGATGTGACGGTCCAGGTCCTGACCCAGGCCAGGGAACATCTGATCAGGAAGACCTTCGACTCTCTGGCCGGCGCGAAGCAGGCGATTGTTCATCTCTATAACTCAACCTCCATTCTGCAGCGTGAGGTTGTATTCAGCAAGAGCAAGGATGAGATAAAAGCGATCGCGGTATCCGGAGCTGAGTTGGTGAAACGGCTGAGAGATGAAACCGGGAATCCCGGGTTCCGTTTTGAGTATACGCCGGAGAGCTTTACCGGTACCGAACTGGATTATGCTCTGGAGGTCTGTCACGCGGTGATGGACGTCTGGCAGCCGACCCCGGATGCTCCGATCATACTCAACCTCCCGGCTACGGTTGAGATGGCCACCCCCAATATCTATGCCGATCAGATAGAATGGTTCTGCCGGAACATCAAGGGGCGGGATAATGTGAGTATCAGCCTCCATACCCATAATGACCGGGGAACCGCGGTGGCCGCGGCGGAACTGGCCCTGATGGCCGGCGCGGACCGGGTGGAGGGAACCCTCTTCGGCAACGGCGAGCGGACCGGCAACCTGGATATAGTCACCATGGCCCTCAATCTTTTCTCCCAGGGGGTTGATCCGGGGCTGGACTTTTCCAATATCGACCGGGTCAGAGAGATCTACGGTGAATGTACCCGGATGGAGGTCCATCCCCGCCATCCCTACGCGGGAGAGTTGGTCTATACCGCCTTTTCCGGATCTCACCAGGACGCGATCAATAAAGGGATGAAGGCCCGGAGGGCTGGCCGGGAGGAACTTTGGGCAGTGCCCTACCTTCCAATCGACCCTGAAGACGTGGGCCGGAGCTATGAGCGGATCATCCGGATCAACAGTCAGTCCGGCAAGGGCGGGGTGGGATATATTATGGCGGAAGAGTTCGGATTCAATCTCCCCCGGGCAATACAGGCCGAGTTCAGCCGGGTTATCCAGGCCATGACCGACCGGACCGGGAAAGAGCTGTCTCCGGAAGATATCCGACAATCATTCGAGGAAG
>Ga0208279_1001394_pt1 | contig 13322 bp, 16 predicted proteins | sample AntAceMetag02UKM_FD_184766 | JGI IMG/M metagenome (GOLD analysis project Ga0208279, IMG submission 184766) | Saline lake microbial communities from Ace Lake, Antarctica - Antarctic Ace Lake Metagenome 02UKM (SPAdes) (version 2) | ecosystem: Environmental > Aquatic > Non-marine Saline and... | reverse complement strand
GCCTTCTGTGGCAAATATGATTGCTTGTGTAATCTCAAAGACTCTTTATCCTCAGGAGACAAATTACCAAACCTATTAATATCATCAAGAAAACCTTCCTCCATAGCAAGGGCCACACCCTCAATACTTGCACCATGAACCATACAAGTAAATCCTTCTAAATGTGGATTAAGTCCTTCGGGAAAATTTCCACTCTTTTCATAATGTAATCCATGTCCTAATTCATGAGCCAAAATTATTTTTGGAATTGCAGTTTTATACTTGTCCCCATCAAAATAAAATCTTTTAGAATCAAGAATGGCCATAAAACTACCATCCTCCCAATAACTATACGGCTCATCCGCGGGGCTAAAATCTACTCCATAATCAAAAGGCTTAACATTAATCTTTTTATAATAATCATCGACGGCAGCCTTGGATTCTTTCAAAGACTCGAGTAATTTCGTCTTATACTCTGCTGACCAATCACTAAAGCCGCCACAAACAACACTTGGCTCTGGGGTCCTGACATACATCTTAGTCCTAGAAATCTCTTCAGCCCTCAACAGCTCTGAATCTAAATTTTCCGGCCTAACTGCATTTACAAGTTTATCAAACGTACCAGGAGCATAAAAACCAGAAAGAAATTTGCCTATTGTCATCCCGGTGCCCGGATTCATAAAATAATTACTGTAGAGCTCAACCCTCTTAGCATTAAAAACAGCGTCTCCACAAACCGCCCTATCGAAAGAATTCAAATCATCCAAATCCAAACGCGAAGCCAAAGAGTAAATCTTTTTTGTTCGGTCATCAATCTCTTTTACGGTATCCGAACTCACATAGGGATCTGGATTCCCGAGAATTTGCTGCTCGAAAGAACAAACAGCATCATTAAGCCTTTTTCTCTCAGTATCCATCCGACTCAAGGTTGGATTCTCAATCTCCCACTTCAAATCATATTCCATGAGCAACTCCCCTTTTACTTTTCCCCTTAGATAAAGCGAACAAAAATAGTATAATAAAAACTACAACTATATTTATCATATAATTAAAAAGCAATGGCCACCTAAATGCTCTCTGGAGAATATAGAACAAAACAAAAATCTCACCAAAAAGCCACCAGAATAAAAATAGTAAAGAAAGGCCATCAAAATTCCTAGTTCGGATAGTCTTAACTAATTGGGGGATACCACATGTAGCCAACAGAAACGCGCCAAGCCAACCGATGAACTCAATCATCAATTAAACCAGTCAATCTAACTTAAAAAGAAATATATCCTATAAAGTATATATCAAAATCACCAAGCAACGGTCTTTGGCTCTCTTCTGACATACTCAAACTCCTCAAGCAACTCATAAATCTCAATAGACGTATCAACCTGATCATCAAAATACCGAACCTGATACTCCCTCTCATTCTCCGGATTAAAAATCTCAATAATCATCTCCTTCATATTCTCATGGTCCTGAAACAAATACTGCTTATCAACTTTCATCTCTTTTCCATTAATAAAGAACTTGTCGCCCTCTTTTAATTTACCAATATCCTTACTCTTCTTCTCAATCTTCATCTCAACGTCATCTGCCATAATAAAATATATTTTTAGAATTTATAAAGATTTAGTAGCTCTTTCCAGCATACGTAACCACAGTAGCCTTCTTTCCACAGATAAGACACTTACCAGAAGCCTTCTCATCCAAATCTCCACGAGTTCCCATTACACGAGCCTGCAATTCCTTTTCAACATATTCTGCACAGGGCTCGCTCTCTTTTTCAGAAGAACAAAAATTAAATCGTGCAATTTTCCCAGAATCCAAAGCTTTCTTTATGGTTTCCTTATCTTCACAGTTAACAACCCCAACATCATGTGATTCATCAGCTTTTGCAATCAATCTCTCATCATACTCAGCGCCAAAATTCTTAATCGTCTCAGGTAAGTCTCTAATGCTAACTGAAATCTTTTCTTTAGTATCACGAATAAACAAAGTAACCTCATCGTTATCTAATTCCTTTTCTCCAATCTCCATTCTAAAAGGAACACCTTTCATTTCCCAAAAGAAAAATTTCTCGCCAGGCCTCTTGTCACTATCATCAACCTTAACATCAATATATTCTCGAAGCAACTGCGCTCGAACATCCTCAACAGCCGACTTAACACCTTTACCTTCAAACGGAACAATCACAACCTGAACAGGTGCTAAAGTATATGGCAAAACCAATCCATTATCATCTCCATGAATTGCTAAAATCGAAGACAACATCCTAGACATACAAGGTCCATAACAAGTCAACCAAGGTGTCTTCTCTTTTTCCTTCTCATCAACATACTTAACATCAAAAGCCTTAACAAAATGCTGCTCGATCAAATGCGTAGACGGTTGCTGGATAACTCTTCCATCTGGCATAATAACATCACTTCCAACAGTATAAACAGCGCCAGGAAATTTATCCCACTGTGGTCTTCTCATCGGTAAAAACGGCACACCAAAAATCTTATGCATAACTTCTTCAGTCATTACAATATCATCTTGAACCTGGGCCTCAGCTTCCTTTTTAGTCGCAAATGCGTCGTGCGCTTCAATCCAATGAAATTCCCTAGAACGAATCAATGGCCGAGTCGCCTTGGTCTCATTTCGAAAAACATTTGCCCTCTGATACATCTTCATTGGCAAATCCCTATAACTCCTAATCCACAAATTATACATATCATAAAACACAGTTTCACTAGTCGGTCTCAATGCCAACCTGTCGTCCCCACTAGTACAACTTTTATCTAACCAAAAAACCTCAGGCGCAAATCCATCAACATGACTCTCTTCTCTCTTAAAATTGCCCTCAGGAATCACCGCAGGAAGAATTACAGCCTCGTGTTCAGTCGCCCTCAAAGCACTTTCATAAATACGATACATCTTATCAATAATCCGCGCACCCCATGGCCGAATCACAACAAATCCCTTAACGCCGTAACGCATGTCCGTCACCTCAGCCTTATTCAAGATCTCAGTGTACCACTCACTAAAGTTATCCTTCTTATTAATATTAAAAGTAGTTTTCTTTTTTCCCATATAAACCGGAAGCCCTCTTGCTTTTTAAACTTTTTTTCTCTAAAAACGGCAACGCATAATGCCCAAATTGCTCAAACATAGAACTCTCACAGAAAGAATCCGGACTTCTAATAACCTTAACCAAATCCCTTAACTCACCAAAAGAAAACTGCCTTCCGTCCTCTTTCTTATCTTCATAAAAATCTCGAATAACACTTTCGACGCTAGAAACTCTAAGTTTATTTCCTTGAACAAGGAATACACTCGTGCGCCTTAGCGCCGACATACATATCGCTCCTTACCATAAACAAAAAACTACCTGACACTTTATAAAATTAACTAAACCCCAATAGAACAAATTTAAATAATCAGAAAAACTATCTATTACATGGATAAAAAGAAAGTGATAAAACTATCTTTAATCGCCATAAATGTTTTGGTAGTAGTGGTGTTAATATGGAGTTTGATTAATTATACGCTTCTAAATAATGAAGTCGGAAGAATTGTGCAAGTCTGGGGTATAATTGCCGCTATTTTAATAATAATTATTTTAGAGGGAGCTCCTGTCGCAATCGGTCCGAGTGTCGTAATCGTATCCTTATTAGCCATGAAAGAATTTAATTGGTGGTTCGTTTTATTAATATTTTTAGGCTCTGCCATCATCGGAAACATCATTTACTTTTATCTTGGAGTTTATTCCGGTAAAAAAATATTAAAATACTTTGACAAAAAAGACATTAATAAATACAAGAAAATTTTCAATAAAAACGGAAGATTGACAATGATAACCATGGCAATTTCTCCAGTCCCATATCTTCCAACTGTGGCAGGAGTTTTTAGAATGAGTAAGTTTAGGATGTTTGTTGAAGTAATGGGTGCCAGAATGTTAAGACACTTAGTAATATTTTTCTTCTGGATTATAGTTCTCGGAATATTTTAATCGGCCCAATAGCCTTAAAATAACCATTCTCCTTTTCTACTGATGGAAAGAATACAAAAAATTATCGCCAACGCAGGAATATGCTCAAGACGGAAGGCCGAAGATCTAATAGAACAAGGGAAAGTAAAATTGAACGGAGAACTAGCAAAACTAGGCGACAAAGCAGAAGAATCTGATAAAATAGAAGTCGAAGGAAAATCAATCCAAAGAAAAGAAGAAAATTATTATTATATCTTAAACAAGCCGAAAGGAATCCTGGTAACAAAGGAAGATCCGCAAAACCGAAGAATCATTTACAACCTAAAAGCATTATCAAAACTAAAAAAAGAAATCGGGTTTGATCTGAATTATGTTGGCAGATTAGACGGTGTCTCAGAGGGATTACTTCTACTAACAAACGACGGTGAATTAAACAGTCAACTAACACATCCGAAACACGATGTCGAAAAAACCTACAAAATACGAACAGAGCCTACACTATCAAAAGAAGATATTAAAAAATTAAAAGATGGTATACTAATCGATGACAGAAAATTCTTCGCAGAAATATCAGCAATAAGGAATAACGAATTTAATATAAAAATCAAAGAAGGACGAAATCGAATTATCCGAAGAGTATTAGAAGACACGCTAGAATACAAAATCTACTTACTAAAAAGAATCTCAATCGGAAAAATAGCTCTTGGAAACCTAGAAAGCGGAGAAATTAAAAAGATAGAAAAACCCTCTATTAGTTAATTTTATAAGGTAATTTTAGGTTGATAAATTGTTAATGAGCTCGTAGTTTAACGGATAGAATACCAGGTTTCGGCCCTGGGGATGGGAGTTCGATTCTTCCCGAGCTCGTTTAAATCATATGAAACTCGGAAAATATAAACATTATAAGGGGAAATTCTACGAAGTAATTGGGGTTGCTAGACATAGCGAAACACTTGAGGAGTTAGTTGTTTACAAAGCTCTTTATGATTCAGAAGAATTCGGAGAAAACGCAATTTGGGTTAGGCCAAAAGCAATGTTTATAGAGATGGTTAATATCGATGGAAAAGAAATTCCAAGATTCGAACTTGTTTAAATCTAAGAATAAGTAAACATTGTTTACGACAACTTAAAAAGAAAATCGTCTAAAACATAATATGACACTAGAAAACGCGAAAACAATTCTGAAAGAGGCGACAGAAAAACTTAATTTATCACAAGAAAAAACAGATATTCTTCTAGCTCCAGAAAGAGAGGTCAAAGTAAACTTCCCAGTAAAAATGGATGACGGTTCTATAAAAGTTTTTACAGGATACCGTGTTCAACACAACTCTCTACTCGGCCCATACAAAGGCGGAATCAGATACCATCCAGAAGTCGACTTAGACGAAGTAAGCGCACTCGCAACATGGATGACAATAAAAACAGCAACTGTGGGTCTACCACTTGGCGGCGGAAAGGGTGGAATAATTTGCAATCCTAAAGAAATGTCAGAAACAGAATTAGAGAATCTAACTAGGGCATTCACAAGAAAAATCGCGCCAGTAATCGGACCATATAAGGATGTCCCAGCACCAGACGTTTATACAACAGCGAAAATAATGGACATAATCACTGACGAATATTCTAAGGTAGAAAACATGCCGATAGAAGATGCGAGAGCAGTTGTGACAGGAAAATCGTTAGAGAATGGCGGATCTATCGGAAGAGACACAGCAACAGCAAGGGGTGGACAATTCGTATTAAAACAAGCAATCGAACAAACACAAATTATTCCAACACTAGAAAATGCAACGGTTGTAATCCAAGGAAGTGGAAACGCGGGCGGAAACTTCGCAAAGCTAATAGTAAAAGATAATGCAAAAGTAATCGCAATATCAGATTCAAGAAGCGCAATTCACAATCCAAACGGGCTCGATGTTGAAAAAATTCTAGAATTCAAAAAAGAAACAGGCTCATTTAAAGATGCGCCCGACACAACCCAAATAACAAATGAAGAACTTCTAGAGTTAGAATGTGATATCTTAGTTCCAGCCGCATTAGCAAATCAAATTACAAAACAGAGCGCAGACAATATCAAGGCAAAGGTAATTGTAGAGTTGGCAAACGGCCCGACAACTCCCGAAGCTGATAAAATCCTCAAAGAAAAAGGCAAATTAATCCTCCCAGATATTCTAGCAAACGCAGGCGGAGTAACAGTATCTTATTATGAATGGTATCAAAACGTGAACCGAGAAAAATGGACCGCAGAAGAAGTTGATGAAAAATTGAAAGAAAGTATACAGAAAGCAACAAGGGAAATTCTAGATAAAAAGAAACAATACGAAACAACTACAAGAGTTGCGGCATACATCAACGCAATAGACAGACTTGCAAAAAAACTCTAATCCCTAAAAACTCTATCCATTACCTTCCCTCTTTTCTCCGCGCCCAAACATTTCTGACAAACCTTACTTCCATCCATCGCCTCGCCAAAATATTTCGCATTCGACAAACCATGACATCTCATACAAGCCCGAAGACAATTCGTACATCTCTCATCTCCCGAAACACAATCCGTTCTCATATGGGTCGCACAAACATTCTTCCCACAACCCAAACACATTTTTGAACAATCCTTACAAAGCGGCTTACCACAAACCGAGCAACCTCGAGTCAAACACTTAACACAAAACTGCCCAGCACATTCGCCACATTTTCTCAAACAATTCTCACAACAAATATGTCCACCATCACACAAATTTAAATTACTAATCCTCACTTTACAGCCCTCACAATTAACCTCATTCAAACTCTTCATCAATGGATCATAATTCATTTCTAAATAACGTCCAGAACCCCTATTGCCTTTCAAAAACAAATTGAAACTAAAAACCGGATAGTAAATTACCGTAGTATTAACCAACTTATTATCAATTCCCAGACTATGTTTATGCATCGCATCCTTAATCGTAAATTCCTGTTCTTTCAAAATCCTATTCCGTGCCTCATCATCCCCAGCCTTAACAAGACTCTTCTTCAACCGATCAAGCCTAATTCTCAAAGCATCCTTCTCTGAATCATCAGCAACCCTAAAATCTAACTCAAGCTTCTTCAATTTCTCCAAAGTCCCAGTCAAGTCCCCACCAAGCTCACCCAATAAATTTTCATAATGCGACTTTATCCTCTCAATCTCAACATCGACCTTCTCTCCCAAAGTCTTACTAATCTCAACCGTCTTGTCATTCAAAGAATTCTTCAAATAACCCCCAGCAATAGCATAATCTTTTTCAACGTGTTTCCCCGAAGCCAACTTACTATCGCCCTCAACAACGGTATACCCACTCAAATCCCCATCAACAACCTCGCCATTATGAACATAAATCTCATTCACAGCCTGTTCAGACTCATTCAAATATCGAAACGTAGTCATAAAAGTAAACCGCGAAAAAAAGCTATTCTTATGTTTCTTTACCAAATTACTTATCTCACAATTCTTCAAACTAATCACCTTAGAAATCTCCGTCTCAGCATCACAATCAAAATCAATCTTCAACAAAGTCGTTTTCCCAGTTCCATCTAAAAACTTAGTAATAGCGGCAAGCATCGAGCTCCCCTTGCCAACAAAAGTACCTTCAACATTAGAATCAAAACTCAATCTATAAGGTGACTCCTTCCCGTGCAAATCTTCAAAACTCTTCGGTACATTCTCAACAACCACGACGTCACCATCTTTCAAAACGTCACACTTTAAGTTCTTAAAAAACTCAATCACAAATTTTTCCACCTGTTCCATAAAAAATCAAACTGAATTTCCTTTAAGAAGATTATTGTGCTGAACTCAACAACATAAATACTTATATTTAATAAAATCGCAAATCTATTATGGAAATTAATGAACTCGAAAGGGCAGTAAAAGACTCCTGGGACAAACAATCTTGTTTTCCTGGATGTGCTAGTGATTGGACTCCTAAAAATCCCGCATTAGGACAATGTGCCGTAACATCCCTAATCGTTCAAGACTATCTCGGCGGAGACCTATTGTTTAATGAGAAATATTTCTATTTCTGGAACAGGCTGCCTGATAAAAGCGAAGTTGATTTAACAAGAAGTCAATTTCCACAGGGAACACCAATCGAAGCCGACAAAGTAGAACTAAGAACCTACGTCCTAGAAAGCCAAGACGCTATCGACGCAACAACACCACAAAGATATGAACTACTAAAGGGCCGCGTAGAAGAAAGATTGAGGTAATATCAAGATGGCATTAAATCTACTAGATAAAATAAAAGATAACAAGAGTTTCTTAGCTGCCGCGGCAACCTTCACAATAGCACAAGCGGTTGATGCAACCTGCACCGGAATAGGACTTTCAAATAATGATGTAACAGAAGGAAATAAATTTGTTCAAGAATATATCAACCAATATGGAATCGTCGGTAGACTAGCCACTGCAAAAATAGTAATGACAACTCCAATATTAACAATTGCGGCGGCAGGAAACACGTATTTAAAAAACAAAACACATTCTATATCCAAAGTACTCTATGGCGGCGCAGCATACTCTGTACTAGCCGGGTCAAGTTGGATACCAATAAAATACGCTATAGAAAACTGGCACACAATTTCCAGCACAATAGAAAAAATTCTAAACTAAACCTCACATTCGCCATCTAAAAAACACTTATTGTCTTTCTTGTCTTTCTCATAATCCTTCATCCCAAGAGCAATTTGATCCGCAATCTCATCAACACCCTGACTAAACATATCTAAGTTCCCCTTTGAATCAATAAATGAATTCATCAATTTCTCCTCAATCTTATTCCGCCCACTTTTTCCGTCTCCATCAAGGCCTAAGTTAAAAAGAATAATCGGCAATTCTCCAATCACCATCCCAACGCAGCACATCTTGTTGATAATCAAATCCACGACGTGCTCTTCCATTGTCCCCTTCGTCGCAAACGAATAAATAAACATATCCCGCTCCTGCCCAATCCTATCAAGCCGTCCAATTCTCTGCTCAACCGACATCGGATTCCAAGGCAAATCATAATTAATCAAATTCCTACAAAACTGAAAATTCAAACCCTCCGCCCCACAATCAGTCGAAATCATAATATCCGCCTTACCACTCTTAAACTCATTAATCTTCACCGTCTTCTCCTCTCGACTAAGCCCACCCATAAACTCAATAATATTCAAATTAAAAGGCTCCAGCTTCTCAACAATATACTTCAATGTAGTAGGGTGTCTGGTATAAATCAAAATCTTTTCATCATCTGACCGATTCCGAATCTCCTCAACCAACTCAACCAACTTCTCAATCTTGGAATCCTTATTCAAAGTCGCATAATCATCAAGTATACCTTGTGCAAAATCCTTCGTCACATCACTATACAAATCACTATCCACTATTTTATACAGACTCTCCTTCGCCGCCATAGAAGAACTAGTAACCTTCGGCAAAATCGCAAATACAATCAGTCTCCCATTAATCTCACGACCGTCAGCCCGAAAATAATTATCCTTCAACAACCGAACAGTATTTTCATAAATTGTTTTCTCCTGGGGCGTCATCTCAACGGTCACAATTTTCGGAATCCGAGCCTTATAATCAATTCCTGTTTCATCCCGACGCCGCCGAACCATAACCTCTTCCAACTTCGCCTTCAGTTCAAGAGGATTTAACGGATGCCGCTTATTTCCCTTATACAGAAACTGCTTTCTAAATTCCTTCACCGTACCAAGATGTCCACGCTTCAAAAGATGCAACAAATTATACAATTCCAACAAATCATTCTGAAACGGAGTAGCTGTCAACAACAAAAACCTCTTCTTCTGCAACCGATCAACAAAACGCCACCGAACAGTATTCCGCTCCTTCAACTTATGCGCCTCGTCAACAAGAACCAAATCCCAAGAAATCCCATGAGCATCCTTATGCTTAAAATGCCCCTCCATTTTATCAAAAATCTTAACCCTGTCAATCGAAGCAATCACAAAGTCATACTTATTCCAATCTTCACTGTTCTCAACAATATGAAAATCCAACTCAAACTTCTCCCACAATTCAGCAACCCACTGATCAACCAAACTTGGCGGACAAAGAATCACAACCTTCTTCAAAAATCCTCGAACAACACCTTCCTTAATCACCATCCCCGCAGTAATTGTCTTCCCGAGCCCAACTTCATCAGCCAACAAAGCCGTAGCATTCAAATCTTTCAAAAGTCTCAACGCCCCCTCACGCTGATACGGCAAATCATAAGCAAGATTCTTCTTAATCATCCCATAAGAGATCAGCTCATTAATCTCCTTGTCTGAAGAAACTAAATCCTTCGCGTCCATCTGCAACTTGAACAACTCTGAAGAATCAAAACTCTTATTCTCAATATCACCGAAAAGCTCCGACGCATCATCCTCAAAATTCTCGTTAACTATAATCTCCACCATCTTAGAAAATGAAAACTCGAGTCCTTTAAAAAAACTCTCGTGATAAAGTATAAAAACAAAGTTCTCCAAGACAATTTAGGTGATACTATGAATAAAAAATTCTGGGCAACGACTTTCACACTTACGGGAACAATTGTAGGGGCGGGAATATTAGGTCTTCCGTACGTATTCTCAAAATCTGGTTTCCTCGTCGGTTTATTCTGGTTAATCGTCCTTGGCGCAGTAATGATATACGTAAACCTGGCACTAGGTGAAGTAACCCTAAGAACTCGTGGCAAACACCAGCTTGCAGGCTACGCCGAAAAATACCTAGGCCCATGGGGAAAACGTCTAATGTTCTTCGCAATGGTATTCGGTGTATATTCCGCGCTCTTGGCTTACTTAATTGGTGAAGGCCAATCCTTATCTCAAATAATCCCTGGTAACACACACCCAATCGTCTTCGGGGTAATCTTCTGGCTAATCATGACATTACTTTTGAGGGAGGGTCTAAAGGGATTAAAGAGAATTGAAACATGGGGAGTCATCGCAATCATCGCAATCGTATCAGGTATCTTCATTAGATTCGTCCAATTTGTAGAACCAGCAAATTTAATGGCCTGGAATCAATCAAACTTCGCCCTTCCAATCGGTGTTGTTTTATTCGCCCTACTAGGTTTCACGTCAATCCCAGAACTCCGAAAAGAAATCAAGGGTCAAGAAAAATTAATGAAAAGAGCAATCATCCTAGGAACAATAATCCCAATCATATTATATATAGCGTTCAGCGCCGTCTTCATCGGTGTCCTTGGCACAAGCATAACAGAAATCGCAACCCTATCATTCGGTCCATTAATGACCATCCTAGGTATTTTCACAATGATGACTTCCTACTTCGTCCTATCATTCTCACTTAAAGACACATTCAAATACGATCTAAACACAAGAAAAAAGACAAGCTTCCTACTAACATCCCTGATTCCATTATTCCTATATATTCTAACAACACAATTCGACTTCATCGGCTTCATATTGATCCTAAGTATCGGCGGTGTAATCTCCGGTGGACTAACAGGTATCATAATTCTAATAATGGCCAAAAAAGCAAAAGCCAACAAAAGAAACAACAAAGAACCAGAAATCAACATCCCAATAAACTGGATTCTAATAATCATCCTCTCAACAATATTCATCGCCAGTATCATCCTCGAGTTCACACGTTAAGCTTAAATAAATACAAATACAATAAATAATATGAAAAAAGAGATGAAAAAGGATAAAATGCCCAGGTGGGCGAAATCAGTTCTTATTACGACATTTGTATTTTACATTTGGTTTTTTATCTCGACACTAATGCTACCATTGGCAGAATTTCTAAACATCCCAGACGGATCATATTTAACAGTCTATAAAATAATGAGCTTCCCGCCAGCAATTATCGGATTTATGATTTGCGTCAGTCTAATATCAACAATAATCGTCATTCTAGAATTCAATGAACAGGGGAGTAAGATGAAAATGTTTCTAACTGAAAGTATAAGTTTCATGCTTTATTTCATCATTCCCATTATCGCAACGGCATTTTTAATCGGTCTTCTGGTCCTAAGGGTCACCGGCCAAATCCCGTCACAGGTCAGAATATCAAACTTCATGGAAGATATGTTCCTGTTCGCCTCAGCTCTATTCCTAATGACGGCCGCATTAAACATCGCTACTCGAAAAATTATCGAATTGAACACAAAGAAGAGATAACTTAGGGATAACCTTAAAAAGCTAGATTCTATTAAAATTATGTAAACAGACCAAGAACACAAATGAACATTCTATTAAAATTATTAAATAACACAGGAGGAAAATATGAAATTATATGTAGGTAACTTACCATGGTCTATCGATGATTCTAAGCTAAAAGAACTATTCACATCTTACGGAGATGTTGAAGAGGCAGTTTTGATCAAAGATAAATTCTCAGGTAGATCTAAAGGATTCGGATTCGTAACATTCACTGATGACGCAGCAGCTACTAAAGCTATTGCAGAAATGCACGAGAAAGATGTAGACGGACGACCTTTAACAGTTAGCGAGGCTAAACCAATGGTTCCACGAGACAACGATGCTCCACGAGGAGAGTCTAACGAATCACAGGAAGCTCCAATGGCAAACCCATCAGACATCAATGACGCCGTTGAAGACGACATTGAAACTGTAGAGGAAGCTAAGGATGACGCTGTCGAAGACGCACCAGCAGCTGAAGAAGCTGTAGAGGCGGAAGAGTCAACTGAAAAAGCTGAATAAATCCAGATAACTGGTAAATTTTTTATTTTTATTATTAATTCTACCTCAACAGAGGTACACCAAATAGGTGAAAACAAATGCCCGAGAACAATTATATTTAAATACAGAAACCTCTTTAATAAAATATGAAAAAGGGTGTACTGTTAATTCTATTGTTAATCGTAACAGCTGCGCAAGTATCTGCATACGAATTCTGCGACAATGGAATAGTTGGTGAGGACAATCTGCGAATAATTTCCGTTGACGATATGATGAAGGACAACAATCAAGAATGGAGATGGGAAGCGCTACAAAATATCGAACTTGAAATCAGAGTAGAAAACAGAGAAGATGAAGCGCAGGATTATACAGTAGAAGCAATCTTCATAGAAAATGATAACAAAGAGAATATCGTCGAAGACAGTGATAATTTAGAAACAGATATCACTCTATCTAGTAACGAAAGACAAAGTATATCACTAGAATTCCAAATTGAAGAGGATGCAGACGTTGGAGACTATGAATTATATATAAAATTCTACAAAAGCGGAGACGAAGATGAAAAATGTACAGAAAACTCTGAGGAACAAATAACAATAGAAAAAGTTGAGTTATGCGAAGACGGAAATGTAGACAGTGATGATTTAGAAATCACAAAGATAACAGACAATGAGGATGAAAACGACGAGGAATGGAA
>Ga0208279_1001393_pt1 | contig 13324 bp, 8 predicted proteins | sample AntAceMetag02UKM_FD_184766 | JGI IMG/M metagenome (GOLD analysis project Ga0208279, IMG submission 184766) | Saline lake microbial communities from Ace Lake, Antarctica - Antarctic Ace Lake Metagenome 02UKM (SPAdes) (version 2) | ecosystem: Environmental > Aquatic > Non-marine Saline and Alkaline... | reverse complement strand
GATTCGGGGAGGAGAGGATCGAGTCCGTATCCTTTACCGGGAACCATGGCAAAAAGCTGAGTGAGAGATTAGGGACCTTTTATGAATTCGAGACGATCAGCCAGGTGGTTGGTGCCGCGTTTATAAGACCGGATGTCAGGACGATCATCAGCATGGGGGGGCAGGATACGGCCCTGTTTCAGATAAGTCAGTCCACAGGGGATTCTCCGGGCGAATGGGAATTGGAATATTTTAACACAAACGGTCCCTGTGCCTCCGGGACCGGGTCTTTTATTGACCAGCAGGCCCAGAGATTGGCCACTGCCATGTATGAAAAGTCAACAGACATTTCCCAGGATCAGATCGACAGGATCCTCTCTGACTTTATCAATCTCGGCATCAAGAGCGAGAGCCCTGCCAATGTGGCCTGTCGCTGCACCGTGTTTACAAAGTCAGATATGATTCATCTCCAAAACAGGGGAGAAAAATTAGAGGATATCATTTATGGCCTGCACTTGGGGAATGCCAGGAACTATATGAGCACCATTGTCTCCAACCGGACCCTTGAAGAACCGATTGTTTTTGTGGGGGGACTTTCCTTGAACCAACTCCAGGTAAAGGCCTTTGAGGAGTATTTCCCGGGGTTGGTTGTGCCGCCTTATAATACCTCCATAGGCGCCCTCGGGGTTGCATTGGAGGCCATGGAATTGAGCCAGAGCGATAATAAATCAGGGAGGAGTGGCCCTGTGGCCCTGAACTTATTAGAGGATTTGGCCTTTACCAAAAAGCTTTCTGTGCCAATAGCCCCAAGACTGACGCTCAAGAAAACCCTCTTTCCGGAGACAAATGAGGTCCCGAAAAGGTCTCTGAAAAGAATTACCAAGACCTATTTGGGTATCGATATCGGTTCTACCACCACCAAATATGCCCTTATCAACGAGGGGGGCGAGATTATTCACAAACACTATGTCCCCACCCAGGGTAAACCGATAGAGGTTACACAGGACCTGCTCGCGTATCTGCGCGCCAAGGTGGGTCGGAAAATCGAAATCTTGGGGACTGCCACTACCGGCTCTGGCAGGAACGTTGTTGGAGATTTCCTGAATGTTGATCTCATCATAGACGAGATAACGGCCCACGCAAGGGGCGCTGTGGAAATAGACCGGGAGGTGGACACGATATTTGAGATCGGGGGCCAGGATTCAAAATATGTCTATATATCAAATACTTATCCCCTTGATTTTGATATGAATAAGGTCTGCGCGGCAGGCACTGGCAGTTTTCTACATGAATTGGCCAACAAATATGGGATCAATATCGTAGGAGAATTCCAGGAGATTGCTCTGTCATCCAAGGCGCCTGTAAAATTGGCTGAAAGGTGCACCGTATTCATGGAGTCAGATCTTGTATCCTATCACCAGAAGGGTGTGGCGAGAAACGATCTGATAGCTGGATTGTGCTACGCCATAGTCTTTAACTATCTCAATCGTGTGGTTGAAAAAAGGAAGATCGGCAAAAGGGTTATGTTCCTCGGTGGGCCTTCCCTGAATAAGGGGGTTGTTGCCGCCTTTGAGGATGTCCTCGGACGGGGTCTGCTGGTCCCCAAACACAGGGAGGTCTTGGGGGCATATGGGGCCGCTATCAGTATTCAGGAAAAGATGCACCTTGAAAACAGAACCGGGACCACGTTCAGGGGCCTGGACAGCGCCATAAATGACCGCATGGATTTCAAAGAAAAAATATGCAGTGCAGACCCTAACTGCCATAACCAATGTAAACTCAAGATCTATGACTTTGATGGTCGTCGCAGCGTTTGGGGGGGGGAATGCGGACGCTATGAATTGACAAGGGGCAAGGGTAGCAAAAAAGAGGATTTCTTTGCCTTAAGACAGGAGATATGGCAAACATACATGGCCGGGGTCTACGAGGAGTTGAAAGGAGAGCCTATAATGGAGGTTGGGGGACGTCCCACTGTTGGGCTGCAGAGGGCGCTCTACGGTCACCAGAACGCTGTCCTGTGGGCGCATTTCTTTGACAAACTTGGATTTCGGCTTGTGCTGACGCCTCCCACCAACACCCATATCTCAAAGATCGGGATCGAGACCATGGTGTCAGAGACATGCTATCCCGTGAAGGTCTCGCATGGCCACGTAAAAGAGCTGATTGGGAAGACCCAATATCTCTTTATCCCGACCATGATCAACATGGCCACCCCTGAGCCTTCGGAAAAGGGCTCTCTCTGCCCTATGGTCCAGTCCAATTCTCACATGGTCCGGATGGCCTTGCGTCCTGACCCCTCGTCAGTCTTGAAGCCGATTATTCATCTCAAATACGATCCCGAGACGCTCACCTTGGAGATAGCGGATCAGTTGACAGCAAAACTTGGGGTTGGCAGGGGGGAGATAAAAAAGGCCCTTTATTATGCATTGGAAAGGGAGAAACAGTTTAACAGGGCGGTTCACAAAAAGGGAAAGGAGATCCTCGAAGATCATAACCCGGGTGATCCCCTCGTAGTGGTGACGGGCCGGCCATACAACCTTTATGATGAAAGGTTGAATTTGAGGTTAGGCCGGAACCTGGCAAAGATCGGAGTCTCTGCCCTCCCCATGGATTTTATAGACGTCTCTCATATTGACCTCTCTGATTTCCCCGCCATGTATTGGGGTCTGGGGGCTCAGATCTTGAGGACCGCCAAATTCGTGGAGGCCCATGGGACGTATTTCGGTCTTCATTTGACCAATTTCGGGTGTGGAGCAGATTCCTTTATAGAGCATTTTTACAAACATATCATGGGTAGCAAGCCCTATCTGATCTTAGAGTTAGACGAACATAGCGCCGTTGCAGGAGCCATGACCAGACTTGAGGCGTATAAGAACGTGATAGAAAACAGTATGCAGAAGCAGCAGACAGACTTAAAATTGGATTTGAAGGTGGCTAATTAGATGGAAGCAGGAAAGGTAATTGATTTTCAGTCCTTGACTGAAAAGGTAGGACGGTTCAACCTGACCAACAAAATCTGCCTGATTCCTGAGATGAACAGGATCGGGTCGCATTTCCTGGCAGCGGTCTTCAGAGGATTTGGCATTAATGCAAAGATAATGGATACCTACAAGGGTCTTGATCTCGGCATGGAGTATACTTCGGGGAAAGAGTGTTACCCCTGCCAGATTACCATGGGAGATATCCTTTACTATATGCAGGAGGAAGCGAAACGCTTAGGGGACGATTTTGATCCGGAGGATTACATCTATTTTATGCCCGAGGCAGACGGGCCATGCCGTTTCGGGATGTACAACAAGTATCAGAGGATTGTCCTTGATTCTTTTCCTGACCTGGACAGACTGAAGATTGTCTCCCTTTCCACAGAGGACGGGTATTCCCTGTCAGGTATAATTGAAGACAGCCGTGTGAGGGACCTCAGAAAGGCGTCTTATTTTTCTTTGGTTATAGGGGACGTCTTAGACAGATTGCTATGGAGGATCAGGCCCTATGAAAAGGAGCCCGGATTAACCGATGACTTTATCGAGCACTCCATGCATCTCATGGAGGAGATCTTAGAGCGACTCGGGCCTACCAAGAATTTTAATAAGATCCTTGATAAATTAGAAGAGATAATAGAGGAAGGTAAGGGAATTATTGACTCGGCAGTGCCCCGTAAGCCACTTATAGGAATTGTCGGCGAGATCTATTTGAGAACGCATGTGCATGCAAATCAAGATGTAATCAGAGTCCTGGAGGGATTCGGGGCCGAGGTGGTGAACGCCTCCATTGCCGAATGGGTGAATTACACGAGTTACGACGGTCTCAGAGAGGCCAAGACGGGATTTGGACTTGCCCTGAGGCAGTTCCGTCTAAGACCAATGAAGAAATATCTGAAAGATATTATCAGCTTTGGGGGAGATCTTTTTTATCAGGAGTTCAGACAAAAGAAGGTGTACAAACGGGTCAGTCCCCTGATTGATCTGGCAGAAGACCACAGAGTGGGCCATCTTGAAAAGACTTTGATGAAAGAAGACCTGCTCGATTTTGACATAGGTACTGAGGCCTGCTTAAGCATCCCCGGAATAATAGAGTATGCCCGGGAAGGATACAACGGTGTGGTGAATGTTTATCCCTTTACATGCATGCCGAGCACCATCACCTCGGCGATTGTAGGACCTCTCATGAATGATCTTGGGATCCCTTACTTAGATACCCCTTACGATTCCAGCACCCAGCCTGGCAGGGAGGCTGCTATCCGGACCTTTATGTACCAGGCGAATCAGCACTTCAAACGGAACGGGAGAAAAGATCGGAAGTTAACTAATAACCAATAACGAATAACTGATTCATCGTTAGGAGAAAAACGATATATGGCAACAAAAAAAATGCTTATCAATGCGGTTGAGGAGGAAGAGTACAGAATCGCAGTGATCAAAGAAGGATTGTTAGATGGGTTCTACATTGAATCCACCACGGCAGAGCAAAAGACCGGGAATATTTACAAGGCAGTGGTGGAGCGAATAGAACCGAGCCTGCAGGCATGCTTTGTTGATTACGGGAGCGACAAGAATGGTTTCCTTTCGGCCCATGATATTCATCCGGAGTATTATTTGGCCGGACAGGAACCTTCAAAGGAAAAAGCCATTCCACCCATAGAAAAGACCTTGAAAAGGGGACAGGAACTCCTCGTACAGGTAACAAAAGAGATGCCAGGGCACAAAGGCGCCCAGTTGACGACATATTTATCCATTGCCAGCCGGTACTTGGTCCTGATGCCCGGGAGCAAGGGCGGAGTATCAAAGAAGATTGAGGAGGAAGATGAGCGGCTCAGGCTGAAAGCCATCATGGGGAAGTTTAAGCTTCCTGAAGGTGTGGGATACATTGTGAGGACCGCTGCCCTGAAACATAACAAGAATGAGCTCTCGAGAGACCTCAACCGCCTCTTGAGGATGTGGAAAAATATTAAGAAAAATGTGAAAGATGCCTCACCGCTTTCCCTTATACACAAGGAGCAGGATGTCTGTTTGAGGACCTTGAGGGATTATTTTAACAGTGAGATCGGTGAAGTGCTCGTAGATGATAAAGAAACCTTTGCCAAAGTAAAGCGATATATGAAGATCATTTCTCCGAGGCATCAGAGAAGGGTCAAACTCTACAAGGAGAAACGGCCCATCTTTGCCCAGTACGAAATAGAGAAACAGATCGAGTCTGTTTATCAGAGCAGAGTCACTTTGAAATCCGGTGGTTCTATTGTGATCGACCCCACAGAGGCGTTGATCGCCATAGATGTAAATTCCGGGCGTGGAAGGATCGGGAAGAATATAGAAACCACGGCGTTTAAGACCAATATTGAGGCCGCTCAAGAGATTGCGAGACAGCTTCGTCTGAGGGATATGGGCGGGCTTGTGGTTATTGATTTTATTGATATGAGGGACAAAAAGCACAACAGGGAAGTAGAGAAAATGGTGCGGGAAGCGACAAAAGATGACCGTGCCAAGATAAGCATATCCAACATCTCCAGATTCGGGCTTCTCGAACTTTCGCGTCAGAGACTGAGCCCTTCAAAGGAGTCAATGACCTATCAAAAATGTAATTTCTGCCAGGGCCGCGGAATTGTGCCATCCGTGGAAGCTGCGTCTCTATCGTTTTTGCGTCAGATCAGAATGGGTGTATCGAGAAAGGGGATCTCCCATGTCCAGGGATCGTTCTCAGTGGAGGTGGCGGCCTATATCCAGAATAAGAAGAGGAAAGATCTGGCCGAGTTAGAGTCTCGTTACGGGGTAGGAATCAATCTTCAGGCCGACCCCACTATCCCGCTTGGAAACGGCAGCTTGGAGTTTATCAAGGAAGATCAAAACTGAAATCCAATCCCCGAACCCTGAACTGTGACGTCTTAAGAGCTAAGTTGTTTTGAAAGATGAACGTCGAACATCGAACATCGAACGTCCAGGTAAGCGAAGACTCCGACATCGAATGAAAAACAAATATCCAATAATGAACATTCAACCACGCCAAGGCGTGGTTTCTTTTCAGCTGTTTTGATATTCGTAATGAAGATCCTAATTAACCCTTTTGTTTCCTGTAAAATATCATCTAATAGTTCAGGCTTTTTTGAGTCTGTTTCTTCTTCTTTTAGCATTCAAAATTCGATGTCGGAGTCTTCGCTTACCTGGACGTTTCCCGCTGGGGGCTGGATTCGATGTTCGATGTTTATCTTCTATTATTCATCTGCCCTCATTCAACGTTTTACGCCCTGACCTCAACGAACTGGTACTAAACATGTTCAACAACATCATCTACTTCATTGTAGTTCTCCTCATATTCAACATCAGCTATTCCGATTCTCCGCCTGAGGATTTTTTATTTTCTACGCTTATCCCGCTTTTTTTGAGCTGGGCGTTTTTTGCTATCTACAGCGGCAAGATTTTTGGTTCCCTGCTCAAGCGACTCAGGGAGAGAGGCGGGGATGACGGAGTCCTGACCGACCAGTACCAGCGGATAACGGTCAGGCTTTCTGTCCTGAGCATAATCCTGTTCGCCTTGGCAGTCTATTTCTTTAACCTGAAACAGTGGCTCAATCTGATCCCGGGTTTCGGGAGTTTTTCCGTATTGCAAGGGGTCCTTGCCCTGGCCCTGTTTTTCTTTTATCTGTGTACGATCTGGTATCTTGGCTATCCCGTTTACAAGACAATTTTCCGGGTGGCTATCACAAGACGATCGTTCATCCGGTCTAACTTCAGATTCAATCTTCCCATCCTGTTTCCGTGGTTAGCCCTTTCTCTTGTTTATGACCTCCTTGCCCTTAGTCCATGGGCCGGCCCCGACTCCTTCCTGAACAGCATCTACGGGCAGATCCTCTTTTTCGCTATTTCTATTACCCTGTTAATGGTCGTTATGCCCAAATTTATCCAGTACTGGTGGGGGTGCAAGCCGCTCGCCTCATCAGAACGGGGACGTCAATTGGATCTCTTCCTCAGGCAGATGAGATTCAAGTACCGTACCCTCCTCACATGGCCGATTTTCGAGGGTCGGATGATGACGGCAGGCATAATGGGGATCGTTCCCCGTTATCGATATATACTTGTTACCGATTCCCTTTTGGAAACCCTTTCCTTGGAAGAACTCAAGGCGGTGCTTGCCCATGAAATGGGGCACGCCAAGTACAGGCATCTCCTCTTCTATATCCTTTTTTTTGTCGGCTTCATGGTTGTTTCCTTTGGGCTGAGCGATTTATTTGTTTCCTTGGCTTTCTTGAACCCTCATATTATCGATCTGCTTTCGGGCAATGACTCCCGGTCCATAAGCCTCTTCTACCTGATGATGTCTGTGCCCATGCTGGTAACCCTGTTGATCTACTTCCGCTATGTCATGGGTTTTTTCATGCGCAACTTTGAACGCCAGGCCGATCTCTATTCCGCTGTAGCCATGGGGACCCCAATGCTTACTATCAGCTCCTTAGAGAAGATTGCCTTTTTCAGCGGGAAGAGTCGGGACATCCCTAACTGGCACCATTTCAGCATCAAGCAAAGGATCGACTATCTCTTAAAGGCGTACCGGGAACCGGGACTGATAAAGAGACATAATCGCTTTGTTTTGAAATCATTTCTGGTCTATCTCGTCTGTATCTGCTCATTAGGCTATCTCCTGAATTTTGGTCCTGTGAAGCAACAGATGAGGTACATGATAATAGAAAGGGCGCTTAACCAGGAGATCCTGAAAGAGCCAAATAATCTTGATCTATACCAGCAGTTGGCAATGGTTTACCAGTGGATGGGGAAAGACCGGGAGACGATTGATACCTATGAGCGAATTATCAGCCTTGATCCCAAGCGGGCCGTTGCACTGAATAATCTGGCCTGGGTCCTGGTTACTACTCCCGATGAGAGATTGAGGGACCCTGACCGGGCGGTTGATCTTGCCAGGAGGGCCGTGGCATTGGATAGATCACCGGGGTTTCTCGATACGTTGGCAGAGGCCTGCTTTGCAAAGGGGCTTGTGCAGAAGGCGATCAAGACCATTGAAGAGGCAATCGCCACCGCAACCGAGAACAGGAGTTACTACGAGAAACAGTTGAGGAGGTTTTTAGACCCTGGAAACTAAAAAGGGGAAAACCTGTGTCAGGACCAATTTGAAGGTATATGCCCGGTCTCTTTCGGATATGGTGTCGCATTCCTATAATACTGAATTCCTGAGCTCGTGAACGCTTGCGATTTTTCATCGAGTTTCTCCCCCTAACAAAAGAGAATTCAAAGGCCAATGGCCGGAAAGCCTTTATTAATACTGACTGGCCTCCGGCTCGTTCGCTGTTCGCTGATTATGGGAATAAAAATTTATATCATAGCGATCTTAATGGCGGGGTTCGGAGGATTATTTTCCACAGTACGAATTGCCATGTGCTTCAAAAGAATGGGAACCCAGATTTTTATCCTGACCGCGCTTGTCCTGATTTCACCACAAGCCAACAGCAATGCAGAGGCCTGGACATTCGCTGTGGTGGGAGATTCCCGAGGCAATGGTTACACCTATAAGGATGGGGTAAATTGGAAAATACTGAAAAACATTGCAGAGAATATCAAAGACAATAAGTGCGACCTGGTGGTCTTTCCGGGGGATCTTATTCAAGGTAGCACAAAGCACTTAGAGCAATATAAGAGCTGGAGGAATGCCATGGCCCCGGTCTTAAACGCCAGGATTCCTGTCTACCCTGTCCGAGGAAATCACGAAGAATGGGGAGATGCAAATGGCACCCATTATAAGACTTTTGTTAATACGGCGCTGAAAATCCCCCAGAACGGCCCTCAAGGCCCTCCCGACGAGAGGTCCTTCACATACAGTTTTACGCATAAAAATGCCTTTTTCGTGGGCTTGGATGAATACTTCCATCGCAGCGGTAAGAGGCACAAGATTAACCAGGCATGGCTGAACACGCAGCTTCAAAACAACGATCGAAATAAGCACCCTCATGTCTTTGTTTATGCACACACCCCTGCATTCAAAGTGAGCTGCTCCAGCAGTTCAACAGGCGCTCTTTACGACGATCCGAGCGTTCGCAAAAACCTGTGGACAAGCTTGCACGGTCATGGCGTGAGAGCTTACTTCTGCGGACATGTCCATTTCTATACGGCCAACATGATAAAAGGTTACGGTACCCCAGAATTATATCAGATATGTAACGGTATCGGAGGTGCCACACTGGATCCATATGAGGGCAACATAGACAAGAATCATGTAATAATTGGGAAAGACAAACATGGGGAATACCGCAATGTTGTTGAAGCCAAAAACATAGGCGGGCATTACGGCTATAACCTGGTCCATGTTGATGGTAATAAAGTCAGAATTGATTTAATGGTGTGGCACAACACGAAAAAATATTGGGAAACAAAGAAGGGGATTTATAAAGGATCTTATACTGTTAATTAATCGCGAGGTCGAGCCGCTTTGGGGCATTATAATGGGTACGGAGGCGATTCGCATCCAATGAGGATCTTACCCCACTTGAGGTACTATCTAAGGCCTAACCATTGTTCTGCAGTTCTTGCTTTTTCGGGCGGTCTGAAAAGCATGACTTGTGTTTAAATCCTTCTGTTTTATTCAACTCCATCCAATGCAACCTTTCCTATAAACCCAGCATTGGCGCTACCCCGAGTAAAACAGAAGGTTACATCTGGCAGTCTTAACCTGCTGTGTGTCTGAAAGGCTGCTCTTTTTTTGATTTTCATCTCTCGTTTTTGTTATTTCTTTGAACCGGGCTTATCCCTCTTCTTTAAACATCTCTTATCCTCTCGAACAATCGCACAGACACCAGGATTGTCAACTTCTTTGCAGTTTGAATGATTATATAATGGGCATTCGGGATATTTCTTTGACATTATCCTTCCCTTCTTTAACTAATCGACATCTCTATGATTTTCTTCATTTTTTCTTTTTGTTGAGATTTTCTCTTAGAGTTCTGGAGCATTTGAAAGTCACAACCCGTCTCGAATCCAACATTAGGCCATTCCCGGTGTGAGGATTTCTTCCTCTCCGCATATTTTTATCCTTGACGCAAAATTTGCCGAATCCGGAGACCAGAAGATCTTCACCTGATTCCAGGGTGTGCTTGATGATTCCCAGGAGGGACTCAAGGGCGGATGTGGATTCTTGTTTTCGGAGATCTGATTGTTTGTAAATTGAGTCGATCAGGTTGGCCTTGGTGATGGTCATGGGGATACACTCCTTGGGATTCCAGGTTTTTTGTGCATTTTTTGAGGATTTTGAGCGTAAAGATTATTCCATTTTTTATGTTTTGGCAAGACTATTTATTAGTTATGGGTTTGTAGATGCTACAGGTCTTTGTCAGGGATGGATTTATGGTTTCGGGGAACGATTATAAATAATGAAGATTACGCGGCCAAGCCCGGTTGGTTAGTTCATTATTTGTTCGAAGGCCTGCTGCACTTCCTCCTGTACCCGGCCTTCGCTTTGATCGAGAAACCCTTCAAGCGCGGCTTTAGCCTCTTCACCGCCGAGTCGGCCCAGTGCCCATGCGCACATGCCTTTTACTCGATCGTCTCCATTTTGCTGAAAGGTACGTATCAGGTCAGTAACATACCTTGCGTCAAGGCTGTTACCCATTGAACGAGCCGCGTTCATGTGCCATCGCCACAGGTTATCTGCAGAGGTGTAGAACATGTGGGGCCAGACATTGGATTTATAGTACTGCCTGTCCATGTGGAGTAACTTTGAAAGGTGAAAATGCTTTTCCTTGGCAGCCACTCGTTCGTTGATCGGCAACTGTTGTGCTAACCACGGCTGATTGCGCGGGCAGACATCCTGACAACGATCACAGCCGTATACCCACATACCCATTTGTTCACGGATTTTCAGGGGAGGAATATCTTCACTATAGTAGGTGAGATAAGAGATACACTTCCGAGGGTCGATCTTGTTGGGAGAACTCAGCGCTCCGGTGGGACAGGCGGCAATACACGCATTCTTACACCATCGCGGACAGCCAATCTCAATGGTGGGTTTATCAGGAGGAAATTCGCTATCGGTTATGATGGGAACGGGAAGGACCCATGAGCTTTTTCCAGCCAGTTTGTTTGAATAAAGGAAATTATTTTTTCCAAAGGTCCCAAGCCCGGCCCTTGCCGCCGATAACCTATGAGGCATATGATAAGGCACTTTTGTTTTTATTCCGTTGGCACTCAGGTACTTTAGTAAATTGATCAGACGAGGTGTAAAGCCGTCTTTGGTTATTCGATCGTCATCCTGATAAACACGACCGAATTTCCCTACCATGGAAGGGGGAAAGGCCTCGTTGAAGTAGGGCTCCACAACAACAATTATTGATTTTGCATTTTCGAGGAATTTCTTAGGATCAGTGCCCTCGGAAAGCGGTATTCCGACCTTGTGAGTCCATTCATATGAGTCCTTGCGTGACTCCAATATTTCATCTTGGGATGTGAATTTCTCGGCAGTGGTAAATCCGATATCCACTATGCCGAATTTATGGGCCTTTTCGATTACCTGTTCCTTACTCAATCTCATGGTTTGCATCCTTGCCCTTTTTATAAAGGGTTTGTTGATCGAAATCCGTGATAGAACTTCCTTTTCGCAGGTTGATGATACAAAAACGCGGTCTTGCCTGTCAAACTTAATCTGTAAGGGTCACAGGGAAAAACCTTAAATCAGCAACGCGGTCTTGCCTGTCAAACTTAATCTGTAAGGGTCACAGGGAAAAACCTTAAATCAGCTTTCAGCCGGAAAAATAGAACCTGTAAATCCCTATTTTTTTCTTTACAATCGTATGGGAGCTGGATAATATTATGTATACGAAAGGTTTTGATCATTGCGCAATAGGAAAACTGCATCATATTCAGGGAGGAGATAGAGAAATGAGCAAAGAAGTGTACAAAGAGTTGTTAGAGGTTATGAAAAAGCGTAGGGGTGGCTATTCGGGAATGGACATACCCGAGTTCTACGAGTTGGTGGAAGAACTGTTCACACCTGAAGAGGCTGAAGTCAACAATGCCATGCCCAGGGGGCCGTTTACCGTCAAAGATATGGCAAAGGGAATGGGCAGAGATGAGACAGAAATTGGAGGGATCCTTGAGGCGATGGCAAACAAAGGGATTTGTATGGCCTCAAATATGAACGGGACCCAGTTTTACCTGAGTGCGAGGTTTATGCCCGGAATATTGGAATTTCAGTTTATGCCAGGAAAAACCACCGAGAGGGATAGGAAAATTGCGAGACTCATACACGCCTATGAAAAAGCCTTTAACGAAAAGACCGACGCTACGGCAACGACTTTTCCGACAACCAGGGTTATTACCGTAGATAGTACTATTGAGCCGGGTAATCAAGTCCATACCTATGATCAGGTGCAGACCTATATTGATCAATCTGATCCGATAGCCGTTACCACCTGCTACTGTCGTCACGCGGCAGCCCTGCGTGATGAAGACACCCACGGGATGCCAAATGATGTGTGTATGCAGTTCGGCCAAGGGGCCCAATTCGCCATTGAAAGGTTGGGAGGCCGAAAACTGAGCAAGAAGGAAGCCAGGGAAGTACTGGATCGGGCAGAAGAGGCCGGTCTGATTCACATGAGTCAGAACATGCAAGATATGAGTGGAGGTATGAATTTCATTTGCAACTGCGATCGCTGGCATTGCGTTGTCGTAAATCGTGCGCTTGACCAATCCAACCCCGGTCTATTTTTCAACTCAGGTTTTGAGCCGCGCTTCGACCCTGATCTCTGTGTCGCGTGCGAAACATGTATTGAGCGATGCCCGCCCGAAGCTCTTACCTTGGGAGAGGATGATGTGCCAGAAGTTGATCTTGACAGGTGTTTCGGGTGTGCAGTATGTGCAACCGGCTGTCCATCAGAAGCGATTATAATGGTAAATAAACCCGATTTCCGCGAACCCCCAAAAGATGGCAGAGCCCTGGTGGAGGCCATAAGGGCAAGCCGGGCTTGATAGAGACTATACATGCATGAACTTCAGGTGACACAGAGAATTCTGGATATTGTTCTCAGACATTCACAGGCAAATGGTGTAAATAAGGTAATATCCATTCAACTGAAAATAGGTGAACTCAGTGATCTTGAAGACGAATGGGTCCAGAAATATTTTGATTATTTGAGCAAGGACACCATCGCGAAAAATGCGAAACTCAAGATTGAAAGAACCCCTGTTGTCATGAAATGCGATGAGTGTGGGCATTCTTTTGAGGTCAATATCAAAGAGGTCAAGGATATCCAATGCCCGGAGTGCGCTCATAAGAAGAGCACGCTCATGTCAGGCAGGGAGTATTATATAAAAGATATGGAGGTAATCTAATGGAAGAGGTGAGGCTTATTGAAGTCAAG
>Ga0208279_1001391_pt1 | contig 13326 bp, 10 predicted proteins | sample AntAceMetag02UKM_FD_184766 | JGI IMG/M metagenome (GOLD analysis project Ga0208279, IMG submission 184766) | Saline lake microbial communities from Ace Lake, Antarctica - Antarctic Ace Lake Metagenome 02UKM (SPAdes) (version 2) | ecosystem: Environmental > Aquatic > Non-marine Saline and... | reverse complement strand
ATTTAACCCTATTGCGTCACAGTCCCGAAAGCCGGAATCCAGCGTGGGATCTCCGTGCCCACCTTATCTACTCCATACAGAGTATACGCTCGTAAAAGCTCGAATTTCTCGTCCCCTGGCGGGAGGGCTACAAGAACTTTCCCCCTCCTGCTTCTGCCCATAAAATCAAACATTTACAATTCATTTGGTTATTGATATATTTTCAAATTAAATAACACTTAACTACAAATTCTTACAGGAGCTCAAATGAAATATCGTGCCTTAATTGAACAGGACGAAGACGGCATGTTTGTTGCTGAAGTGCCGGCATTGCCCGGGTGTATTTCACAAGATCATACTCGGGAAGAAACTTTGCAGAATATTCAGGAAGCAATTGCCGCATATTTGGAAAGCCTGGAAGCTCATGGCGAACCAATACCTCCATTCCCCCTTGTCATTCCCGACTCGATCGGGAATCCGGTAGCGTGTCCTTAATGCTCCAATTTCCCTTGACATTTCATGGCTTTTTGTTGAGTATGCAGAAGTCTTAACAAAAAACAAAAACGATTTCGTAAAAGTTGTCACTCCGATAGAGACCGGAGTCCAGATGGCCCACAACTATTTGAAAAGACTAGACTCCGGCTTGGTTGCTATCCCGGTGGAAACAGTAATTGCAAAAAGCTTGAAAGGTTTTGGTTATGACATTTGATCCAAAAAAGCCATATAATGATCTTCCTTTGCTTCCGCCAAAGGTGGAAATCGAAACAAGAACCATATTGAGAAAGGCCATTACCACCGGCAGGGCATTGGCTGAGCTGAAAGGGCTCGGTGCGACCATACCGAATCAGGCCGTTCTGGTAAATTCCCTGATCCTTCAGGAAGCCAAATCGAGTTCGGAGATCGAAAACATTGTGACCACCAACGATTCCCTGTTCCGTGCCTTCACGGCGGACACAAGCAAGATCGATCCTGGTACAAAGGAAGTGCTCCGATATCGGGAGGCCCTCTGGGAAGGGTTTACCGATTTGAAAAAAAGACCGGTTTTGTCTACGAATCTCTTCATTAAACTGGTTCGAACCATCAGGGAAAATCAGGCGGGAATCCGAAACATACCGGGGACTGTAGTCTCAAATGCCGTCACAGGAGACATCATTTATACACCGCCGGAAGGGGAAACGGTTATCCGGGATAAACTGAAAAACATGGAAGAATACATCCATGCGGAAGATGACGTCGATCCCTTGATCAAGCTTGCCGTTATTCATTACCAGTTTGAATCCATCCACCCTTTTTCGGACGGAAACGGGAGAACCGGCAGAATCATAAATATCCTTTTTCTCGTATTCAAAGACCTTATCGATTTACCCGTTCTCTACCTGAGCAAATACATTATCGAAAACAAAAGCGACTATTATCGACTGGTACGAGGGGTTACAGAACATCAGGAGTGGGAGCCCTGGATCCTCTATATGCTCGATGCGGTGGAACAGACGGCTCTATATACGAGAGACAAGATAATCGGCATCAGGGACCTTATGGAAGAAACACTGCGATTAGCCAGGGAAAAGCTTCCCGAAAGGGTCTATTCCAAGGAACTCATAGAAACTCTCTTTCACCAGCCCTACACCAAAGGGAGATTTTTGGAAGATGCTGGGATTGCCAAGCGCAAAACAGCGGCCGAATATCTGAAGGAACTTGAAGCTGTTGGAATTCTGAAAAATTATAAAATGGGCAGAGAAATTCTCTACTTAAACACAAAATTATATAAACTCCTCTCAAAATAAAGCCTATAACGTGTCCATAAAAAGTCACTTTATGGACACGTTATAGGAACATGTCCAAGACATGGACATGTTTGGGGGGATTTCGAATAAAGATTATCGGGAATTGTTTGACCTATCCGATGAAGGTGCCGGAAAAGACCTGAATAGGCTCGTCGAAAAGAATATACTGTATTCAAAGGGAAAAGGAAGAAGTGCTCATTACATCCTGAAGCGAGTTGGCGATTAGTTGGCGATTGGATACATTCTTTCATTTTTTCAGATGTTATACTACGACAGGAAGCAATCATATGATTACCGACACAACCTTTTTCATAAATGAACCGGGTTACGCACTGATTGACAGGATCAGAAAGACAAGGAAAGCGTCGTCCGGCATTCATTGTTTGTTATATCTGAAGGCATTACATGAGAGGGAAATAACTAAATTATTCCTGAAGAACGCAAAAGCTTCTTCCGCAGACTGGAAACTTACGGATGCTGGAAAGGTTATTCGCAATGACAATGAGCATCAATGATGCATCTTGACACATCCACATAATGAACATGCCATTGACCAGTGTGAAAAAGAATATATGACATAGCCTTCAAATGTTTGTATTAACACAGCGTTGTGTTTTGTCTATAATGAAACAGTATTTTGTTATAGACAAAACAATTTGTGTGTAAACGGCGATAGACAAAATGAAACCATTTGAACCTCAGCAACTTCCGAACAAATCATAGATCTATATAATAATATGAAGGAAGATATCCTCAACCTTACCCATTCACGATACGCCGTTCCCCTTTTGGATGGGCTGTTTGACCAGCCGAACTGCTCAATATCTGCGAAGGCAAAAAACTTCTCTGATAAGAACAAAAAGCTTTTCACACCCGATCCGTCCAGAACGATTACGCTATTCTCAAGTACCTGAGCGGATCGTGGATCACCCATAAAGAGCAACGATTGCCATTACAACAAGCAGCATAAACCGGAGATCTCGATGGTCTCATTAATCGAAATCGCGAACCTTCTTTTACATTACCAAATTCTCACTGTAATATTTCTTGACAAAATACCTTAGCAGAGTTAATCACTTAATGCGTTCTATGAAATTCTTACAATCCGCAACATAAGGGGGATTTTAATGAGATTATGACAGCCCTGTTTTTCGAAAAAGAGAAGCGGGGCTTTGTTTTTAGTGCATAACTCACGCAAATATTACAATCCCTATACGAAAGATAGGAGCTTTAGTGCCCGACAAAGAAGCCACAGCCCGTATCAAGATCAACAAGTTGCTCGAAGCGGCTGGCTGGCGTTTCTTCGCAGAGGGGAGCGCACCCGCCAACATCCGCCTTGAGCCCAGCGTTACGATCAAAACCAACGATCTCGATGCACTTGGCAACAACTTCGAAAAAGCGTCTAAGGGCTTCATCGACTTCCTGCTCCTCGACACCAAGGGTTTTCCACTCATCGTCCTGGAAGCCAAATCTGAGAGCAAGAACCCACTCGTCGGCAAAGAGCAGGCCCGCAAGTATGCCAAGTCCCAGAACTGTCGGTTCGTCATGCTTTCGAATGGCAACCTGCACTACTTCTGGGACCTGGAGCGTGGCAACCCCTACGGCATTACGTCCTTTCCCACGCCGGATTCAGTAACTGGCTATAAAAAGGTCACGCCTAACCCACAACGCCTGATCGAAGACCAGGTCGGTGACGACTACATAGTGTTGACTCAACGCCCGAACTACCAATCCGAAGCGGCGTGGAAGAACGAAGCTGAGCGCCCAGGGTACATCCAGGCCAACAAACTCCGCTTCTTGCGGCCCTATCAGTTGAAGGCCATTCACTCATTGCAACGTGCCGTGAAGGATGGGAAAGACCGCTTCCTATTCGAGATGGCCACCGGCACCGGCAAGACACTTGCTGCCGCCGCGGTCATCAAGCTCTTCCTCCGTTCCGGCAACGCCCGGCGAGTACTTTTTCTGGTAGATCGTCTCGAACTGGAAGATCAGGCCAAAAGGGCCTTCGTGGCACTGCTGTCTGCTGACTTTCGGACAGTGGTCTACAAGGAAAACCGTGACGATTGGAGGCATGCGGAAATCGTGGTTACCACGGTGCAGTCGCTGCTTTTCAATAACAAGTACCAGCGGCTCTTTTCGCCAACCGATTTTGACCTGGTTATCTCCGATGAGGCGCACCGCTCCATCGGCGGCAACGCCCGCGCCGTCTTCGACTACTTTATCGGCTCCAAGCTCGGCCTCACCGCCACGCCCCGCGACTACCTCAAACGCTTTGACGCCACCAACCCCTCCACCCGCGACCCGCGCGAAGCCGAGCGTCGACTGCTCTTAGACACCTATCGCACCTTCGGCTGCGAGAACAGTGAGCCCACCTATCGTTACTCGCTGCTCGACGGCGTGAAGGAAGGTTACCTGGTCAACCCCACAGTGGTGGATGCCCGCACCGGGATCACCACCGAACTGCTCTCCGAAAAGGGCTTTGTGGCCACCTTCACCGATGAAACAGGCGAAGACCAGGAAGAGGCATTCAAACAGCGCGAGTTCGAGAAGCGCTTCTTTGCCGACGCCACAAACCAGCTTCTCTGCAAGACTTTTCTGGAGAACGCCCTGCGCGATCCAGTCAGTGGGGAGATCGGCAAGTCCATCATTTTCGGGGTCAGTCAGAACCACGCCGCCAAGTTGGCTCAGATCCTCAATAAGATGGCCGACCGCATGTTCCCCGGCAAGTACCAGTCAGACTTTGCCGTGCAGGTCACGTCTCAGATACCGAGTGCCCAGCAGTTCAGCATCAACTTCAGCAACAATAACCTCCTCGGCTCCGGCAACTTCCTGCCCACCTATAAGACCAGCAAGGCGCGTGTCTGCGTGACAGTTGGCATGATGACCACCGGCTACGATTGCACTGACATTTTGAATATCGGCCTGTTTCGACCGATCTTTTCACCGACGGATTTTATACAGATCAAGGGGCGCGGCACCCGCAAACACGACTTCCTCGAACAGCTTTTCGACGACAACCTGAAGGATGGTGTCTTGCAGCCGCAGAAGTCAGCCTTCAAGATCTTTGACTTCTTCGCCAACTGCGAGTACTTCGAGGAGGATTACAATTACGATGAGATCCTGAAGCTTCCCCGGCCAAAGAGTAACGGCAAGGGAGGAAACGGGGGCGATGGCCCGGTAGTGATCGACGGTATCTACGAGCACTTGGGTGAGGATATTCTCGCCTCGATTAGTGAGGAGATTATTGGATTAGAGGGGATGAAGATCGACCGGATGTTCTTCGAAAAATTCGAGGATTCTGTGCGCGAGGACGAGATGATCGTAAAGGCCGTTGAAGCCGGGCAATGGGATCGCGTCATCGACTACGTCAACCGCGAGGTTTTTGACAAGCCCGAGGAGTACTACACGCTCGACAAGTTGCGTAAAGCCGCCGCCGTAGACCGCCGCCTGACCCTGCGTGAGATACTGGAGAAGATCTTCGGCCTTATCCCGCGCTTCAAATCCAAGGACGAGCTGCTTGAAGAGGAGTTCGCCAAGTTTGTCGCCGACCACAAGCCCGAAGAGGCCAGGGCCATCCCGGCTATCAAGACCTATTTCAAGGCCTACGTGATCAGCGACCAGATCCGTCATATCATTGAGAGCCGCCACTTCACCGATCTCGCTACAAATCCGGTATTCTCCACCCGCGACTTCCGCGCCGTGCCGGAGAAATACCGTTCCCTCATTCCCGAGTATGTCAAGGACTACGTGTCCCTGAACCAGTTTGCGGCATAGGAGGAGTCATGAGCAAAGCCAAAAAGACAACCATAGAGGTTCAAGGGACAGAGATAACGGTCATGTCGCACCAACAGGGAGATTATATCTCGCTGACGGATATGCTGAAGGCGAAAGACGGCGATTTTTTCATCTCGGACTGGCTGAGAAATCGCAACACGGTCGAGTTCCTTGGCATATGGGAGAGCGTCTATAATCCCGATTTTAATTATGGCGAATTCGCCATAATTAAAAGTCAGGCAGGGCTCAACAGTTACAAGATAAGCGTCAAAGAGTGGGTTAATAGGACCAATGCTATAGGACTGAAAGCAACCGCCGGGAGGTACGGCGGCACCTATGCACATAAAGATATTGCCTTTGAATTCGGCATGTGGATTAGTCCGGAATTTAAGATATATCTCATCAAGGAATTCCAGCGCCTGAAGGAAGACGAGAACCGTCGCTTGTCGCTCGCCTGGAACCTGAATCGCACCTTATCCAAACTCAATTACCGCATCCATACCGACGCCATCAAAGCGCACCTGATTCCGGCCGAGATCACGCCGGCGCAGGCCGTCATCACCTATGCCAACGAGGCTGACATGCTCAACGTCGCCCTCTTCGGCCGGACAGCCAAACAGTGGCGGGATGCCAATGCCAATCTCGAAGGCAACATGCGCGATTACGCCACCATCGAACAACTGCTGGTGCTGGCCAATATAGAAGGCATGAACGCCGAACTCATTCACATGGAGCTACCACAAGGGGAACGCCTCAAGCGCCTCAACGAAATCGCCATTCGCCAAATGCAGGTGCTCACCACAGCACCGGCACTGAAACAAATCAAGGAGTAACATGCTGGACACCAGTACCAAACGCCGCATCGACACCGCCCGCGACATTCTTGTGGGCAAAGTTCCCGACCCCAAGAGCCAGGTCGAACAGATCACCATCGCGCTCATCTACAAGTTCATGGACGACATGGATGCCGAGAGTGAGGAGTTCGGCGGCACACGCAAGTTCTTCGCCGGTGAGTTCGCCCGCTACGGCTGGGCCAAGCTCATGCGCTCCGGCCTGGGCGGCCACGAGACCCTGAACCTCTACGCTGAGGCCATTACCAAGATGCCGGAAAACCCTGGTATTCCGCTCCTTTTTCGCGAGATCTTCAAGAACGCCTATCTGCCGTATCGCGACCCTGAAACGCTCAAGATGTTTCTCAAGATCATCGACGAGTTCAGCTACGACCACAGCGAATGCCTCGGTGATGCCTTTGAATATCTGCTCTCCGTCCTCGGCTCTCAGGGCGACGCCGGGCAGTTCCGCACCCCGCGCCACATCATCGATTTTATGGTCCAGATCATCGACCCGAAAAAAAACGAGACAGTGCTCGACCCGGCCTGTGGCACCGCCGGATTCCTGATTTCGTCATACAAGCACATCCTCAAGGCCAACACCGACGCCAAAGGCAATAGCACGCTGACGCCGGACGACAAGGGCCGCCTGGCGCAGAACTTCAAGGGCTATGACATCTCGCCCGACATGGTGCGCCTGTCGCTGGTGAACCTGTATCTGCACGGCTTTGCAGACCCGCATATCCACGAGTACGACACGCTCACCAGCCAGGACAAGTGGAACGAATACGCCGATGTGATTCTCGCCAATCCCCCCTTCATGTCGCCGAAGGGAGGCATCAAACCGCATAAACGTTTTTCGGTACAGTCGAAACGCAGCGAGGTTTTGTTCGTGGACTATATGGCGGAGCACCTGACGCCCAACGGCCGCGCTGGGATCATTGTCCCCGAGGGCATCATCTTCCAGAGTCAGAACGCCTATAAACAATTGCGTAAAATGCTGGTGGAAGAATTCCTCGTCGCCGTCGTTTCGCTCCCTGCGGGTGTGTTCAATCCCTACTCCGGCGTCAAGACCTCGATCCTGATCCTCGACAAGTCACTGGTCAAGAAGAGCGGCACCATTGCCTTCTTCAAGATCGAAAACGACGGCTTCGGCCTCGGCGCACAGCGCCGCCCAAACGGCAAAGATGATCTGCCGCAGGTCCAAGCCGATATCGACGAATACCTGCGTTGCTTGCGGGCGGGGGAACCGGTTGCCGACTTCCAGTCCTCGCTCGGCTTGATCGTACCGAAAGAAAAGATCACCACAAACGGAGACTATAACCTCAGCGGGGAGCGGTATGGAGAACCCGTACGTACTTGTCTTTCAGACTACGAATTAAAGAAACTTGGCGAGCTTTGCACAATCAGGACTGGTAAAAAGGATGTGAACAGCGGCAACGAGAACGGGGAATACCCATTCTTCACGTGTGCTCGGAAACACACTTACAGCGATGAATACTCCTTTGATGCGGAAGCCATCCTTATTGCAGGCAATGGCGATGTGGGTTCGGTCCTTTACTATTCGGGGAAATTTGAAGCGTATCAGCGAACCTATGTTCTGACCAACTGGATCAATATTGAAGGCCGTTACCTGTATTTTCTTCTGAGCGACCGACTCAAAGAAACGGTTTCAAAGCTTAAACTTGGTAACACCATGCCCTACATCAAACTCGGTATGCTGACGGACTTTGAAATCCCCCTGCCGCCGCTGGAGGTGCAAAAGGAGATCGTGGCGGAGATCGAGGGCTACCAAAATGTCATCGACGGCGCTCGCGCCGTCCTCGACAACTACCGTCCCCACATCCCTATCGATCCCGACTGGCCTAATGAAGAGCTAGGCAATGTTTGCATTTTCAAACGCGGCCCGTTTGGGGGTAGTTTGAAAAAAGACATCTTCGTCAAAAGCGGCTATGCAGTCTATGAACAAAGCCACGCTATTGCCAACAATTTCTCTGAGTTCAGATATTTTGTCGACAAAGAAAAATTCAACGAAATGCAGGGCTTTCAAGTAAGTCCTGGCGAACTTATCATGAGCTGTTCGGGTACAATGGGAAAGGTGGCGATCGTTCCTGAGAACGCGCCTGCAGGCGTAATCAACCAAGCACTATTGAAACTAACTCCTACAGATCGAGTTCTTGGCGTTTTCCTTAAACTCTGGATGGAAAGCGATAACTTTCAGAAATACCTCTCTGACTTCACCTATGGAGCAGCAATCAAGAACGTGGCGTCTGTAAAAATATTAAAGGGATTAAGACTACCCCTCCCACCTCTCGCGACGCAACAAACAATCGTCGCCGAGATCGAAGCCGAGCAGGCGCTGGTCTCCGCCAACAGCGAACTGATCGCCCGTTTCGTGAAGAAAATTCAAGCCACCCTCGAACGAGTCTGGGGCGAGGACGATTCTGCCCCATCGGAGACGTAAGTCATGGAAGAAGCCTTGGAATTGGGCAACTATCTGCCCCTCTCCTTCAAGTCCAGCAGCGAGCAAGAATATATCGCCTTCCTGTGGAATGCCTTCGAAACCAACTACATGCACAACAAGTACCAGTTCGCTTTTCTCGCTTATCACATGTTTACGATGAGTTTTGTATACTTCAATATATGGCAGATCCGGCAGGCCCGGCCAGATGATTTTGCGAAGGGCCTGATTGGCTTTCCAAGAGACGAAAAAAACTTACTGGCTGCTACTTCACCTTTCGTACTCAGCAGTGTCAATGAACGGACCGTCCTGCGGTTCCTCAAGCTAATCGCTTGCGACAACAGCAAGATCGGTACCTACGTCAAACTGGTGGACGACCGCAACGAGACCGCGCACTCCAACGGCCACATCTTCTTCAGCACCCAGGCTGCGCTTGAGGCCAAGATCACCGAGATTCTGCGAGTCGTGGCCGGGATCCAAACCCACTCCATACCCATCATCGAAAACTGCTACCGCGACTTTTTGCTTCAAAACAACGACCCTGAGGAACGTGAATACCCAGATGCTTCCGACCAAATCCGAGAGATGCTGATCCACGAGAACTATCTATCGCAGGAAGACATTGAGATCTGCATCGACTTCGATATGGCCAGCCTGGCCGATCACCCGCAGTATGAGAACATGCGCGAATTGCACGACTGCCTGAAGGTTACATATGGTTCTGAAGATGCACGCTAGAATAAAACATGCCGCCGTTCAGGCGGTTGTAATAAATATTTCTAATAGGAGAATATAATTTGGACACTTGCTTAAAACTCGCAATAACCAAAATCGGTGACTTGTTGTTGCACAATAAAATCACGCAGGATAAAGACGGTAACACCATTACTGACATTAGTTTAGTGATACCGACTTATCAGCGTCCCTATAAATGGAGAGCAAAAAATGTAATTCAACTGCTGGACGACATTATTGATGCCAAAAACGAAAATAAAGAAACATACCGAGTAGGGACACTTATCCTCCACCAAAAGGAAAAATCACCATATAACATCGTCGATGGGCAACAGCGAATTATCACCTTTTCGTTGCTACTTAAAGCTCTTAGTGATGATGATTCTGAGGATGATGATTTAATAAGTTTTTTAGAACAGCACCTCACAAATAATCCACATAATACTCGTAATATACCCAACAACTTTCGCACACTGAAAAGACGTGTAAAAAATATCAACGACAAGTCGGAAAAAGGAAAATTGCAGGCTTACATCGAAAACAACTGCGAACTGATCGTTGTCATTACAGATGATGAATCCGAAGCCTTCCAGTTTTTTGATTCGCAAAATGCTCGTGGCAAAAAGCTTTACCCCCATGATTTGCTGAAGGCTTATCATCTTCGCGAGATGAAAGATTTGGATGTAGCGGAAACCGAGATGGTTGTAAAAGGTTGGGAGGATTTAGACCAAAAAGAACTCTCGGCACTGTTCAGTGATTATCTCTATCGCTTAAAAGAATGGACTAAAGGCAACAAGGCCTGGGAACTCAACGAGCATAATATACATAAATTCAAGGGCATCACCCGGCAGGACAACTTCCCTTACGCTCAATTCTATAAAGGAGCATTTGCCTATGCCGATACGGTCAATCATTCCGCAATGCCTTTTGTTTCAGGTACAAGGAATTTTAATCCCTTTCAGTTGGACACACCGATAGTGGCTGGCAAGTCGTTTTTTGACTATGCAAAGCACTACTTTGAAATTCTTAAAGACATTCAGAACAACGACAAATATGAGGGCTATTTTATCAATGATAATGACATAGTCAAAACACTTAACCTAAGAACATATAAAAATGGTGTTGGCAACCGAATCACACGCTTGTTGTTCGACACAGCTATTTTGCTCTATGTTGATAGGTTCAGTCCCATCGAAAGACCTGCAAAAACGGACCTTGAAATGTTAGACCAATTTGTGGTGTTTGCATTTATCTGGGCTTATTCACTTAGGGCACAGTACACTAATCTTGGTTGGCAGTCGGCACAAAATTACATTATAGGTAAGCCGGAAATTAAGAACTCTTTCAATATATACAAAGTCATAACTGAAGCAGATTCACCTATTTCGCTTTTAAGCGAATTTTCCGAGAGAGTGAATCCGTTGCCGATGAGCGACATAGTGGCGAAAAAGGATAATGCAGAAGATCAGGATGAAGACGACATTTATCAAAACTATCTCCACTATTTCAAAGAATACAATTTCGTGGAGGGCGAAAATGAAAACTAAAACTCTGCCGCTTATCGAACAGTCCATCGCCGAAATCTATAATGGTGACAAAGCTACCTATGAAGTTCCAATATATCAGAGAAACTATGCGTGGGAAAAAGATGAGATTTCCGCACTGATTCAGGATGTATATGATGCGTACTCCACTAAAAAGCCGACCTATTTTATCGGGACATTGGTGTCTTTCCATAAAGGAGACCAAGTCTATGAAGTAATTGACGGCCAACAGCGGCTAGTCACAATTAATCTCGTTTTGGGTGCATTAGGAGTTCCCCTCAAAAACAAACTGACTTATCGGGCGCGCAAAAAATCCAACAACACCATTAAAAGCATCTCTCGTTTTAAGATTGACGAAAAAGACTATAAAAGCATCCCTCGTTTTAAGATTGACGAAAAAGACTATGGAATCGTAAAAGGCTTTGAATATGCCGGGAACGCTATTGATGAGATAGTTCCGACAACCGACCGAGAAAAATTCAAAACCTATTTTCAGGACAAGGTTCACCTCATTCACTACCAAGTGCCGAAAGACATAGACTTAAACCACTACTTTGAAATCATGAATTCCAGAGGCGAGCAGCTGGAAAAACATGAAATTATCAAAGCGCGCCTCATCGAAAAGCTGAATAACGCGGACAAGGCAAAGTTCAATCGCCTTTGGGAATATTGCAACGAGATGAATGTCTACGTACAACAGAAATATCGTGAAGCAGATATTTTCGGGAAATCTCACTGTGATTTTAATGTTTCAAGTTTTAATACTTTACCGGAGGTGTTTGATAACGCCGGTAATGTGACAATCAGTGAACTTATTAATTACAAAGGGTCTGATAATCGGCAGGGCAAAGAGGACAAAATCGATACGTTCCAGCCGATTATTGACTTTTCAAACTTATTGCTTATTGTGTTGAAAATCACCCGTATTGAAGGGAGCGGCTTTAAGCCTGAGAGGTTTATCCTCGATGATAAAGAATTGATTCATGAATTTGATAAGGTACAGGTTAATGAGGAATTTGCAAAGAGGTTCGGTTTCAACTTACTGAAGGCAAAATATTTCCTAGACAACTATATCATACATCATTCAAATGAAGATGACACTATTGAAAACAACCCATGGAAGTTGCAAAAATGGTATAAAGACGGCAACAATGGATATCTGAGAAATCTTTACGAAGAAAGAGACTATCAGGATAAATTAGTGCAGTTACTTTCGATGTTCGAGGTTTCATTTACGGCAAGGCAAAGGAAGAATTACCTCTTCTATACCTTGTTGTATCTGTTCCGTTCTGTCGACAGAAACATTATCAATTATTACGAATTCTTATTGGGATTGGCCGATAAATACTTTAAAGACGTGTATTTGACGGCTAATAACCTTAATCAAATCAATACGCCAAAACCTGGTAGCTTTGATGAGACTGTTCTGATTAACAATAAACTCGATATTACGCCACACAATGATAATTTTGATTTTACTGCAATCTATGGAGATGGCACGACAAAATCAAATGGTATTCCGTTGTTCGTTTTCAACTATCTTGACTATAAACTGTGGGAGAAATACAAAAATGAGCTTCGTGGTGAAAAAACAAAAGAAGGCGGTAACGAGCGGACTGATTTTTTTGCCACGCTTGGATGTGGTGATTTTGGGTTGAAAGTATTCGAACAGTTTTATTTTTCGAGAACGCGCAGGAGCTTAGAGCATTACTACCCAACAGCCAATGCAACGGGAGAAAATGGTGCGCCAAATGAAGCACAAATAAACTGCCTGGGTAACTATGCCATGATTGGTAGTGAGGCGAATAGTTCCGGTTCAAATTGGAGCCCGAAAACTAAACTTTACCATTACTTAGATGCTTCCGGAAAGATCAAGCAGGTCAGTGTGGCATCAATCAAGTTTATGATCATGATGCAGAAATGCAAAGACAATCAAAGCGCTCCTGCAGCGGGGCAGGAATGGGTTTTTAAGGACATAAAAGAGCATCAAGAAAAAATGTTAGGAGTATTGCTTGGTGGAAGAAAATAAAATCTCAGCAGAGATTAAAATAGTAGACATTAAGGGGATATAACACATAATTCAAAAGGCTAGATTAAGTGTTATGTTTGAATGCATAAGTAAAAAAGATTGAAGGAAACCTCTATGCGGTTCACAATGCTTAAATGCAAGCTGCTGGGTCGAGATGAACTCGCCCGGAAATAAATCACAAGGAGGTTTC
>Ga0208279_1001390_pt1 | contig 13327 bp, 9 predicted proteins | sample AntAceMetag02UKM_FD_184766 | JGI IMG/M metagenome (GOLD analysis project Ga0208279, IMG submission 184766) | Saline lake microbial communities from Ace Lake, Antarctica - Antarctic Ace Lake Metagenome 02UKM (SPAdes) (version 2) | ecosystem: Environmental > Aquatic > Non-marine Saline and Alkaline... | reverse complement strand
CTTCCCAATCCAGAATATAAGATCCGTAGTTTAATTGCTAGGGGAGATAGGCACCAACATGGGCCGGAGTGCCCCCGCCATCATAATCAAGATCCAGTTCCAGATGCTGATTAATCTCGGTAAATGCTTCAAAGCCGCCATAACCATCAGTCCACTTATTCCAATCAATACTGGTGTCATTGAAGTCATCACCACCGGCAAAATTCCCGGCCAGAAGGCCGGATACTGAGAAAAGAAACATGCCGGCTGCGGCTATAGATAAGACAGATTTCTTCATCATTCCCTCCAGTTTATTTTTGGGATGCGATACATCCCCATGATAGTTACAATAAACTTCATTGATTGATTCCCTCTCCCGCAAAATCTGAAGGCTTTATGCCATGAGAGTGTAGCTAAATATACTTCAACCCGGCATGAAAATCAAGAAAGTATATTATTGTCGGTTTAATCTCCCGGTCGTTGAAGGCGGCAACAATCTATTGAATACTACAAGGTATTTATAGTATTGTTTTTCGGTTATACGGTTATAAGGTAAAGATAATCATCATACAAGGAGTAGATATGAAAAAGAAGTTTAAACTTATCCGGAGCCGCCTCTTTCTACCGCTGGATGAAGAACTGGGGTTATCGACCCGGATTGAGGATGGATATGTTCTGACCGAGGGGAGCCTGATCAAGGAAGCCGGAAAATATGACTCCGGGATCGGGGAGAGGATTATCCGGGAGTGCGGAGATGAGCTCCGGATTATCGGTCTGGAGAAAGAAGGCGGATTTGAAGAGGGAGATATCCCCTGCCTGGACGGGGTGGTGCTCCCCGGATTTGTCAAGTCCCACGGGCACGACCACGAGTCGCCGATCATCGGTATCGCCAAGGATGAGCCGCTGACCGACTGGCTCGACCACGCGGTCAATGTCTTCACCGGATTTTTGAATGAGAATAAAGATGAACTCATCGCGGAATTCGGGGTATCCGCCAACCTGGTAACCTATACCAAGGCCAAGCTGGATGATATCTATTACGGGATTACCTCCGCCTTGACCCATCACTGCAATTTCAATAAGTATCATGTGGCGGAACTGGTGGAGGCCAACGCGAAAGCCGGGACAAAGATCATGATTGCTGTCGGCGGCCAGGACCGGAATTATGATCCCCGCATTCTCGATACCCCTGAAGAAGCGGTTAAGAGATTGGATGATTATACCGCCGAATTCGGGGATCGAGAACGGACCTGGATCCTCCCGGGGCCGGACCAGGTCTTCTCCAACAGCGCCGAGATGATCAAGGCGCTGAAAGGCTGGGCCAACGACCACGGCACTCTCTTTCATATGCACAGCTCCGAGGAGCCGAACACGACGGCCTGGTTCTACTCCCAGTACATGAGCAGCCCGGTGGAATATCTGAACCAGGCGGGCGCCCTGGATGAGAATACCATCCTGGCTCACCAGGTGAACAATACCCCGGTAGATTTGGCTATCCTGAAGGCGACCGAAACCAACATAGTGCATAACCCCCTGGCCAACACCATTCTTGGTTCTGGTATGCCCCCGGTAATGGAGATGCTGAAGACGGGGATTCCGGTCGCCATCTCTACCGATGGATCCGGCTCTGCCGATAGCCAGAATATGCTGGGTGCGGCCCGGATGGCGTCTCAGTACCAGAAAGCGTTCCATAAGGACGCTAACGCGCTCCCGGCCCAGCAGGTTCTGGAGATGGTGACAGTGGTCCCGGCGAAGATGCTGCGGCTTAATACCGGTTCACTCTCAGCGGGGAAGGATGCCGACCTGATCCTGATCGACCTCCGCCGTCCGAACCTTACCCCGACCCGGATCGATAACGTGGTGGAGAACCTGATCTGGGCTTCCGATGGAAGTGAAGTCCGCTGGGTGATTGCCAACGGCGAGGTGCTGAAGGACGATTACCGTTTCGTGACCCTGGACGAGGAGAAGATCAAGACGGATATCAGGAAGTTATCCGAACTCTTGATAGAGTATAGAGAGAGCCACCAGGAGATCAAAGCCACCGGTGCCCGGCAGGCGGAGGAAAGTAATCAGTAATCCGTGAGCGGTAAGCAGTGATTAGGAAAGAAGGCCGAACGTGATTATAATCAGTCGGATCGGTCGGATCCGTCTGATAACAACACCCGACCGGAGATAGCTAAGTCATGATGATCAACAAGAATATACTTTGCGTGGTGGGAACACGACCGGAGGCGATTAAGATAGCTCCGGTTATTACCGCTCTGCGGGATGAAGTCGATACTTTCCGGGTCCGGGTTCTGGCTACGGCCCAGCATCGAGAGATGCTGGATCAGATATTGGATGTTTTTTCCATCGTTCCGGATGCCGATCTCAACCTGATGCGGCCCGGACAGAACTTAAATGACCTGGCCGGGCGGGTACTTATCGGGGTGAATGATTATATCGTTAAAAATCCTGTTGATATTGTCCTGGCCCAGGGCGATACCACTACGGTGATGGGAGTGGCAATAGTCTGTTTCCATAACCGGATTCCTTTTGGGCATATTGAAGCCGGGCTGCGGACCGGAGATCTCTCCGCTCCGTTTCCGGAAGAGTTCAATCGAAAAATCGCTGGATTGGCCGCGAACTATAACTTTGCTCCTACCAAGACCGCCGCTGAAAATCTTCTCCGGGAAGGTATAAAACCGGCCTCGATCTATCTAACCGGGAATACCGTCATTGACGCGCTCTACCATATTCTCGATCGCACTAATCCTCCGGTTTCTCCGGTTCCGGACGATCGCTCCTATGTTCTGATGACCTGTCACCGCCGGGAGATATTCGGCCAGCCGATCCGGGAGGTATTTGAAACAGTCCGGGATTATTTTTCCCTACATCGGGAGATCAGCCTCTGGTATCCGGTTCATCCTAATCCCGAAGTATCCCAACCAGCCCATGAGATTCTATCAGGGATACCTAATATTGTTCTGAGTGGACCGATGGATTATATCGCCTTCAGCCATGCCATGAAAGGGGCGAAGTTGCTTCTCTCCGATTCCGGCGGTGTTCAGGAAGAGGCACCGGCCCTGGGTAAGCCGGTTCTGGTTCTGCGGGATCTTACCGAGCGTCCGGAGGGGGTTGAGGCCGGAACCTGTCTCCTGGTCGGCCCGCACCGCGAGCGGATTGAAGCCGGACTTGATAGGCTTTTATACGATGAAAAAGAATATAGCAGGATAGCCCGGGCCCGAAATCCTTATGGCGACGGAAAGGCCGCTTCCCGGATCGTAGCCGCGCTGAAAGGTGAATCGTTTGACCCCTGGGAAGGGGGATGGTAAGGGAAGTTATAAGTGCCTAAAGTGCGCTTAAGTGCCTTAAGTTGTTGCTTTGGACCTGGTGCCATGACGCGTTGTGCCGTGACGCGATAGCTGAAGCCGAGGAGCAAAGGCGGTAACTTTCAACTAAAGGCATTGAAAAACCGTTCCGGACGTTTCAATCGTTCCAACTGTCCGCCTTACCAGCTTCCTGCGACAGGCGCGGCGGCAACTTTAGGCACTTTAGCGCACTTTAGGCACTTTCAACTTTTTCAAAAGGCACTTTTTAATACAAGGAGGATACAATGCCGGTATATGAAACAGGAAAGGTGATATTAGAAAGGCTGCCACATGATTCGGACCTCTTGGCGGCGATTACAGGGCTGGCCCGAAGAGAAGGGATCAAGGCCGGCACGATTATGGCGATCGGCGCGGTCAAAAGAGCTAAGATCGGGTTTTACGATCAAAAGACCCGGGAGTATCTGGAAACAGAGATCAATCAACCAATGGAGATTTCTTCCTGCCTGGGAAATATTTCCCTCAAGGATGGGGAGATTTTTGTTCATGCCCATGTAACTCTGGCGGATAAGGAAGGCCGGGTATTGGGAGGGCATCTCGCTCCCGGGACGATTATCTTTGCCGCCGAGTGCCGGATTACCGAGTTAAAAGGTGAGTCCTTAAAACGAAGTTATGACGATATAACCGGTCTCTCGCTCTGGCAATAAATTAGCTCCCTTTGGTCGCTAATTTATGTTTTGAACCATGACCGGGATAATTTTATTGAGACGGTCCCGATGACAATCGGGACTTTGCGGGCATGACCGCAGGTCATCGCGGGGTAAAAATCCGCGTAATCGGAGGACAAAATAAGGGGGGGAGGTTGGGGGAGAAAGAGATAGAAGCTTCAATCGGAAGAAACGACAGTAAGCTTTCAGTGAACCCCGTTGTCTTATGCTTCATCCCGATTTTCCGTGGTGGCCTCGGACACTGTAGCCGCGGTCGTTGACCGCGGCCCCTGTCATCCGCGGTCACCGACCGCGGCTACAACAACCCAGATACGAGCACGGGGCAACGGGGTTTACTGAAAGCTTACAAACGACAACTATAAATCAGGACTTAAAACCCCCAACCGTACCACGCAACCGATTCGCGCCGCGGTTTTCCCCGATAAAATCGGGGCAACCGTAACCCTTTCAACCGAGCCTATTTAATGAATATAAATTTCTACACTATCTGCCTTATTGGAATTATAGTCTTCCTCGGATGCGGCAGTAGAGCATCTTCAGAGGATATCCGGGCGGATGGGCGATTTGATGACTGGTCGGGTATCTCTCCCACTTATACAGATCAGACCGGGGATGGCGACGAGATCGATATCGGGCGGGTCTGGCTGAGTAATGACGATAAACGTTTTTTCCTCCGCTTCGAACTGGGAGAAGAGATATCTATACAGTCCGGCAATAACCTCGTCCTTTATCTGGATACGGATGATGATGTCTCGACCGGTCTCCCGGTCAACGGGATTGGTGCCGACCTTTATTGGAGTTTCGGTAATAGATCCGGAAGTCTATACACCGGGGGGAGTAGTATCCCGGTTCACGCCTACGATCTGGGACTGGTAACCACGCCCACGGTTACTTCATCGGAGTTTGAGGTTGAATTCGTTGCTCCTCCCGGAGAAAGTATCCGATCAACCCTATTCCCTGGAAAACAGATCAGGTGGATCCTCCGTGATGAAGGGAGCTCACCCGGTGACATTGCTCCGGATCCCGGCACTGGCACGCCGTACGTTCTTAAAGAGGGGAGGGTTCCTTCTTATAAAGTGATCCCTCTGGAGAGAGAAGATCCTGAATCGATCAGGATAACGACTTACAATGCCCTCTGGGATAACCTTTTCAAAGAGAAGGAGTCTCTGAGCAGGGTTTTGAAGATTATCCAGCCTGATATCATCACTTTTCAGGAGGTGGGGGTTTACTCGGAGGATCAGGTCCGCCGGATAGTGACCGATATCCTGGGGGGGGAGTGGTGGACCGCCCGGAAGAAAGATATGGTTACGGCCGGGCGTTATCCGATTAAGAAGACCGATTCTATCAACGGAAATCTTGTCACCCTCTTCGACCTCCCCGATAAAATATTTCCCCGGGATCTTCTGGTTATTAACGTGCATCTCCCCTTCGGCGGCGATGACGCGGGTCGTTTGAGGGAGGCGGGGAATATCATCAAATTTATTGCCGGCGTAAAGAAGAATGCCGGAGAATCAACCATTCTTCCCGGCACTCCGATTGTAATTGTTGGAGATTTTAACCTGGTTGGCGAATCCCGGCAGCTTAATCTCTTACTGAATGGAAGCGATAACGGTCCTGACTGGGACGGGACCTCCCTTGCTGATCTCTTCCCATATCATAGCGGGGCGCCGGAATCTTATTCCTGGCAGTCCAGCCATAGAAGAGGTTTTGGACCCGGTCGTCTGGACCTGGTTATTTACACTGATTCGGTACTCTCCCCAATCAAGTCATATATTCTCTCTACCGAGACTATGGCAGAGAGTGATCTATCCGGTTATGGGTTACGGCGGGATGACAGCCCGACCATCAGCGATCATTCGCCGATCGTGGTGGATTTTGTCTTTTCCCCATCTTCGGCCCCTTTGCAGTCCACTAATTAACGGCAACTTAAAATCACTTATCCCGAAAAGATTGTTTTCTGTTCGGGATTTTTTTGTGCCCTGAAATTTTCCGGGGGAAAATCTCAGTATAACTTTTTATGGAAATACGTTCTTCAGTCGGTGCACCTCAAAGTCTGAACTACAAGAAATAAGGGGAGATATTGAGGAGATAAAGGATCAAATCAAAGCGAATGCAAACGCGTAGAGAGCGAGCATCTAGAGGCGCAACTTTCCTCGCAAAAAGATCCTATGGACGCGGCAGAACTGCCGGTAGGCAGGGAGCAAAGATGAGGGCATTATGAAAAATTTGCAAAAATACCGTTTTCCGTCTATTTACTGGGTTTTGGAATCACCAACTTCCCAATTCCTTTTGTTCCCCAGTAAGTTGTGTAAAATCTTGCGCAAAAGGTCCCTTTTACGCAATACAGTCACAATCATCAACCGGGGGATATAAGCTCAGCGTTATTAGAAATTATGAATTCCCATATATATCACTAGGCGACTGGGATCGTCGAAGACAGATCACCCTTCTGTACGTTTCTTTCCTTATTTGCAGCCATACTGCATCATCTCATCAACACTTGTTGCCCTGACGTACTGAGCGGGATTCGATCCTGTCGCCAATTCTTCAAAGTGTTTTTCCCCACATTTGATTTTGGCAGCCTCGATATGCCGAAGGTCATCCCACCAATTACTGCCTTTGGTTTCTACAACAAAGTAGAGCTTTTCTTCTCCATCGATTTCAATTAACACGGCCCAATCGGGATTATAGGTCCCCAGCGGCGTTGGGACTTTGAACCATCCGGGAAGTTTGGCGTATACCTTCACCGCTTCGTTGGTTTCCAGGTCCTCGGCAAATCTCCGCTCGATGCCGGCGGAGTCATAAATAACATGCTGGTAGACCGATTTCTGTGTCTCCAGGGTGTTTTTCAGATAACCCGTCAACTCTTCCTTCTCGAAAAGTTCCTGGGCGTAATAATGTTCATTTCCTATGCGTTGGTAACGAATCCCATCCACCAGGGCGAGCCGCTTGGTTCTATTTATCGCTTCCGCTGCCAGATCAATAAACTCTTGCGGATTACGCTTAAAATCATTCAATCGCCGGCTCTGGATGAGGATCTCAACCAGACTCCCGCGGGTTAAATGGGTTTTGTCCTGCAAATCCGTAAGCAAGTCTGGAAGCTCAATATCCGTTTCATTGATGGTTGTATAACCGGATGTAGCCGTTTCCCGGGTCATCAAACCGCCTTTCCCGATAGCAATATCCGCTTTCCTGAATTGCGCCCGTGTCTTGGTGATGGGGGGGCAACCAAGAATGGCTCTCGCGCTATCCTCGATGAGTTTTTCATTATCGAAGTTTACCCGGTATGTGGTCTTATGTTTTATACGGTCCCACAGAGCCTTGAAGTCATCACTTTCAAGGACCGCTTCTCTGGTCCGCACGGTGATCCGTTCATCAGCATTCTTAATATCCAACTTGCCGGCAAGTTTGCGAAGAATATCTTTAATCGCCGGTGCTTGATCGGCGTATTCATATGGCAGATCCAGTGTGTTTTCTTTCAATGCCGTGCGCAGGCTGTCCTGAACCTTCCCTTTGTTGTCAAGGAACCCGTTTCCCTTTAAGAAAAGCCAGAGTTGTTCAGACTTCTCAACACCCAAAGGAGAAACCACGCCATTCTCGTCCGTAGTTACCACAGTTGCGAATTGATGCTTCTCGACAATGCCAAAACGAATGCCGGTATCCTTCTCAATTTCCTTTTGCAGGTTCTCGGCAAACTGTTCATAACTCTCGGTCGCGATAACCGTTAGTGTGTTAATGTCAAACCCACGGAGTCGATGACCTTCCTGGTTGACGCAAAGCCTTAATCCTCGGCCAATAGTCTGCCGTCGTTCCCGTTCCGTACCCATGTCGCGTAGCGCACAGATTTGAAAGACATTCGGGTTATCCCAGCCCTCGCGCAGGGCAGAGTGGGAGAAGATAAATTTCAGTTTTGATTCAAAGCTGAGCAGCTTTTCCTTTTCCCTCATGATTAAATTATAAGCCCGGCCCGCGTTATCACGGTTGAGCTGATTACTTTCGGAGGTTTCCGTCCAGCCGCCTTTTTTGTCGATGGAAAAATATCCGTTATGAACCTCGGAAGCATCAATCTCCAAGTCAATTTTCTCAAATAGAGTCTGGTACTCAGGCTGCTTCGCGAGCTTTCGATATTCCTCCTCAAAGATCAGAGCATATTTTCCCTTAACCTCATTTCCATCCTCATCATATTGGCGATAATATTTGACGCTATCGATAAAAAACAGGCTGAGGACTTTGACGCCGCGTTTCTGCGCCGCGAAGCGCATCTCCTTATCCAAATGTTCCTTGATCGTACGCCGGATCATCAGGCGTTTCTGGTCATCAGAGTTGATCCCGCCAATCTCTTCACCCGGATGCAGAATACTCTCCCCGCCGGGGCAACTGATCACCATGGACTGGTTATTTTGGCCGCAGGTGATTGTTCCGATCCGGCAATTCTCGTAAATCGCGCGGCCCGTCTCCTGTTCAAGATCATCACCATCCTCGACGGTCATCACATCACGGCGAATTTTTCCTCCTCTGGTAATATCGATTTCGACCTTTGCGGTGATAGATCCTCTTTGATTGTGGGTTGAAAGCAGCTTGAGATAGGCCTTGTTGTGACCACCTTCAATTTCCAGTGAAGCCACTTCAATCTGTTTCACCAGCTCGCGCTCATAAGCGTCAACAGCGTCCAGTCGGTAGAGCATGTGGTGTTTGTCAGCGTGAGTGGCGGAGTAACGCAAGGTGCATAGAGGATTCATGGCATCAAGCGCTTTTTTGCCCTGGCCTTTCAGGCCGCCATCGACACTCTGCGGTTCATCCACAATAATGATGGGGTTTGTCGCCCGGACCAGATCAATCGGTTTTTCTCCACCGGTCTTCTCGCTGTCCTTATAGAGATTATTGACGGATTTTTTGTTGATCGCTCCTACCGTGACCACCATGATCTGGATATTCGGGCTGGTGGCGTAATTCCTGACCTGACCAAGTTTGCGGGAATCATAAAGAAAATACTCATAGCCCTTGGCAGTCGGGTATAGATTTTCAAAGTGGTCACGCGTGATCTGCAGGGTCTTATAAGTTCCTTCTTTAATAGCAACCGAGGGCACCACAATCATGAACTTGGTAAATCCATAGCGTCTGTTCAACTCAAAGATCGTACGCAGATACACATAAGTTTTACCGGTACCGGTCTCCATCTCCACGGTAAAGTCACCGCTGGCGAGGGATTCTGAAGGGCGCAAGCCGTTTCTAAGCTGAATATCCCCGAGATTCTCCAGGAGTTCGTCATCCAGGAGCTGCAAACGGTTGCCAATGCCCAGGGTGGACTCTTCCATCCCCGGGAGCGCGGTCTGTCCGTCAGAGTTCACCATCTTCGATACGGTAAATTCCGTCCGGTTGATATCCTGGCCCCGAAATAGCTCGGCTACCGCGTCAATAGCCCGCAACTGGTAATCAAGATTATCTTCAAAGTGAAGTTTCATTCTGATTTTTGCTCATCTTTGCTTTCAAGAAAAGCGCCTGATTTTTTGGCTATTTTCTTTTCTTCAGATTTCACTCGCCGTTCAAGTTTTCTGATATCCTCTGCCGGAGGCAGGTTTTCCGGTTTGATGCCCCTTTGCCCTAACATCTTACGCACACTCTTGTTATTTTGAATATGCTCGCCGGTTATGGCCGGTTCGCCCTGTAAGTCTTCTTCCTGGACATTATAATTTGTCATCTCCGTTGCCAGATTTTTAGCGGCAATGGTTAATGTCGGCAGGAAGTCGGCTAATGGACGGGTTTTGATAATTCCGAATTTTGCCTTCATTGCTTTAGTGGCATTACCGCCAAACAAAGCGGCATTCCCTTTGGAGCGTATTCTGCCAAACCCTTTTTCATCCACGCCGCGTTCATAGATATTCCGGGAAAGTGTTTTTTCAGACTCCCGAAGACGCTCGCGGGCGGCCATTCGGATAATCAACTGCATTCGGTCTTCCAGAAGCTCCTGCTTGCGGGTTTGCAAAGCAAAGTAGCTTTGAGCAAAGGCAATTGGCTCCTTGCGGGGGTCTCCGTTCTGGGCGACAAGGTAACATGCGTAGCGGGTGAGCATGAAATCTTCGATCGGTCTTTCGGCTCCGCTGCCCAGCGCGACCATTTTCGTGACGCCACGAAAATGGTCATCAGGTTCATAACCGGTTGTTTTACAAGATTCTATGGCCCGCCGAATCGCGGTAATAAAATTTTCCCACCGGGCATAGCCCAACGGTTCCTGCAAATCCCTGGCAAACCAAAATTCCATATCCGTCTCAGGCATCTGTCGAGACAAATCGTCAAATTGGTTCTGTAATTTTATGATCGATTTTTTATCCATATTTTATCCCCCCAGATCAATTTCCCGGCGCCGGGAAATTGATCTTCAGTTTTTCTGATTAGTGCCTGACCGAAAACCCAAAATCTTATAGAATTTGTCATTGCGAGGAACGAAGTGACGAAGCAATCTCCTCACAAACTAAGCAGATTGCTTCGTCGTCCCTCCTCGCAATGACATGGTTTTCTGGGTTTTCGGTCAGACACTAATTAACCGCTATATACTCCGAACATGGGCAATGCCATGCTGTTCTAAGATCGCGGTCATATTAGTCTTGGCAATATCGTTAGCAAAGGCGCTGTCTCGAAAAACCACCTGGGTATCGCCGGCGGGCTTCAGTTCCGTATGCCAGCTGATAATCCCCCCGGCTAGATCTTCGACTTCCTCCCGGCTTATCGCGATATCAAGGCAGGCAAAGAGCACCCCATATCCGATGCTGTAGACAGTCTTGCCGGTGATGATCTTCTCATCAATGGGAACGGTTAGATCAACGCCCCGTTTTAGCAACAATTCGTAGAGAATATCTTCTTCACTCCTCCCCTCGACCAGATGTTCCGTATGATCCAGAAGTGTCTGCTCCAGATCGCTCCGATCCGGGTTCCATGCGCGGATATTGCTGCTGTCGAGTTTAAAGACTTTGAAGCCGAGGTCGCCTTCATACTCCGGGTTTTCTTCCTTGATTTTGGTTGCTGCGCGGCGGATTCGTTCTTTGCCAATTTCAGCGATGGTTTTATATCCAGCTTTGAATGCCTCCGACTTCTCGTTACAAGGTTCCGGTAGTTGAACCATGATGTATCTACGTTTTCCGGTATCCTCTTTATTGAGGTCCAAGACAGCTTGGGCCGAGGAACACGAACCAGAGAAAAAATCGAGATAAATTCCGTTAGATTCTTCCTTCTCATTTACAGTGAAACCAAAGAAATGACGAACTAAACTAGACGGCTTGGGAAAACTAAAAACATTTTCACCCATCAAGTCTGCGACTTCCTTTGTTCCACCTTGGTTAAAAGGTCCATTAAGAAGAGAAAGTGGTTTCCCTTTTCTCAATACACCATTTTCATTCCTCAGATATACTTTGGCTCTCACACTGTATTCACCATTGGACTTTTTCTTAAAAATGACTTCGTTGTTTTCGATAGCCACTAATAGTCTGTCTTTTCCCCAAACCCATTGTTTCCTTGGCGATATAGTATCTCCATTGTATTCAATATCATATTGAAGGTTGGCTCTATCATCTAGACTGTTTGTCATTAGAGGTTGGGTTACGAAACCGCCCCTGGTTTCGTATTTTCCGTCTCGAAGTTTTTTGTAGAGTTCCATTTGTTCTTCAGACAATATTGACTCAATATTGATTAAAGCTGTTTTGGAGTAACACAAGATATACTCATGGACCTCAATAAATCCCTTTGTCTTTGCTCCAGCCCCATATTTATTTTTCCAACATACAGAACCAACAAAGTTCTCTTCACCGAAAATGTCATCCATTAAAGAAAGCAAATGTTTTACTTCATTATCATCAATCGAAACGAATACAAGGCCATCATCCCGTAGCAGATGTTTTGCCAGTTTCAGTCGAGGATACATCATATTCAACCAGTTGGTGTGATACCGTCCTGAACTTTCCGTATTAGAACTTACCTTAAACCCATTAGCATCCTTCTGGCCGGTATATCTTAAATAGGTATCCAGATTATCCTGAAACCGATCCGGATAGATAAACTCTTTCCCGGTATTATAGGGAGGATCGATATAGATCATCTTGACTTTGTTGGCGTAACTCTTCTGCAAGAGTTTTAAGACTTCCAGATTGTCGCCTTCAATAAAAAGGTTCTGGGTAGTATCCCAATCAACACTCTCTTCCGGACAGGGCCGCAGCGTCCCCAGAGAAGGCATTAACGCAATCTGCCGTGCCTTTTTCTTGCCATGCCAGTTGAGGCCGTACTTCTCCTCGCCATCATCCACAGCGTCGCCCAAAAGTTGACGGAGGACTTCAAAGTCAACCCCATCTTCAGTAAATGCTTCGGGAAAGATGATTTTCAGTTTATCAAGATTTTCGCCCACAATATCAAGACTCTTTCCATCCTGTTCGGTCATTTGTTTCATTTTTTATTCCTCATAATTCACTTGAAATTTCCTCGATGAGATCCGTGATATTCTTGATTTGAGTGTTCATCTGGACCTGCGTCCCCAGGTTCTTTTCATTCTTTATCTGGTTTAGAATTCCCGATTTCTCCTGCTTTAGTTTTTCAACCTGCTTTAATTTACATACTCGGTCGTCAACCGTGAGACCATTCGGGAGCTCTAATGAATACCGTCCGCTCTGCTCGGCGCACTTAAGAGCAATCACACGATCCATGGCCGCCCTGTAAAACACAAAAAAATTCGTATGGGGCCATCTCGATATTTCCAGACTTTCCAGGAAGGCCCCCTGACTTTCCGTTGGTTTTAACAGATCCAGCCATCCCGTTGTCTGGAATCCTTCAGCGACAATTGCTTCCTTCTCCACCTGGGAGAAGCGCTTGTCGGCAAGGCTGATTAAACAAATAGTATCGGAGACAAAAACAACAATGAGCGGATAGGGAATCGCCCGGTGTATAATTTCGGCCAACCGATTAACCCGGCCGGTCTGTTTTAGATTTACCTGAAGAAGCGCTACTTCGTGGTATTCCTGTTGATCGTCCTCATAGGACTGAATCGGGATCGTGGTTGGCTTGAAGCTGTACTGCCAGATGATGGTATCCACGTCATCGCGCAATGCCTTCCTATCGGTTACATTTAGTTTGGCGTTCTCGTGAAAAAGTTTCTTGAAGACGCGCTTCCCAAGATAACAGCTTTCGGGGATCATCATTTTTTCGTACAAAATATCAATCATGCCTCAGGGCGCCTTCCCCAGTATGATGAGATAGGATACCACCTCGAAGTCGTCGATACCACGAAAAGAGTCTCTGCTCAACACGGTACCGCCTCGCTGGAAGAGACTCTCA
>Ga0208279_1001387_pt1 | contig 13341 bp, 16 predicted proteins | sample AntAceMetag02UKM_FD_184766 | JGI IMG/M metagenome (GOLD analysis project Ga0208279, IMG submission 184766) | Saline lake microbial communities from Ace Lake, Antarctica - Antarctic Ace Lake Metagenome 02UKM (SPAdes) (version 2) | ecosystem: Environmental > Aquatic > Non-marine Saline and... | reverse complement strand
TCCTTCGACCTCAATCACCCATTCTTTACCTAAAGTCGAGGCGGTGGCGTGAGCTGATTTGGCTGTAGTCGGATTGATGACTAACTGGACGATACCGGTCCAATCGCGCAGATCAATAAAAATAAGAGAGCCATGATCACGACTTTTACTAACCCAACCCTGTAAAAGAATCTTTTTACCAATTTTTTTGGGACAGTCACCAATGACGGTACGCTTCATGGCTAGAGTATATCAAGTGGACAGGAAAATTTCCTTGACCATAAGCTGGGGAGTGGATCGACCGTTCCAGGTATTTATATCAAGAGAGGCCACCAGGTCTATGTTGTCCCCCACTTTTATTTTCTTGTCAAGATGGCCTTTTTTGAAAGCAATGGCATCGGCCCCAGCAGTGGCGGGGCAGGCCCCAGCAGTGGCGGGGCGAGTGGCAACGTTTTCAACGACGGCCGTGTCAGGATCATCGACTTGGAGTTTCAGGTGAGCCGAATCGGAGCCGACCAGCTTTTTGGAAACAATTTTTATATTTTTAAAATAAAAAAGGGGTCGACGATTGCCCATGCCGAATGGTTGAAGTTGATTGATGGCTTGTATGTTTTGAATTTTTAGAGCGGAGAGTTTGGCGGTAGCTTCAACGGTCAAAATAGGAGAAAGATCAATTTTAGCTAATTTCTTTTTGGCCAAGGTTTGTAATTTTTTCTTTAAAATAGGGATGTTTTTATTTTTAATACTAAAACCGGCGGCGGCGGGGTGGCCACCCAGGTCGACAAAAAGTGAAGAGAAGCGACGAAGAGCCTTAATGATGTCAAATTGAGAAATGGAACGACAAGAACCGACGGAAGTATTTTTTTGACGACTGATAACAATGGCCGGCAGATAAAATTTTTGACTGAGAAAACCGGCCACCAAACCAATAATGCCGGGATGATATTGAGAGTGACTAGTGAAAATAAGTTTTGTGGTTGCGGAGGGTGGAGTTTTGATAGCCAGCTTAATGCCCTGCTGTTGTAAAAGTTGACGCTGTTGGTTGATATGACGAAGTTTGGCAGCGTAAATATTGGCCTGACGGGAATTGGCAGAACAAAGTAGGCGGAGAGCGTCGGTGGGGTCTTCAAGTCGGCCGGCGGCGTTGATTTGAGGAGCCAAAATAAAACCCAGATCATAAGTGGACAATTGATTGGAGGATCGTGACGAGGGGATGAGAGCTTTAACTCCGGGGGATGGATTTTTTTGTAAAGAAATAAGACCGTGGTAAACAATATTTCGATTGATTGAAGTAAGAGGTAAGCAATCGGCCACCAGACCGATGGCGGCTAAGCCTAAATCGACCTGGGGAGAAATTTGTCGAGATAACAGCCAAGATAAGCCGGCACCGCAGGTTTTGGTGGAGTGGATGATGGCGGTGGCCGGAGGTAAGGTGGCGGGAGCGACGTGGTGATCGGTGATAATGATATCCGAACCGTGACGGATTAGTTTTTTTATCTCTTTGGTGGCAACAATACCGTTATCCACCGTAATAATGAGGTCGAAAGAAAGTTTTTTTTGCCGAGCAAATGTTTGGATCGAGTCGAACTTAATACCATAACCGTCATCTTGGCGATGAGGGATGAAAGGGGTGACATGGGCCCCCTTAGAATGAAGGGTTTGCCATAAAATAGCAGTGGCGGTAATACCGTCAGCATCATAATCACCGTAAATTAAGATGTTTTGCTTTTTTTTAATGGCCTGCTTGATACGGGTAACAGCTTTTTTTAATTGAGAAGTGGGAACGCCAAAATGGCGAGGGGTGAGATGTCGAGGATGTTTGGGCTTTAAAAAATGATCAAATTGATCAGGGGGGATCTGGCGATTTTTTAACAAAAGATTAATTATTTTTTGACGAGAAGTATGACCGTCGATAAGGCTGGGTGAAGAAAAAATGATTTGAGGTGGAAGCATCTTTATATTTTACACAATTTTGATATACTATCAGTTGAGTTAATATTTATAGAACAAGGAGAGTAATGACAAAAAAATTATTCGTAGGAAATCTGGCTTATGCCATGACTGACGACCAATTGACGCAAATTTTTGCTGCTCATGGACAAGTCGTTTCAGTTAATATTATTAAAGATCGTTTTTCCCAAAGGAGCAAAGGCTTCGGTTTTGTGGAATTTGCCACCGAGGAAGAAGCGGCTGCAGCCATGCAGGCTTTGGACGGAAGTGATCAAGAAGGTCGCAATATGGTGGTGAAAGAAGCCACTCCCCGAGCTGATGACAACAAGGGAAGTAGCCCAGTAACTGAGGCCCCCGTTGCAACTGAAATCCCCGCGGCTCCAGTTGAAGAAGCCCCAGCGGCTCCGGCTGAGGAAGTTCCGGTGACGGAAGAAACTCCGGCAGAGAAGGCCCCAGAGGCTCCAGTTGAACCGACCGTGGAAGCTGAAGCAGAAGTGACTCCGGTAGAAACTGAAGCAAAAACTGAAGAAACTCCTGTTTTGGAAGAAGTTAAGACAGAAGAGACGGAAGAAAAATAAAGAAAAAAGAAAACCCGCTGTTTTGTCAACGGCGGGTTTTTTTGGGTTAAAATAGGTCTATGAAGAAAAAAATAATTATACCGGAAAAAGTAAAAAGAATGATGGCTGTGTTTGAAAAGAACGGAGGAGAGATTTATTTGGTGGGTGGAGCGGTCAGGGATTTGCTGTCGGAGGGAACGGTGAAGGATTGGGATTTTGCCACTAATTTAATTCCGGAAAAGATGAAAAGGTTATTTGCTAAAAATAGTTTTTGTAATAATCGCTTTGGCACCCTAAGCATTGTGGGGAAAAATAAAGAAATTTTTGAAGTAACCACTTATAGAAAAGAGGTGGGTTATTCGGACAAAAGACATCCCGATAAGATAATTTGGGGAAAGAGACTGGAAGATGATCTGGCCAGGCGAGATTTTACCATTAACGCCTTGGCGCTAGACAGTCAGGGAGAAAAAGTGATTGATCTGTATGGAGGCAGAGAAGATCTGGCCAAAAAATTAATCAGAGCAGTGGGAAGCGCTGATAAAAGATTTGGAGAAGATGCTTTAAGAATGATGAGGGCGGTAAGAATTGCAACTACTTTGGGATTCACCATTGAGAAAAAAACTTTTGAGGCGATGGTTAAAAATGCATCGTCAATAAGGCAGGTGGCCGGAGAGAGAATAAGCCATGAGTTGTTTTTGATATTATTGTCCCCCACTCCGGCCGAGGGAATAAAATTGCTTCGTAATTGCGGGTTGCTGGCAGAAATTATGCCGGAATTATTGGCGGGCATAGGAATAGAGCAAAAAGGACACCACATAGATGATGTTTGGACTCATAATTTAAAGACTTTGGCTAATTGTCAGAGCCGAAATCCGGTAACCAGACTGGCCTGTTTGTTGCATGATGTGGATAAGGCGGTGGTAGTTAAAGGTGAAGGGGAAAATAGAACTTTTCATAATCACGAGGTATCGGGGGCCAGAACGGCGGTTAGAATAGGAAAAAGATTAAGATTGTCGAACAAACAATTGGATTTACTGTTCAGATTGGTGCGATGGCACATGTTTACAGCTTCGGAGAAACAAACAGATAAAGCAATTAGGCGATTGATCAGAAATGTGACGGTGGAATATATAGGAGAAATGATTGCTATGAGGCGAGCTGATAGGGTGGGAAGCGGAGCTAGAGAAAGCAGTTGGAGGTGGGAATTGTTTAAAAAGCGAATTGTGGAGGTGCAAAAGCAACCTTTTTCGATAAAGGATTTGAAGGTAAACGGGAAGGATGTGATGAAGGTGTTGAAAATAAGACCGGGACGAAAGGTGGGTAAGGTGTTGGAATCGTTGTTTGCTGAGGTAGAGGAGGATGTGAAGTTGAATAAAAGGGAGATCTTACTGAAAAAACTGGAACAAATTAGCTCTCTTTCTTCTTGAGAAATAAGAGGATGGGGACGGCGACGGCGAAGGAAGAGTAGGTACCCAGAACAGCTCCAACGAGAAGAGCAATGGCAAACCAGCGAGTGGTGTCACCACCGAGAATGGCCAAAGATAAAAGCATGAAGATGATGGTCATGGAATTGTTGACAGATCGGACTAAAGTTTCACTAACGGCTTGATTAGCCAAGTCTACCCATTTGGTTTTGAAGTTTTTGAAACGGAGCTCACGGATGCGATCAAAGGTAACCACGGTGTCGTGAACTGAAGCGGATAAGGTGGTCAGAACAGCGGTAACGAAAAGAGTGTCCAATTCAGCCCCAAAGAAATGCCCTAAAAGAGAAAAGCTACCAATTAGGATGAAGGTGTCATGAAGCATGGCCAAAACGGCACTAATGCCAAAAGCCTGGTCTTTAAAACGACGACCGATAAAGAGAAATAGGGCCAGTGAAGATAGAATAATGGCGGAGATGGTTTTTTTGAGCAACTCTTTGCCCAGGCTAGGGCTTAAGGTCTCAAACCTTTGTTGACTAAAGTCGGCGTCCAGTTGGCGAAATTCTGTATCCAGGTTAATTTTTTGTTGTTGGTCAATGTTTTGAAATTTTAGAGTGTAATGGCCCGAATCGGGAGAGAGGGAAATAAGAGAAATGTTTTGAGAAATAAAAATATCTGATACTTGGTCTGAAGAAGGCTGGGAGGGTAGGCTGATTTCCCAAATGGAGCCACCGGCAAAATCGATTGAAGGATGGAAACCCCATTTAAAAATGGAAAATATGGAGGCGGAAATGCAGATTAACGAGATGGTTAAAAATAATGGTCTTAATTTCATTATATTCATTTTTGTTTGGCCAAAACTCGTAACAAATTTCTGGTGACAAAAACACCGGTAAAAAGGCTGACTAGAATCCCCAGAAGCAAGGTAACAGCAAAACCACGGACTAGACCGGAGTTACTCAGAAAGGTCCAGCCGAAGGGGTTAAAGAGGATGAGAGCGGTAATGATGGTGCAAGTGTTGGCGTCTTTGATAGAATCCCAAGCCCGGCCGAAACCTAATTCCATGGCTACTTGCCATTCCTTACCGTTTCTGAGCTCTTCCTTCATGCGCTCAAAGATAAGAATATTGCTGTCAACGGCCATACCAACGGATAATATAAAACCGACTACTCCGGGAAAAGTTAGGGTGACCGGAATTAAACGATAAAGGGATAAAGTGATAAGTCCATAGACAATTAATCCTAAATTAGCAATAAAACCCAGCTTACCATAATTACCGATCATAAAAAGACAAACCAGAAAAAGACCAACCAGCCCGGCCTTGATACCTTTGTTGATGGCTTGTTGGCCCAGAGTGGCACCAAGATGTTGTTGCTGAATCAGATCAATGGAGAGGGGTAAGGCTCCGGCATTGAGCTGGGCCGATAAGGATTTGGCTGACTGACTATCAAAGTCCCCGCTGATAACGGCTCGACCATCACTGATAACCGATTGAACAATGGGAAAAGTGATGGGATAGTCATCAAGAAAAATAGCGATGCGCTGGTCTAAAAATTGTTGAGTGGCCTTTTCGAATAAAAGGGTGCCTTCTTGATTAAATTCCAATAGAACTTCCGGTTGAGAGGTGTTAGGGTTGACCTGAACACCGGAACGGGATAAGTGAGAACCGCTGATATTGGTATCCAATGAAAAGACATCGGCAAAAGTGGCGGTAGAGGTGGCCTCGGGAGAAAGGGAAGATTCGCCCATAAATTTAAGTTGGGCGGTTTGACCGATAAGGCCAACGGCTCGTCCGAGATCGTCAATGCCGGGGATTTCAACAATAAGACGATGGGAGTCGGCCTGAGATGAGGTCTGAACATTGGCTTCGGAAAGACCAAAGAGATTGACTCTTTTTTCAATGTTAGATTTGAGCGCTTCCAGGGCCGGAGATAAGTTTTGAGAATCAATGGAAGTGGTGTCAATTTGATAGGCCAAAGAAACACCACCGGCCAAATCCAGACCATATTTTAAAGGGGGAGAGTGGTAAGACCAAGGAAGAGTAACCCAGTCGGGAATGTTTACAACCAGACAAGATAAGACCAGCAGCAGAATAATTAAAATATTTTTTTTGGTTTTGGTGGAGTTGTGGTTCATTTTGACTGATGTCGATTTTTTTTATCAATCAGCAAAAGCTGACGAGGATGACCGGAGAAAGAGTAAGTAATAGAAGGTTTTTCATGATTGATCTCAACTTGAGCCAAATCACCTTCTTTAAGATTAAAACTTTTGCCGATTTTTGAAGGAATGGTGATGGCCAGACTGTTACCCGTTTTTATAATCTTTCTCAGTTTGCTTTTAGGCATTGGCCATGTCTTTGGGGCTGCCGATAATAATCAGGGGACAATTCAAGAAAAAATTGACAATGAAGGGATCTTTTTTCAGTTTTCTCAATTGCAATTCTTTTTTATCCATAACCATGTAGTTTATCTCACGATGGCGAATTTCTTCTTCTTCTTTGATATATTTTTCTATTTTTTGGGGGGAAATACGACCGACAATAATTAAGTCAATCTGGTCAGTCAGACTGGTTTTGTTGGTAGCAAAATTGTGGCTATAAGCCAGCATTTTTACTCCAGACTCAACATTTTTGGGAGAAGAAAGAGATAGGGCCAGACCGGAGATTTTGTTGGCCAAAGTAAGAAGTTGGGGAAAAAGTGAGGATTGTTGGTTGGCCCAATAATAAAGACGGTTACCGCGTCTTTCGGATTTGATTAGTTTGGCGGTTTTTAGGTTTTGCAGTTCCCGCCTGACCGAATTAATCTCCTCCTCGATCAGGCGAACTAACTGCCTGACATAAAAAATGTCATTGGGGGTATAGAAAAAAACTTTGATCAGTTTGCGACGGGTGGAGGAAATGAAAAGATGCGATAGAGAATTTTCAGCTTTCATAATCAATCGGAGTGGCTATCGGTAAAATTTCAATCCAAATTTGACCGGGGACGAAATCTATCAGTTGACCGCTTTTATCTTTAAAAATAGTTCTGGCGGTGCGACTGGCCTTGGTCCAAGTAATGTCAACCTTGTCGCCATTTTGGAAAAGGAAACCATTGCCGCGACCAATGACTTGATAGAGGTTGTGTTTGTGTTCATCAACAGAACGAGTTTCCTTAACGAATTGGACTAGGATGTTTTTAGCGACCAGTGGTTGACCACTGTTGAAATCAATTTGTTTTTCACCGTTATTGTGGCGGACATAGGTATTGTTGGCCTGGTCATATTGCCAAGAGACGGCATATTGTTTGTAGCCCGACCAAAAATCGAAGGAAATATTGGGAGTGGAGGGGGCAGAATTAGGCTGATCTTCTTGGTCAAAAGACCAGGAAGAGAAGTTTTTGTCCCAAGATTTTTTACTGGCTTCGGTTATGTTGGTAAGACTGCGATCGGCGGCGATTTCCCAAAGTTTTTCAGTTGAACAATACATGGAATGTTCTGTGGCTCTCTCCTCTCCCGTTCGAGAGGGTTCGCGGCGACAAACTCGGTAAGAAAGGGAAAATTGGTTTAGGTCCCCCCAGGAACCCTTATTGGTCCAACCATATTGACTAATTTGCTCCAAGGCTTGAGCCCGAATGTCGGTGGTACAGGCAAGAGAATTACCGGCCTCGTCTCTGGGGGCGGAACAATTGGCTCCACCGACATGAGCATAGAGAGGATAATCGGCATATTCTGAGGCCAGATCGAGAAAATATGTTCTGGCGGAACGAACCGGGCCAATGTCATATTTCTGAGAAGAACCGCGAAGCGCGGTGCAATAAAAAATAGCCATAAGACGGGTGATGCCACCTTCAGCGACGGCTTCATAAATAATATCGGCGTTACTTAGGCCGGATTGAGGTCGGGATTCTTCATGATTTTCTATCATAACCAGAAGGGGGCGGCGGGTTTGCCAGATATCTTTTTCCTCCTGAGTGTGAAGAGTGCCGTTAATGGGGCAGACTTGATCCTTGGGACCGGTAAAATTGATGAAACCCGTTTGCTGGCGGGCGTCATCGGCATTATCGGGAGAAGTGGAAACTGGAGACAGCGATGAAGTAGCGCCAACTGGCAGGAAACGATCAAAAACAAGATACGAGAGACTGGTAATTAAGAAAAAGAGTCCAATGAATTTTAGTTTTTTACTTTTTAGGTTCATTTTTTTGACCGTCGGCGGGAGGCTGACGAGGTGGTCGGTGAATAATTTTTGATAGCTTGATTAAGTGCGGTTTTTTCTTCCTTGGAAAGGGCGGCCGGCTTCCCCTGCCCGTTTTTTATCTGCTTGGCGTAAATACGGGTATTGTTGCGATTGTGTAATGAAGTAATAATAACACCAGAGTTGGCGTTATCCAATAAGACAAGTATAAAGCTTTGATTGCCGCCAACGTCATTAAAAGGATTAAAGCGGGTAAAGCTAGTTTTTTGCAAACAACTATCAATTTTTTCTAATTGTCGGTTAAGGTCAAGATTAGAGGGGGTGTTTTTACCCTTAGGATCGTTTTTTTTGTAGAATAGAAAAATAAGGTAGACGAAGGCGAATAAATTGAGGCTGGTGATTAGGAAATAAATTGAAGGCATTTAAAGTAATTGTAGCAGAATTTTGTGCTATACTGGCCCTAAATGAAGCTAAAGGCTAATTCCTATATGAAAAAGGATCTTTGGAGAAGTGGATTTTTGAGTGTGTTGGCGGTGATGGTAATATTGACGGTGTATTTGATAGAAACAAAACCCTATTTAGTAAATTTATTCTTAAAGGAGGTGAAGTAAAAAAATGGCAACAATTACTTTTTATTGTGTTAAGTGTAGAGCTTCAAAAACTGTAGACAAAAAGGACACGGAGAGGACAACTCTCAAAAACGGTAGACCGGCAGCTAAGGCTGTTTGTCCCGACTGCGGTACCGGAATGTTTAAGATTCTTTCAGCGAAAGACGCTCAGGACGCTTAAAAAATTTGGTAAAATTAGGATACTCCTAAGAAATCAAAGGGTTTACCTTGTGGTCGGTCTTCGGACTGGCTACGAGGAGGAAAGTCTGAGCCACAAAAAGCAGGGAACCCCGCCGTTGCGGGGCTCGGCGTGAGCTGAGGGCAATGCTATAGAGACGAGTAAGCGAGCCGGCTTCGCAAGAAGTTTGGTGAGTGGAAGTGGAACGAGCATCCTTCCGGTGGAAATCTCAAGTGGGGGCGTTAATATCTGGCTTTTGAGAGCCCCAGGTAGAGAGAGTAGATTGATGACCCATAAACAAAACTCAGCTTATTGGTTTCTTAGGGGTTTTTGTTGAAAAGATCAGGTAACAAGACGCGAACAACGGATTCGATGGTAAGGTAAATGGGAATGGCTAAAATAGCGCCGGGGATGTTGGCTAATTTAGCTCCGGTCAAAAGAAGAGTAATGGTGACTAAGGGGTTGAGGCCGATAGTTTGTTTCATTATTTTGGGAACAATGAGATTATTTTCCAACTGTTGAACCGTAATTCCCCAGACAATGGCCAGAAGAGCGGTTAACGGGGAAATGGTCAAGCCAATAATGGCGGCTAAAATAGTGGCGATGGTGGGGCCAATATTGGGAACTATTTCCAAGACCCCAGCCACGATGGCCAAGGGAACAGCATAATTAAGACCGAGGAGAAGATAGCCAAAATAAGAGAGGAGACCGATAATAATCATCAACATGATTTGGGCGTTAAACCAGGAACCCAGTCTTTTTTCCAGATTGGAAATGATGGTGATGGCTTTATTTTTGCCTTGTTGTCCGAAAAGTTTGAAACTATGTTGGTTGAAATTCTTTCTTTCCAGTAGAAGGTAAAAAGTGATAACGAAAAAGACAAAAGATGAAAAGATGTTGGAAAAAATTGAAAGAATGGCTTTGGTAATATTTTGGGGCAGGGTTTCTATTATTTTGAATTGGGATGACCAGTCGATGGCGGAGGTGCCAAAAAAGTGAGTGTTGGTTAGCAACCGGGGTAAGGTGTTTATCAGGCCAGTGGTTTGTTCGATTAAAACCGGAACAATGACGGCGATAGTAGAAGACAATACCGATAAAATTAAAAGGTAGAGAGCAATAATAGCCAGGGGACGGGGTATCTTCCGTTTTTCCAGCCAAGCGACTGATGGATTTAATATTTCCATGAACATAAAGCTGAGAAAAAGAAGGACAATGACCCCACGAACTTGCCAAAGAATGTTTAGTGAAAGAAGGAAAAGGACGGTGAAAATGATGGTTTTTGATGATATTTCGATTCGTTGAGGTTTCATGACCGATTGTACCATTTTAAAATTAGAGTAATGGCATCTTGAGGGAATGAGGAGGAGCTGATGTCAAAAAAATGAAGGTGGGGTCTTTTTTTGAACCAAGTGAGTTGACGACGGGCATAGGAGTGTTCGTTATAGCGCCATTTTTGGATGGCCGAATTGAGACGAGAAGGAGTGGGATGGTTGAAATAAGTTCGAAATTCTTTATAGGCCAGAGTGTTGAGTCCCGGATGAGACCAACGATATTTTTTTAGAAGGTGTCGTATCTCTGAAAGCAGGCCTTGGTCCAATCGTGACTTGACCCGACGATCAATGTTTTTGTAGATAAATTTGGTGGGGGCGGTGAGATTGACATGCAGAAAATCGTGACCAGGTGAAGAGGGTGGCGATGGAGCAACCGATGAGGAAAACAATTTTACTTCCAGTTTTCTGATAAGACGATGAGGATTGTGTCGTTCTGAATTGTTTAGTCGGGTAAACTGACGATGATTGAAAATCAGATGAATGATCTGGAGAAAAGGAAGAGGAAGTGGGTTGAGAATTTTCCTGAAAAGAGGATGAGAGGGTGAATGGTTGTCGGTTGGAGGAGAAAGCAGGGAATTGATATAGTAACCACTGCCACCGACAATTATGGGTAATTTGTTTCTCCGATGGATTTGTTTAATTTTGGCGGTGGCCAGATGACGGAATTGGGCCGAAGAAAAAGTTTGGTCAGGAGTGATAATGTCAATTAAATGGGTGCGGGTATTGGGCGGATGATCTTTACCGGTACCTATATTTAAGCCTTGATATATTTGTCGGGAATCGGCGGAAATCAATTCAGCTTTTAGTCGGCGGGTAATTTTGATAGCCAAAGAAGTTTTGCCAGTGGCGGTGGGACCGGAGATAATCAGGACCTTTTTTTTCATCTATAACTAATTTAAAAATATTCAGCATGAGCAGTGCTTAACTGACCGTCAGGTAAAATTCTTATCCCCATTCTACGACCGTTGATCCACACGACGGCAGCTCCTCGTAATGGAAGACCTTGTCCACGTCGCTGTTCGACGGTAACTTGGATTCCTTCAATGGACAAAAAATCATTTCCATAAGCATGTAGATTATTGGATGGTGGTTGGATTTTTCTTTCACTTTTCATGAAAAGTCTTTACACGTTAAACCTAAACTCGACAATATCATCAGGTTGCATAATATAATCCTTGCCTTCTTGACGTAGTTTACCGGCTTGTTTGGCTGATTGCCAACCTTGACAGTGAACAAAGTCCTCAAAAGAGATGGTTTCGGCGGTAATAAAACCTCGTTGCAAATCGGAGTGAATAACGCCGGCGGCTTGAGGAGCAGTGGTGGTTTGAGGAATGGTCCAGGCGCGGGTTTCTTTAGGGCCGGTAGTGTAGAAAGATTGTAATTTGAGGGTTTGATATGCTTGGCTGATTAATCTTTCCAGACCAGATTGTCGAAGGCCAAATTCTTTAAGATAGGCTTGTTTTTCGGCGAGAGAAAATTGGTTTAACTCGGACTCTGTTTTGGCGCAGATAAAGAGAGTGTCCCGATCCCCCACTTTGATGTTTGATTTTTCTGTTTTTTTGTAGGTATCTTCGTCGACATTGATGGCAATAAAAAAGGGCTTATTGGTGAGAAGAAAAAATTGTTTAAGCAAAATTTTTTCTGCATTAGATAAGGTCACAGCAGAAGCTAAAGTGCCTTTTTCCATTTCGGCCTTTAGTTTTTTGGCTAGAGCCAGACGAGGTGGATCAGTGGGACATTTTAGGTTGGACTCTATATACCTATCAATACTTTCCAAATCTTTTATAATCAGTTCGGCACAGATAAGCTCGAAGTCACTTTTAGGATTGGTAGAGCCCAGTCTGGCTACCTGAGGATCAGAAAAGTGGCGAACAACGTGGCAAATGGCTTGACACTGTCTGATGTTGGTCAAAAATTGGTTGCCCAGACCTTCCCCTTGGGCGGCACCTTTTACCAAGCCGGCAATATCGACAAATTCAACTACCGCCGGGATGATTTTTTGGGATTGGGAGATTTTTGATAAAACCGCCAATTTTTTGTCAGGAACTTCGACAATGCCAATATTGGGATCGATGGTACAAAAAGGATAATTACTGGCATCGGCTACTTGTTTGCCTAAAAGAGCATTAAACAGAGTAGACTTGCCAACGTTAGGCAAACCGACGATACCAATGGAAAGTTGAGACATGGGTTATTATATCCCATTTTTTTAAAAAGGAAGGTGGGTGTGGCAAAATTTTGTCAACAAAAACCCGCCGGTGAAACCGACGGGTTAACTATCTTACAATCAAGTAATTTGTTATCTGACCATCTTTTTGATCTTGGTGCCGGGAATATATCGAGGCATACGACGAGCGGCAATTTTTTTGGATAATTTGGTGCCAATGGCTTTGATAGTCTTGGCTTTAAACATTTTGGTTCTGAAGGTGCCAAAACCGGAAAGTTTAACAACTTCACCGCTAGCGAGAGCTTTCATTATTTCGCCAAGGAAAGTCTCGATGGCTTGCTTGGAGGCTTTTTTACTAAGACGGGCTTTTTGGGCAACAATTTCAATAAGATCTTTTTTGGTCATTTTACTTATTTTAATTTATAATTCTCTTAATTTTAGCGAATTATTGGCTAAATGCAAGGATTACGACGCTTTTTTCACCGCATTATTTTTGATTCTGGTGGCAGTGACAATACTACTGGTGCGTAATTCACGGATAACAGTGACTTTTATTTGGCCGGCCCATTTGGCCTCTTCTTCCAGTTTTTCTGAGATGTTTTTACTCAAAACCACGGCTTCATCATCAGATATTTTACCCGGGTCAACAATAACCATAACTTCTCGGCCGGCTTGGTAGGCGGCAACATTAGTGACTCCGGGAAAATTTTTGGCTACTTCTTCGATGTTTTTCATTCTTTTTAGATATTCTTCGTGGACTTCGTACCTGGCTCCCGGTCGAGTGCCGGAAGCGGAGTCACCGATATGAACGATAACCGACTCTACCGAAGAAAACTCTTGATCTTCGTGGTGTTGGGCCACACAATCGAGGATGGTTTGGGGTATTTTGTATTGACGCAAAAGATTGACACCAAGATCAACATGGGTACCTTCTTGATCTGAAACTACCTTACCAATATCGTGAAGTAAGCCTCCCAACCGG
>Ga0208279_1001380_pt1 | contig 13391 bp, 26 predicted proteins | sample AntAceMetag02UKM_FD_184766 | JGI IMG/M metagenome (GOLD analysis project Ga0208279, IMG submission 184766) | Saline lake microbial communities from Ace Lake, Antarctica - Antarctic Ace Lake Metagenome 02UKM (SPAdes) (version 2) | ecosystem: Environmental > Aquatic > Non-marine Saline and... | reverse complement strand
TGATGATTCTAAATACAAATATTGGATGACAACATTATCAATGCCAAACAAAGAATGTATATGTAGAATATTCATGTATTATAAAGGTAAAATATACAAAAATGGAGAATGGATTGATGGAATAAAAGATAGTTTAAAATTATGTCCAAAGTGTTGTTTAGATATTAAAAAGTGTGAATGTTCAAACAAGGAAAAGTTTTAAAGAATAATAAGTGGGTGAATGTATGAATATGAAATTTATTTGCGGATATTGTGGGATTACAGATTATGAACCAGTTACTTCAAAGGATGGTAAAACGATAAAATGTATTTTTTGCGGAAAGAAACAAGAGTTTAACGGAACTTTAATATTAGAAAAATCAAAGGAGGCAAAAGAGTAAGTACTAATTTAGTAGGTATTAGTATTCATTAGTATTCAGAAAAGTGATAGTATGAAGAAGAAAAAGACAGAGACGAGTTGAACGGAAATTCTAGAGTTTCATTGAATGGATCATATTTGGGATCCATTAAACTTATTTTTTGTTCTACACTAATGATAAACGATGATTCACATTCTTTAAGATCCTCACGAAGCAAATAAATTTGTGTTAATAACATTAGCATTACGATAATACACAAAATAGCCATTTTCAAATCCATTTAAAAACATTGAATTTATAATTTAAATATGGATAGCAAAACTCTTCGGAAACTTTTTCTTTTGCCTGTAGACGAAGATAAAGAAATCGATGAAAAAGAAGAAATAGAAAAAGAGTATAGAATTCATCGAGTACCGAAAAAAGATGATCTAGACGAAATGGCTTAAAACTTAAGCATACTTTTCCCAATTTTCAATGCTACATCTATTCCAAATTTAGCGACTAACTCGTTTATATCGGCTGGTGTTTTTGTTTCTTCCATGTCATCGATTAGTCTTCCAAATTCTTTTTGAATTGACATTAGTTTTATAATTGTATCTTTTTTCATATCTTCAAAAGTTTGTTCATCACTCATTTCTAATCACGTCCTCAAATTTATATGATTTTACTTTTACGAAATTCTTTTCGTATTCTAAGAATTTATTATTTAGCTTAAAAGCTTTATTAGATTTTTTATATTTTTTAACATTGTTCATAAAGCACATATTACCGATTGCGTTTTTTCCCTTGAAACTTGCTATTTCGTTTTTCATACCATCCCCTTAGTTTCTATAATATAATTCGTATCGTACATTTTAAATAATTCAGGTGTTCTGAACTGAAAAGTTTTAAGGATCCTGATACGTTTACCGCGTAATAGCTGGTAAACTGTTACTCGGCATTTTGTTTTCTTGGATAGAAGCATTGGGACGGCTTCGAAATCGGTTATGTCCCTTACTCTTTTTTCCATTTGGTCTATCGTTTGTGTAGTGTAAAAGATCTGTACGCTTTTCTTCCTAGACGTTAAAAGAATCTTCGCTAAAAGCTGATTTGATTTTTTCCCGAAATTGCGAGCGTCAAGCCATGCCCATAGTTCATCGCCTAGAAATGCGCCGTTTTCTAGGCTTTCGATTTCCGACGGGTCCTCGATTAATTGCGCTTTTCCGACTAATTTTTTTCCGTCATAAAATTTAATTGGTAAATTTGCGAATACGTTTCGTTTATGGATTAATTTGTTTCGGAGTCCATAATAAATTAAAAGGAGGGTTTTTCCCTGTCCCAAATTTCCAGTAATCGCCATTAGTGACATGTTACACCTTTAACTTTCTTAGATCTTCAAAAATTTTTGTGTAAATGTTCATCATGCAGATAATTAGTAAGACGAAACTTATACACAAAACGATAAGATGAGCGACACCATCAGCTAGAAGAATGTAAGCTATTAAATATTGCTCACTATTGATATAGCTACCTGATTTTATTATTTTTTCAAGTCCGATCCAATAGATAAAAGCAAATAGCGGAACATAAGCAATAAGTGTCATTAAACTCATTCTTCCGACTATTCGTTTTTTGATTTTCTTATGATCTTCTTTTTTAGATTTCATCCCATCATCCCCCTGACGCGTCCTAAAGCGGATCCCATAGATTCTTGTATTTTTTGTCGTATCGATGAACTTAATACATCTTTCGCCTCGGTACGTCCTTGTCTTTTTAATGAAATTTTTAACTCTAAAAAATCATGCAAAAAACTTTTTATCAATGGAATTTCGAATTCTCTAGCTATGCTTTTTATTACTGATACTTGTTTTAATTCTAGATCGTCCTCGATTTCTGTAAGTTTTCCTAGATGTTGAGGTTTCACGTTCATTAAACCCATCATTCCGCGCGATTGTGCTTGATCTAACGAGTCTACATCTTCGTCTATGTCTACGTTTGTAATTAAATCTTCTTTTTTCTTAGCCATTAAACGACGCCTCCAATAATTAAAAGGAATGTTATACAAACGCCAATAGTTATACCGCCCCCCAAAAGCAGTAAGATAAGCCACCATTTAAGAGAAGATGATACGTTTAGAAAATCGCTTATAATCTTGCTTTTCATCATGGAGTTAAGATCTTCGGGTCGGAATTTTGTTTGTACAATTTTATTATAATTATCAGATAATTTAATCAAATCGTCAAGATCTACGGCATGAGGGATCCCATGAACAAGTAAATAGCATTTAAAGATTTTTGATTTTAATGTACCTTTTACAGTCCAGAAAAAATGCTTACATGTCTTCGGTACGCTGTAAGTTTCTGAACTAAAATCGACAGTAATAACATTATTATGTAAATTCGCTGTTAATATTTCAGCGTCGCTATTAGTCGATACCTTTAAAACTTTAATTACATCGCCAGTTTTATCATTATCTTTATTTAAAAAATTCATTTTCTATCCCCTAATTTTCTAAGTATATTTATTAAACGAATCCCATTTTCAGTAACCGAATATGCTTTTTTAATTTTTCCTTTATCTTTTATTCTTGTTTCTTTTAGCACGTCGTAATAGATTAAAGAATCTATAGAAATTCGTAGGCTTCGGTTACATCTATCCTTTATTTCTTTTTCTATTTTTTCAAAAGATAAATTTTTATTTTGGAATTGAAATTCTAACATTACTAAAAAATCCGTTTTCGTTAAATAAATCATAATTCCTTTTTGTCGTTAAAACTTTAAATATTAAATACATAGTTGGTTTCTTTTTTATATCTACTTATCAATAGACATTTAGGAGGATGATAAAATGGTTAATTCCGTTGAGAAAATGACAAACGATATTATTTATCTCATAATCGGTCTTATCATTTTGGCTTCCGTTTTCGGCGCTATTGCTGGGACATTTTACACTAGCTGGACTGGTGTAAACATGACGGCTTTAGGAGGCGACGACACCACACAAACTACTTGGGATCTTGTACCTACGCTTTTCTTCATACTGGTACCATTAGCTGTGTTGATGATTGTTGTCTACGTCTTAATCGGTAAGGTCAAAAAGACTAGATGACGTCAAAACAGATAATTGCATCTTAAATATCCCTTTGGTTTCAGTTCTAAAGGGATAACCTTTTTATTTCTTCTTTTCTTTTATTTTATACATGAGAGGGAAAATTTTAATTTTTGTATTATTGCTATTTTTAATTGTTCCAATAGCAACCGCCGAAGATATGACAATTGACGGAGGTAATGTATGGATAAAAACAAATTATTCTTCAACATGCGTATGGTATGCCGAAAAACCCATGAGGGAATGCTACCATGATTTTTATATTATACCTAAAAATTCTAAGGATCTTAAAAGTAAAATAATTTCGCCTAAATTAAAATTTGATACAAAAAAGAATACTCAATTAATGAGCATGAGTTTAAATTTTGATAGTAAATTAAAAACCTCAATAACAAATAAAGAAGAATTATATCGAATTGAATTTTTAGCGCCTCCAAATTACGCAGAAAAATATAATTTTACTATTAACATTGATGGAAAAGATATTTTGATTGATCCCGATGTTTCTGCTTGCGGTATTCTTGCATCAGGCGGAATTTATAACATAACAGCCGATATAACATGCAACGCGGTTTATTGTTTTACTATTACATCTAGTGATGTATGGATTGAAGGGAATAATTTTCAGGTTACGCGTGGTACTGATATGAATTTTTTAGTAAGAGTGGCTTCGCCTGGACTAGGAAATTTAACCGTTAAAAATCTTATAGTCAATAGCCTTGATACTGCTTTAACTTCTACATATAGTTTAAATCATTTACTTTTTTATTATGAAAATTTATATGTTGTTATGAGTAAACTATATAATACTTTTGGAAATGAACCTAATAATATAACTGTAATAAATTCATATTTTGAAGGGCGTATTGATTCTAACCCATCTTTTAGATATGTAGGGGAAAATTGGCTCTTAGAAAATAATACATTTAATATAACCGCATCAACAGGAGGCGTCGGTTTTATACGACCTGATCAAGCTGGAGATAAAAATTTAATGTTTTTAAATAATACTATAATTTATCCTTTAGTAAATTCTGATCCCTTTTTATGGCTTCAACATGATACATACAATCTTAATTTTATAAATAATACCATATTAAATTGGGTTGAAGATAACGGCTATGATTTATTTTATTTTGATACTGCATATAATACTCATGAGCAAATAAGATTTACAGGAAATATTTTTAATACAACTACGTCATTTAATGACATGTTCAGAGTCGATGCTGGTACATTCGATAATAATACTGCGTTTTTTGATAATAATTGGTATGGGAATACATCAGCTAGCGAGTTTTCAGATGTTTGTGATGATCTTAATTATGATGGTGTTTGTGATGATTGGTATCAGTTAACAGGCGTAAGCGGAGTTTATGACGAAAACCCTATGACTTTTCCAGTTACGTTTATACCAACTAGTGAAACGGTTTTAGTAAATATTATAGAGCCAATAATCGATTTTATTAAAGACGTTAATTCTTTTAAAATTAAATATAAAATAAATACAACCTGTAACGTTAGTAATGTTACAATTAATGGAACTTTAAAGCATACTGTTAATGTAAATCATACAACATCTTATTTTATTTATCCGACAGAATTATCTAATAATGAAAACGCAGATTACAATATTTCTGTATGTGGATATTCGAATCTTGATAATTCCGTTTTCATGTGTGATTCTGTTTATATAAATTTTGAGTATTCGTTAAGAAGCCATGCATTAAGAGTTTATGCCCTTGTGAGTGCGGTAATAATTATTATATGCTCGTTCGCTATGTTAAATAGCGCCGTGAAAAAAGATTTTCATGGTCTTTTAATATCTATAGTTTCTGCGCTTTGTGTTTTAATATTAACCGCCTTAATTTTAGCCTTTATTTAAATCTTCCCTGCTATTTATTTTCATGAAAGGAAAAAATGAAACCGTAATAGTTAAAAAGAGATCGAAGAGAGTTTATTACACAAAAGCTTATGTTTCGCCAAATGGCGACGTATATGCAATTAAACACACAAAAGTGGCTGGCGCAGAAAAAAGAGCTAAAAATGACGATTTAAAGAGCATGTAATTAATATTTATCGTTATGTCTTACATCAAATTTCTCGCCCCATCTTGTTTGTTTAATAAAATATTTCGCTCTATCTTTGTATGTATTTGGGAAATTTTTAATAGTAGTTATATCCATGATCAAAAAATCATGGATCTTATCTTCTAAGCCTGTAGTGATAAGTAATTGATCCTTATAATTTTTAAATGAAATTTCAGGCGCTAGATCTCTTATTATTTCATTCTTAAATTTTTGATTCATGGGTATCATGACGTTACGAATTTCCGAAACGAAACATTTTTCAAAAAATGGAAATAAAATCGTCGCGATATTATCATAAACCCTCTTGTCATTCATGTTTATATAAATCGTAATCATGTAAGAATTTAAACTTTCAGTTTTAAATTATTATTGTTGAAGATTGCCCCTTCGACATTTTACCTCGCGCGGAGATTTTATTAGAGCCGATCGATGATGCGCGATATAAAAAAGATACTAAAAAGGTTATATTTCTTCCATTCATTTTATTGATATGAGGGGCGAAACTGTTACGATTAAAAAAGCATTCAAAAAAGAAAAAGTTAGAAAAAAATCTTTTAAAATTTATGATTTACAAGGAAATCCAGCAAGAGTAAACAAATTCGAGGACGTTAATGTTTCTAACAAAACAAACGATAGATATTGGAACGTAAAAAAATATAGAATGGATATTTTATTCAGGATCCGCGCGTCTTATGAAAAAGACGGCGAAACTTTTATTTTTCATTATTGGATTAATGATTTACCATGCTCGTATAATAGATATTCACGAAGCCGAGGCGTAGCGGTTTATTACACTACTTATCTTTTTAATATAGATCATCCTTACATGTTTATTCGTTCAATAAAAGAAGAGCGAATTATAATTCATGATAAAAAATATTTAACACCACTTAGAAGACAAGTTTATAACGATCTTAGTTTAGAAACTCAAAGCCAATCGGTAAAAAATTTAAAAGATATGATATGAAAATCGACCAGATAAGAATACAGGGCAAGATCAAGCCGATTAAACCATATAAAAATAAATTTAAAGATGTTAGGGTTTACGGTTATGATACGGAAACAGTTAACGGCAAAATCTATTCATTACAGATTTACGGCGAAGATAAAAATATATTCAAGATCGTATATAGATGGGATGAAAAAAGGATCCTAGATTTTATTTATCAGGAATGTAACGGATCTTATCTTTATGCTCATAATCTTTCGTTTGATCTAGGCGTATCTTTTGGAAATATGATCCTTGATAATGAAAATAAAAAATTCTTTTTTAATGATTATTTTTGTGTTATGATTTATCCGCATCCTTGCTATGCTATGTTCTATAAACAAAAAGGAAAAGGTTTAATCTTCGCTGATACGTTCCCATTTTTTAAAATGTCATTAAAAAAAGCTGGGAAATTTATAAAATATGAAAAAGTAAAAATGATAAGACCAACTTATTTAGGAGAACGAAAACCTAAAAAATCAGAAATGGATTATTTTATTAAATACGCTATGCTAGATGCTGAAATATGTTATAAACTAGCCTTAAAAATAAAATCATATCATAAAGAATTTGACATACCTATGAGATATAGCGTATCTGTAGCTTCTTTATCTGCTAAGATTTTTAAAAAATATTTTGTTAAGGAAAAAATAGCAACACCACAAAAGAAAATTATAACAATGGCGCTTAAATCATATCATGGCGGACGTACAGAAGCTTTTGCTTTCGGACACTCTAAAAATGTTACATTTTACGATATAAATTCCAGTTATCCATATTCAATGTCAAATATAATAATACCGTTAGAAGATAAATGGATGAAAACCAAAACACCGTCTTATTTTGGTTTTTTTAATATTGATTGCGAGATTCCAAAAATGAAAATATCGCCGTTACCTTACGATAAAAATAGATTACTTCAATTTCCATGCGGTACTTTTAAAGATCTTACGGTTACTGGTATGGAAGCACTAGCAATAAAGGAAGTCGCTACAAGTTTTAAAGTAAATTATGGATATGTTTATAATGGAAGATCTGAAAAATACATGAAAGATTTTGTAAATCATTTTTACGAACGAAAAAGAAACGCAAAAAATCCAGTCGATTATATGCTTAATAAAACTATACAAAATTCTTTATATGGAAAAACCATCCAGCTTAATACAAGTAGGATAGAAATAGGCGGTTATGTATGCGGTCAAGGATTTAGGAAATCAATAAAAGTAAAAAATCCCGCAGGCATGTTTAACCCTGTTATCGCATCGTGGATAACGGCTATTTCAAGATTAAATTTATATCATGAAATGAAAAGAAATGAGCCTTATGTTTTATATTGCGATACGGACAGCATCGCGACTACGCGAAAATGCCCACAACTTGAAGATAGTAAGGATCTTGGAAAATTCGCAAAAGAAAAAACAGGATCTCATTTTTATCTAGTTCGCGAAAAGAGATATATTTTAAAAGACAAAAAAATATTAAAAAGCGGACGGCATGCGTTTAGGGGATCCGAAGAATTATTTAATGAGTGCTTAATGAACGAAACAGATTCATACGCCGTAAAAAGAATGATACAATTAAGAGAGGCAAAAATACAACAAAAACAAGCATTCGAAATGGAATTCAGAAATTTTGTTATGACTAACGAGCCGTCCGATAAAAGAACAAAACCAAATTTAAATTTTAAGAATTTTAAGAAAAAATTTTATTGGCTTAAGCCTTTTTTCGTTTTTGAAAAAGAGAATATACAAGAGATCGTACAAAAGAAAACAAAAGCAAGAAAATACCAAATATCGATGATCCCAATAACAAAAACCCAAATACCATACAGAGAATTATACGTCCGTAACTTTTTCGCATCAACCAAAAAAAGATCATAAAATTATTAGTTCGGAAAACTATATAAAACTTCCATACATTTTAAATTTTGGTGATGAAAAATGACTGCGAAAAACGATGAAATCGTTTCGGCTGATGATCTTCAGCCACAACTCGAAGGAGATCGAGTGACAAAAGAAGATCTAGTAGGAAAAGAAATTATTGTAAACTTAGAAAATATGGTCGTTGTAATGGACGGCGATAAACCCGATTTTACAATCATACAGTTTACAATGCCCGAAACAAAAGATAAATTATATACAACTACTATCGGATCCGTGCCCATGAAAAAATTTATAGCTGGAAAAGACAGGGACGTTAAAAAAACAAAGGGTCATCTTGTAAAAGTTGATCGTGAAAATCCGAAAAAAGGCGAACATTCTTTCTATTGGGACTTTGTCGGAAAATAGTAAGCTTTTTATTTCTTCTTTTCTTTTATTTTATACATGAGAGGGAAAATTTTAATTTTTGTATTAATGGTACTATTGATTATACCAATATCCAGCGCATACGATTTCAATTATTATCTTTCGGATGCTGGAAATGATACGCAGATTGATTTCGGTTTATGGCTGGATGATTATACGAATTGCGTAACTACAGAAAAATGGTATTATGATAACGCATCATCTACGATGCTTGAAAGTCGTTTTTATGATCCATATACTACTTTTGAATATTACATAAATCCCTCTATTTCAGGCACTTCAAATTGTCTTTATGTCGGAAAAGATACACAAACATTAATAACCGAAAACCTTACGCATAGAATAACAATGGACTACGTCACAAATACACATCTAGATCATTCTACGACATGCCCGACAAGATCCGCAAATATCACAATAAATAGTGGTCGATTTCATGGTTTCGATTCTCTAGGTTACATTTATAATACTCTTGGAATGGCTACAGTTTCTTATTATCTTGATTCTGATACTTTCGGAAATTGTATAGATAACACTCTTGTAAGATCTGACGGATCCGAAGATCTAGCCTCGGCTGGTTACTATTCTTGGTTTTTGCCGTTTACAGCTACTTACGGCAATCATTATATAGGGATTGCATCGGCTATAATAGGCGGATGTCCTGGAAGTGGCGAAGTTTCGATTTATCAATTAAACGATTCTTCAATTGTTCCATATACACAATCGACTAGCGCATCTTATACGGCTTTTACAGAAGTCACAAATTTAATAGAAGGGTATGACTATGTTCTTGTTTATAGACAAACAAATGGAGGCGCATGCGGTATAAGAACGGTAAATCTTAATTATCTAAATATTACAGTTCTTGATTATTACCCTGATATAACTTGCTCTTCTTGGTCGGATTGCGATAATGAAACCGATACTATTTCACGTTTATGTTCTGATGGTAACGGCATAGTTGAAAGTTATTACGAATATGATGAATGTAATACAGGGACAGGAATAACGGCGTTCGATGAATTCGCATATTTCGGTTTCAGAAATTTAACGACGATGATCGTTCCGATTTGCGTGCCTCAATGGGACGTAATAAACTGCGTTCCTTTTGTTGTAAATAAAACCGTTACCGTTCCTGATGCATGGGAACTCGTAACAATCGAAACAATGGATAATTTATTATCTGGACAGTCCCCTTATAGAATCAGATCATGGATTGATCTACAAGGTTTTAAAGTAAAAATATGGAACGCGCCCCCAAAACCATACGAGGCTAGATTTAATCATACTGGTTCGAACGAATGGGAATGCATAAACATGACAGAACAAACTCAAACATGGGAATATCTTAATACTTCAAACGATACTGTAGCGACTCAATTTAATATAACTTTTCCATACGAAAATTCTAAAATATGGTACACCGTAAGAAAATGTAGCACGCCAGCGCAACAATTTAAAATGGATGACTGCGCGGGATTTTGGGGCATTGGATCACTCGGAGATTTTTGTTATTCGTCATCATGTGACGATGATGTAAAAGGCGGTTACGATTTCGAAATATGGGATTATGATAATAGTGAATTCATATTTAGATATAACGGCGAGGCTACGGGAGAATGGAGGCAATATTATTTCGATCTAGGAAATCTTAATATGACGAATGGAACAAAATATAAATTTCAGTTTAAAGTTTCTGATCCCGATTATACCGATATAGGAACATGCATCGAGTTATGGGATTTCGGTTATGGGATTTCATCTTCAAAATTTACATGCGAATCTTATTGCAATAATGAAAATTTCCATTATTTTAGATCATATCTAAATAATGACGGATTATGCATAACCGAAGACATCGGGTTTAGTACAGATTGCATAGAAAATGACGCTTATGTTCCTTATATTGAAAACTGCGAGGCTTTTTGCGATTCTGACGATTCTTATCATGTCGGTAATAATGTAAGCGGGATCTGTTACTGGACTGTAGAAACGGAATCCACTATATGCGCAACAAAAATAACACCAGTAACGACTTTAATACCTAAAGATATAGCAAATCAACTAGAGGGTATGGGTTTAGGTATCGTTTTGGATCTTGCGACAGTCTTCGGGATAATGATGCTTATACTAGCGATAATATGCTTTATTGTGACTCCTTATTTTCCGCCAATGGCGTTACTTGGAATGATGTTCCTTATTTTCATGCTTACGTCATTTGGTTATATTCCAATGTGGATAACTGGCGCGATCACAATAACATTATTGTTATTGTTTGCTAGATTCGTAGTAAATATGTTTACTGGCGGGAATAACGAAACGAGGGGATAACATGAAAGAAGATGTATTATTCTTTATCGTCGTTTTCATAATCATTTTAGCTACATTTACAACAATAACAGGCGTATCATACATAAACAGCGACGCTTTTAATGAAAGCATACAAGACAGCGAAACGGACGCATTCGATACGATCAGCATTTTAACAACTTTATCGAGTGATCTTCCGTGGCTTCAACCATTAATCGCTATAATAATCGTTTTAACGGTCATTATATTAGCATTGATAATAAGAGGATAACTATGAAGAGAATTTTAACAATCGGCTTAATACTGGCGTTTTTTGTAGCTATACCACTAGTTTCAAGCGTAGCGCCTGATGATTTAGTAAATGAGGCCTGCGCTATTGGAGATATTTACGCCGATTTACCAGCCTTAACATACTGCGAAACAAATTATACATTATATGAAGAGTATTGTACACAAATACAGGCTTGTAACGACACCGATACGATCGGGATTAATTGCAGTAAAATAAATAGAATATACTGTTTAAACGGATGCAATAATCAAACTTACAAATGTGAAATGTTTAAAGGAGAAGAGGAGAATTTTAATAAGATTGCATTTTATGGTTTATCGATTATTGTAATAGGTATATTTATTTTAATATTACTAGCTATGATTAAACGACATGCTGGGGGTCGAAGAAAATGAGAGGCGACGGACTAGCATTTTTTATAATAGCATTAATCATTTTTTCACTTGTAACGCTGTTTTATATGTCTACTTCAATCATAGATCAAAATGTCGATGATACAACAGAATATGATAATTTTAAATTAATTGTTACATTTGTCGGTATAATACTAGGAGTTCTATTTTTAATGTTAGCGCCGATCGTAGAATTTAAAAATGGAAATGGAAAAAGGAAATAATTTATTTACATAATCTTTTAAGACCAAATAAAACAGATATTCCTAAAAATGAAATTCTATACAAAAGACCGTCTTTTATTACAAGATCATTGGATCTTAAAACCGCCACATGTTTTCTAATATTTCGGCTACTTGTTAAATCTACGGAATTTTGTAATTCTTCCATTCTCTTAGCGCTTCCATAATGTAATATTTCTAAGATCTTAAACCTAATTGCATTACATCCACATTCGACCATCTTTAAAGTAACTGTATCATACGGCATAGTAAACCAACTCGTTTATTTTAGTTATATCTTTATCGACTCTGCAAGCTATAAATAATTCCAATTCTTCGCAACTTTTTGGCTCTATCTCAAAGACAAAAACGCCATTAAAATATTCAAAATTTATAATACTTATAGAATCGTTTAGATCACTTCTTAACGCTTCTGATTGCTTGTAATTCATTATATTTCGCCCTCCTCTATACTAAAATTATCGGATCCGCAAGATCTACAGTATATTACATGTTCCCCTTGCAAATTCCCGCAGTAAACACATCGTTTCATTTTTTCGCCTTAGATTTCTTTTCAGCTTTCTTAAGTTCTTGATGTAATTCATCCATGTATTTTGTAGTATCGATAAACGCAGATTCCTTTCTAATAAATTTAACAATATCGAAAATCGCAACAAAATTTTTAATCATATCTGTTATAATTACCCTCCTTAACCAGCATTATACGAACTTATAACATGTCCCTCTTTAACGGTCTTAATTGGAAATCCTATAAATTTTACTGTTAAATGTTTTTTCAAAATACCTTTTTGAAGATCCTGAAACATTTTGATAGCTTTTTGTCCATGCTCACAATTAACCAAAGAGGACTCAAATTCGTCGTAATCTGGCGTATCTAAACGCTCGACTAGATAAAGCTTTAATATCATTTGCTAGCCTCATTTTTTTCAAAAGAAAGAACTTTATCTATAAGATCTTTCGTAAAATTTTCCCATGTAACAGCATAAGATTTCCAAAGTTTCTTTTTATCTTCATAATAAATCTGAAGAATCAAACCCTGATTATTCATAATTAATCTAAATTTCCTAGTATCTGGAAGTTTTCCATCCGCTATTTCTTCATGTAAAAACATCGCCCCATCATCCAATCTTTTTATCTTCATAATTTTATCCGTCACAATCAATCGCCCTCCATTAATGAAAATTCATTATACCTTTTTGATATTTAAAACATACTAAATAATTAGACTTCTCTCTAAACTCATCTATAAGATTTAATAACATTCTCGCATCAGAAGTAACACTAAAAATAAATTCACATTCAACCGATCTTGTATGATCGGCTTC
>Ga0208279_1001378_pt1 | contig 13412 bp, 8 predicted proteins | sample AntAceMetag02UKM_FD_184766 | JGI IMG/M metagenome (GOLD analysis project Ga0208279, IMG submission 184766) | Saline lake microbial communities from Ace Lake, Antarctica - Antarctic Ace Lake Metagenome 02UKM (SPAdes) (version 2) | ecosystem: Environmental > Aquatic > Non-marine Saline and Alkaline... | reverse complement strand
AATGACAAGTACGAATTCGATGCAATGGTTACAAGCATTGGTGCTTTAGAAATAATGCAGGATGGATATGGATTTTTAAGATCATCCGATTTTAATTATTTAAATTCTCCTGACGATATTTATGTTTCTCAATCTCAAATAAAATTATTTGGATTAAAAACAGGTGATGTTGTTGAAGGATTTATTCGTCCTCCAAAAGATGGTGAAAAATATTTTCCACTTATTAAAGTTAAAGAAATTAATGGTAGAACTCCTGAAAACATAAGAGATAGAATTCCTTTTGAACATCTTACACCATTATTTCCTGATGAAAAATTTGATATTACAACAGATAGCGAAACAGGCACTTTGTCTGTAAGAGTGATCGATCTTTTTTCACCAATTGGGAAAGGACAAAGGGGACTAATAGTTGCACAACCAAAAACAGGAAAAACAGTTTTACTTAAAGAAGTAGCTAATGCAATTGCAGCCAACCACCCAGAAGTATATTTAATGATACTTCTTATTGATGAACGCCCAGAAGAAGTTACAGATATGGCAAGAAGTGTAAATGGAGAAGTTATTGCATCAACATTTGACGAACCGGCTGAAAAACATGTTAAAGTTGCAAACATAGTTTTAGAAAAAGCAAAAAGACTTGTTGAATGTGGGCATGATGTTGTAATATTATTAGATTCTATTACTCGTTTAGCAAGAGCCTATAATACGGTACAACCCGCTTCAGGGAAAGTTTTATCGGGAGGAGTTGATGCTAACGCTCTTCAAAAACCGAAAAGATTTTTTGGTGCAGCGCGTAATATTGAAAATGGAGGATCGCTTACTATTCTCGCTACGGCTCTTACTGAAACAGGTTCAAGAATGGACGAAGTAATATTTGAAGAATTTAAAGGAACAGGAAATTTAGAACTTCAATTAGATCGTAAATTATCTAATAAAAGAATATATCCTGCTGTTGATATTATTTCATCTAGTACTCGCCGAGAAGATTTACTTATTGAAAAAGAACTTATAAGCAGAACTTGGATCTTAAGAAATTATTTAGCAGATATGAATCCTGTTGAAGCAATGGAATTTATTCGTGACAAAATGATTCGCACAAAAACAAATGAAGAATTCTTAATTTCAATGAATAGTCAATAATTTTTGATTTTCAAAAACATTATTAAAAGCTCGGAAATTTTATTTTCGAGCTTTTTTTAATTTCAAAATATAAAGTACATAAATTTAGTGATTTGTGTCATAAATCAGTAAAAATATAAAATATGTAGTTCAAATTTATTTTCTTTAAAAATCTTATTTATTAAATTTGTATCTTGCAATTATTATAAAACATGCAATGAGAATACTTATATTGTTATATATCATTATTTTACTTCCTGTAATTATACTTGCACAAGTAAATAAATATGGTGTCCCAATAATTAATAATTATAGTCCACAAACTTTTAATGCAAGTGATCAAAATTGGTCAGTTATCCAAGATCAAAGAGGGGTTATGTATTTTGGGAATAATGATGATGGACTTTTAGAATTTGACGGAATAAATTGGAGAAAAATTAAATACTCTAATAGCTCAACCGTACGTTCTCTTGCAATTGATAGCAGTGGGACTGTTTTTGTTGGAGGTGTTGGTGGTTTTGGATATATAACACCAGATGAATTCGGTGAGATGAAGTATGTTTCATTATCTGAAAGATTAGATTCAAGTGAACAACAATTCCAAAACGTATGGAAAACATATACAACCAAATATGCTGTATATTTTTGTACTACTGTTAGTATTTTCAAATATGATTATAATAAAGTTTATAAATTTATTACACTTCCACAATCTTCTTTATTTAGCTATTATTTTAAAGGAAAATTTTATTTTGGTAATTATCAACGGGGATTAATGATGATAGACAATAAAGACACTATTGTTGTTAGAGGTGGTGATTTCTTTTATAGGAAAAACATATTCTCAATTTTACCTTATAGTGATAATGAGATTGTTATTGGCACTATGTTTAATGGCTTATTTATTTATAATCTAAATACAGGGAAAGTTTCAGATTCCAAAATACCTGAAAGTACAAATAATTATTTTAGAACAGGAAATGTATTATCTTCGGGTTCCGCATTATCTAATGATAGATATATTTTTGGTACAACTACAAATGGAGTAATAATAGTTGACAAAAACGATTTTACTATAATAAGTAAGCTAAATACTTCTTTAGGACTTCAAAGTGATATTGTTTATTCAACTTATAATGAGCCTAATTGCCTAAGTCCTCAACCATTGTGGTTTGCAATGGATAAAGGAATTTCGAAAACTAATATTAATTCTCCATTTAATTATTTTGGTGATGAAAGTGGAATTGAAGGTTCTATTAATGATATTATCAAATTTAATGGAACATTATATGTAGCAACTGTTGCAGGAGTATATTATCTTGAATACGAGAATAATGATCCAAAATTTATTCAAATTGAAGGAATTTCTTCAGCATGGAGCTTTTTAAATTTTAAACCTAAAAGTTGTGAAAAAGAGATACTTCTTATTGGAACCAATTATGGACTCTATGAAATTTTTGACAAAAATCAAACAAGTCAAATTGAAAGGAGTATTAGTAATTTAGAGAATCCAACTCATAAATTTTACACATACATTCTTTATGCGTCTAGGTTTGATCCAGATATGTTATATATTGGGACATCAAGAGGATTTATAGGCTTAAAATATAAAAATGATAAAAACTGGGAAATTGAAATTGATCTAGAGGACACCTTAGGTCTGGAAATTAGAAGTATAAGAGAAAATAAAAATAAAGAAATTTGGGCATGTTCTGCATTTGATGGGATATATAAGATTAGTTTTGATAATAATAAAGAAGCAACTATTGAACATTTTGATACATCAAATGGCTTACCAATGTTAAAAACGAATTTCGCATGTGATTTCAAAGAGGATTTAATTTTTGCTACAGAAAAAGGATTTTATAAGTATTCTGAAATAGATGATGAATTTATAAAAGATGATATTTTTGGGGACAAATATTGTAACGGATCTGTTGCAGTATATAGATTTATAACTGATACCCATGGAAATCACTGGCTTAGTTTATCAAACAATAATCCAAATAAAAAAATAAGATGGGTGGAAGTAATTACACCTTATGATGATGGGAATTATAAAATTACCGATGTTCCATTTATGCCATTACCAAATTTAGCTTATGAGGTTATTTATACTGATAATGAAAATATTACATGGTTCGGTAATTCAAATGGACTTTATAGTTATGACAAACAACTTGATCGTAGTTATGAAAATAAATATTATGCCTTAATTAGAAAGGTTACTGTTAACCAAGATTCTGTTATTTTTCATGGTACTTATTTCAATAGGAACAAAGATAGTATTGCAATAGCAAATACAATACAACCTGAAGAGTTAATCCCTACTTTGGAATTTAGCTTAAGAAACCCAATTTTCTATTTTGCTGCTCCGTTTTTTGAAAATGAAGAATCAACTGTTTTTAGTTATTTTCTTGATGGCTACAGTAATTCTTGGTCTAAATGGGATAAAGAGCCAAAAGCTGTTTATACAAACTTACCAGAAGGTGATTATACCTTTAAGGTAAAAGCAAAAAATATTTATGGTTATGAAAGCGAGTTGGCAGAATACAAATTTACAATACTTCCTCCTTGGTACAGAACTATTTGGGCATATATAATGTATGTAGTAATTGGTGGTTTTTTGTTTTGGTTGTTTATTTCGATGTACACAAAAAAACTTAAACAAGATAAAATAAGACTTGAAAAAATTGTTACAGAAAGAACAGCTGAAGTTGTTAAACAAAAAGACGAAATTGAAGAACAAAAAGACGAAATTGAAGAACAAAAAGACAAAATGGAAGAAATAAATATTGAATTAACCGACAGTATTCAATATGCAAAAAGAATTCAGCGTGCAATTTTACCTCACGAAGATTATGTAAACGGTATATTATCAGACCATTTTATTCTTTTTAAACCAAAAGATATTGTTAGTGGTGATTTCTTCTGGTTAACAAAAATAAAAAATCTTACTATTGTTACTGCTGCCGATTGTACAGGACATGGTGTGCCCGGCGCATTCATGAGTATGTTGGGCGTAGCGTTCTTAAACGAAATAGTGAAAAATAAATCTGTACAGAGCACGGGTCAGGTTCTTGATGCTTTAAGAGGCCATATTATTAAATCCCTACAACAAACAGGAAAAGAAGGGGAACAAAAAGACGGAATGGATATAGCAATTTGTACTATAGATGATGAAACCGACAAACTGCAATTTTCCGGTGCAAACAATCCCTTATATGTTATTCGTCACTCATCTTTTGGAAATAAACTAACCGTAAAAGGTGTTGAAACTGAAGTAATATTAGAACCTGTTATAGATTTAGATGAATATAATCTGTTTGAAGTTAAAGGAGACAAAATGCCTGTATCAATACATGTTGTAATGGATTCATTTAAAAGCTTTGAAATACAATTAGAAAAAAATGATACAGTATATATATTTTCTGATGGATTTGCTGACCAGTTTGGTGGCCAAAAAGGAAAGAAATTTATGTACAAACCATTTAAAAAACTATTGCTAAGCATGCAAAATCAACCAATGGTTGAGCAAAAAGTAGTTCTTGACAAAGCTATAGAAGACTGGAAAGGGTATGAAGATCCTATATCGGGAGGTACATACGAACAAATTGACGATATCGTTATTATTGGTATTAGAAATATTTAACACATAATCCATAAAAAACATGAGACTATTATTAATCAGTAACTCCACTAATGCAGGAGAGGAATATTTAGATTATCCTAAATATAATATTAAAGAATTTCTTGGCGAAAACAAAGTAAAAGCCTTATTCATACCTTTTGCTGCTGTTACATTTTCTTTTGATGAATATGCCGAAAAAGTAAACAACAGGTTTAACGAGGTAGGACACGAAGTTGTAGGGATACACACATTCAACAATCCTATACAAGCAGTAAAAGATGCCGAAGCTATTGTTGTTGGTGGTGGAAATACTTTTCATCTTGTTAAAATGATGCAAGAACAAGGACTTATTGATGCAATTAGCGAAAAAGTAAACAGCGGAACTCCTTTTATTGGATGGAGTGCAGGCTCAAACGTTGCATGTCCTACAATTTGCACAACTAACGACATGCCAATAGTACAGCCACAAAGTTTTAAGGTATTTAATTTTATCCCTTTTCAAATCAATCCTCACTATCTTGATGCTAACCCCGAAGGGCACGCTGGCGAAACTCGCGAACAAAGACTTGAAGAGTATCTGGCAGCTAACCCCAATATGTATGTAGCAGGATTAAGAGAAGGAACAATGTTTTTATTAGAAAATAACATACTAAAACTTATTGGAGAACGCCCATGCCGTATTTTTAAACAAGGCATTAAACCATACGAATTAAGCAATAATGACGATTTTAGCTTTTTGCTTAAATAATAGTAATATAAGCCTGCCAGCTTAATACGGTTATCAAATATAACTCTGCAATGAAAACATTTATAATATCATTAATAATATTATTTGGCACACTATTATTAAATAGTCAGAAAAACTATATAATAAGATTTCAAATTAAAGGCATGCAAAATAATGCTGCATTGCTTTATAGTGTTTATGGCGATAACACCACCATAATTGATACAGCCTACGTAACAGAAGACAAAAAAATAGCTTTTCTTTTAAACGATTCTAATCATATTGGTATGTATCGTTGTCTTTTTGGCAATAACAGATATCTGGATGTAATATTCAATAAAGAGAACATAGATATTATAACAACATACAGTCAGCCGGGCGATAGTGCACAGGTAATTGCATCGGTAGAAAACAGATTGCTTTATAATTATTTTAAATTAAATAGAATATATGAAATGAAATCGGAATATTTAATACCGGTAATTCGATTTTATCCTGAGCATGACGATTTTTATAAACTTGCCGACAAAGAATATAATAATCTGCAAAAAGGAAGAGATGAATATATTGATGAAATAGTTAAAAAATATCCAAATTTAATAGTTGCAAAATATCTTAAAACAAAAAAATCGCCTATTATTGATACTAAAATGCCCGACAATGAAAAGGTGAATTATCTGAAAAACCATTTTTTTGATAATGTTGATTTTAACGATACAATATTATTATATACCGATGCATATTCTACTAAAGTTATAAGTTTTTTGCAACTACATAAAGACGAGGATGCAGACAGGCATCAGGAAGAATTAAATTATATAAAAGGTGTAGATGCCTTAATGACACATATTAGTAACAAAGATAAAGCATATAATTATATACTGGAATATCTTGTAAAAGGATTTGAAAAATTTAAGTTTGAAGAAGTTTTGGAATATATTGCAAGCAATTATACGGCAGCTAAAACTTGCGAAAACGAAGAAAGAAAAAGCAAATTGCAACAATCTCTCGACTTTTACAAAAAAACAGCTATAGGGCAAACAGCATCCAATATTACTTTAAAAAATAAAGACGGAAAAGAAATTACAATGTCGGATATTGAAAAAGACTATACCCTTATTATATTCTGGCAAACTACATGTCCGCATTGCGAAGAGCTGTTCCCAAAAATCAAAGAATATTACGATAAAACAGATAATAGAAACTTTGAAATATATGCAGTATCAATTGATACTAACACCGAAAAGTGGAAAAAAATTATTACAGAAGGAAATCTTAACTGGATAAACGTAAACGAACCAAACGGCTGGGACAATAAGATACTTGATAATTACAATATTTACGCTACCCCAACAATGTTACTAATAGATAAAAACAGAACTATTATTGCAAAACCCATAACTATTCCCGAATTAAAACAAGCAATAAAAAATATACAGTAAAATTTATTGATATAACTTGCATATAACCAATTCATTTTGTATCTTTACAAGATGAACCTCAAAAACATAACACTCAATAGACCCATCCTTGACGTTGTAGTGGGGTTTTATAAGCTAAACTTTTCAAATTTATTTCTTGCCAACCAGTCATTGAATGGGTACATTCAGTTGTTGAGTACGCCCCTTCAGTCATTGAATGGGTACATTCAGTTGTTGAGTACGCCCCTTCAGTCATTGAATGGGTACATTCAGTCGTTGAGTACGCCCCTTCAGTCATTGAATACGCCCAACCAGTCGTTGAGTATGCCCAATCAGTCATTGAATGGGCACATTCAGTCGTTGAATACGCCCAATCAGTCATTAAATGGGCATAAAATTGAATTATAAGAATAACATTAAATATTAATCCTTAAATTTTAAATTATGAAAAACAGAAAAAAAGATTACATCCCAAGTGATAAGTTTGAACTTGGAGTTTGGTTAGTAGATTTTCTTGAAGATTGTAAGAAAGGAGTAAATCATTATGGAATAAACGAGGAAGAGATTAAAGCTTTTGAGCTATTGGTAGCTATGTACCTTGCCGACCTAAAAGCAGAACAGAGCCTGATTGACCAGAAACGCACACAGGTAAAAAAGACCGGCGACGACCGCAAAGCAGCAGTAGATTTTTCTAGAGGTATAGCACAGCATATAAAAACCAGCTCTGACTATAACCATCAGGTGGGCGAAGAATTTAATATTATTGGTGCAGAAAGCTCGTTTAATAAAGATACTTTTAAAACTGTTCTTAAACTTACCAAAATTACCGAAGGAGTAAGAATAGAGTTTGTAAAAAGCCAAACCGAAGGTGTGCGTATCTACAGACGTGTGAAAGGACAAGAAAATTTTGAATTTATGGCATACGACCTTCACAGCCCATATATCGATACCAAAGATATAGTTTCGCCAATGAAACTTGAATATTATGCCAAAGGCGTAATAGATGGCGAAGAAATAGGAGTGGAAAGCGATAATGCTAAGATTACTATTTAATTAGTTGATTCGTTAATTAGCAGATTAGCACATTATTTATATTTATTAATTTATTTTTAAAAACTAATCCGATGAAAACAACTATACTTAGTATTACATTATTATTCTTAACTTTTATAGGTTACTCACAAGTTACACCAATAGCAGCTTGGTATTTTGATTACGCAACAGATCAAGCGAATGGTTATGTTTGGGATGATGTTGGATTCTCCGCTGGAAGTATAACTGGTGATGTTTCACCTACTGATGATAGATTTGGAAATCCCAATTCAGCGTATTATTTTGATGGAGATGGTGATTACATAGATATTATTAACATTAGTACAATCAATACAGTAGGTATGGATTCAATGACGATTTCTTGTTGGGTTCAAATACCACTTGATGGAGAAGGTACATTTTTATATATGGATGCTGATGGATATACTACCAATTATATTATACTTCAAATTTTAACAAACAAACAAATCCAATTATCAATATATGGAAGTCCAATAGCCGGTGATATTATAAATTTTAACGGAGTTAATAGTGAATGGTATAATATTACAATAACAATGTATAAAGTTTCTACATTTATATATTATAGTCTTTATATAAATGGTGAATGGTTAGGTCAATGTGTTTCTAGTAGAGGTGTAATCGGTTTTAATTTAGAAGATGTAAAATTTGGTAGTACAACATTTAAAGGAAACCTTGATGATATAATGATGTTTGATGTAGTTTTAGATTCTGCACAAATTGATTCTATTTACAATCTGGGTAATCCAGTTTCAAGACAAGAGATAAATAATGAACAAGAAAGTATTATAATATACCCAAATCCTACAACTGGAATAGTAAATATTAGTGGAAATAATATTGAGAAAATAGAATTAATGAATTTACAAGGAAAAATAGAAGATTGCATAATTACAGAAAACAAAATAGATTTATTTGCACAAAGCAATGGAGTATATTTTATAAGAGTAACAACAAAAGAAAAAGTAATAATTGAAAAAATAATTAAAAATTAGAGTTATGAAGAAATATGAACAGACAATTTTGAAAATAAAATTTGATGAATTAAAGAAGGATGAAGAAATTATAAGTAAAAGGGTTTCAATAAAAGGTGAACAGGGATATAGAGTTGTAAGTACTACTTCACATATTAATCCTAAAGCAAACGATTCCTTTCATTATCTTTATATAATAATGGAAAGAGAGAAATAACACAGCAAGCCGTTCATTGTCGACAACAAGTCAGTCAGTGTCGACAGCAAGCCAGTCAGTGTCGACAGCAAGCCGTTCATTGTCGACAACAAGTCAGTCAGTGTCGACAGCAAGCCGTTCATTGTCGACAGCAAATGATTTACTGTCTTCATATTCAGCGTCATGTCTTTTCATTATTAATATTTAACTAAAATCTATAAATTATGTCAAACAATATAGATGGCGAAGAAATAGGAGTGGAAAGCGATACTGCTAAGATTACTATTTAGAAAAAATTATTAATACCCGCTTAGCGGTTTAAAACTGTTTTGCGGATAAATAAATTATAAATCTAAAATTAAAGGAGAGTTTTCTCCTTTTTTTTGTTATATTTGTTAAATAAACTTTATTATTTATTGATGTATAGGTTTGGTTACAACCAAGTAATATTTACCACACGAAAGGATTGTGGCAACGGGATACATAATAAATTTTTACATAAAATAATTTTTTTAATAAATGTATGCTTTATATGTATTGTAGGCACTAATAATGCTCAGACTAAATTATTGTCATTAAAAGAATTGGATAATCAAAAAATAATTTCAGCATCTCTGATAGAAAAAAATGACTCGTTGTTTTTATCTTTTTCTTGTTATGGTAATGTTGATATTCATAACAAAATAATACCTTTTTATCAAGACACGATTAGATTCCAGGATGTAAGCAGAATCTTTTTATCTCGCTACAATGATTCTATTCCTTTTACACCTGAAGATTTCCCAAATCTTCAGGAATTGCGATTAAAAGGTTGTTTTACAAAATTGGACACAGCAATTAAAAATTTTAAAAACTTACAAAGATTAACTGTAAATTATCAATGGGAAGAAGGTGCTTTAAAAAATGAAATTTCAATTCCTGACGAAATAGGTGAGTTAAAGAATTTAAAAGAACTTGTTGTCAAAGGTAATCTTCCCGAGTTTCCCGCAAGTATAACAAAACTTAAAAACTTAAAAAAGTTAGAGTTAGCATCTCTTTTTATCCCTTTGTCTGTATTGAATATTCCCAATATCAAAGAATTTATTTATTATAATGGATATATAGGATGTTGGAGTCTTCATTACTCTAATTATGGTGAATATTGTTTGTTACGCCAGTATATACCAAAAGTGGAAATTCGATACTCCTTGAATTATCCACGAGAAGATTATATACCTAAAAAAAAGAAAAAAATAGAGATCAAAGATGGTTCTTATGAATTAAATTATAATAATGGAAACTTAGCTGTAACAGGTTATATTAAAAACGGATTAATAGATAGTACATGGATTTTTTATCTGCCTAATGGAGATACAGCATCTATTCGTAATTACCAACTCGGAGAAAAACAAGGTAAATGGAGCCAATATATTTGGTTAGATTCAACATTAAGTCATGGAGCAGAATATATTTGGATTGATGGTATAAAAGTAAAATCACATGATGATATTTATGTAAACGATAAACTAATTAAAAAAATATATTATCCAATTAATGCTAATGGAGATGAAGCAATATGGGTGACAGAATATGAGAAAAGAGGACTGTTTAAACATCATACAGTATGGAATAATAAGGGTAAAACAAAGTCAATTAGTTTTTATAAAAATGGAGAATGGACAAAAAGCATAGGTGTAAAATATAATAATGATCAAATAAAATCAATTTCTATAAATCATAAAATTTATTATAAAAAACAAGACATAGAAATGATTGTAAAAAAATATAATATAAAGGACTTTAAATAATATAATTATACCAGCTCACTCCAACTGCCGCCAGTTTGCAACTGGTGGTTAATTGAAAAAGCAGAGACCACCCCCGAGTACTCGGGACGATATTTGGGAGTTGTGCCTTCTATTTGGTAAAATACTTTTTCATTAAGTCATCAAATGCAATTTGTCCAAAAGGCTTAGCAATATAGCCATTGCATCCTGCCTCTATTGCTTTTTCCTTGTCACCCGAAAGAGCACAGGCTGTTTGAGCAAATATAGTTACTTCTTTGTTAAACTGCCGTATTTGCTTTGTAGCTTCATATCCATCCAATTCTGGCAGTTTAATATCCATTAAAACTAAATCAATGTCGGGGTTATCTTTGCATATTTCAACTGCTTTTACTCCGTTTCCGGTTATTAAAACTTTTTTGCAATACTTTTCTACTATTTTGGTAATTAACTTTACTATTGTATCGTCGTCTTCAACAATTAATATTTTTAAGTTGTTAATGTTATTTTCTTCTTCATTAGCCGAAACAGTATCTTTAGTAATGATTTTTTCTTCAGGTTCTGCATTGTAAGGAATTGTAAAGTAAAATATAGAGCCTTTTTCTTCTTCGCTTTCTACCCAAATTTTTCCATCCAACATTTTCACATAGGCTTTAGTAATTGTTAACCCAAGTCCGGCTCCCTGTAGTGCTTGTTTATCGGAAATATCAGCTTGAATAAATCGTTCAAAGATTGCCCCTTGCCGCTCTTTAGCAATACCAATACCTGTGTCTTTTACATAAAACTCTATTTCAAAAGGTTCACCATTTGTTTTTAAAATATATCCAAATTCAATTGAACCTTTTTCGGTGTATTTAACAGCATTTTTAACTAGATTTAAAAGTATTGCATAAACTTTTTCTTTATCTGTTTTTATAAATGCTTTTTCTGAAGGCAAGTTATTTTTAAAGGAAAGTTGCAATCCCTTAACATCAACTTCAGGTTTGAAGAAAGTATAAATGTATTCGATTTGTTCGTTGATATTTGTTTTTGAAATTAAAATCTTCATTAATCCCGATTCTATTTTCGAAACATCAATAATATCATTGATGATTTTTAGCATGCGGGCACCACTTTTCTCAATAATGTCGATATACTCATGTTTCTTTTCACCTGTTAAATTCTTTTTTTTGAGCAGGCTTGCAAAGCCTAGGATACCGTTCATAGGGGTTCTTATCTCGTGGCTCATATTGGCAAGAAATGCAGATTTTAAACGGTCGTTTTCTTCAGAATTTTTTTTAGCAATACTTAGCTCTTTATTTATTTTTATGTATATTTCGTTTTGTGCTTCTATTTTTTTGTTTTTTTCCTGAAGCTCTTCGGTACGTGCATTTACTTTGTTTTCCAGCTCTATATTAAATTGCAGAAGACGTTCGTTTGCTTTTTTCTTTTGTAAAAACAATCGGTAAATAATTAACAAAAAAATCATAATAATTACGAGAATTAGGATAAAAGAATAAATCATAATTCTCTGTTTTTTCATTTTTTCATTTTGTAATTCTTTTTCTTTGTCCAATTTTTCTATTTGTAATTGGTTTTCCCGGTTTTTATAATTAGCTTCAAGTTCTTTTGTTTTTGATAAATATGTTTCACCGTAAACAATGGACTTAATACTATCGGATATCTGCAAATATTTGATAGCATTTTGAAAATCCCGCATATCTTTGTATGTTACAAACAAACTGAATGCAGTATAAATCATGTTATTTTTTATTCCTAAACTATCTGCAAGATTATATCCTTTAAGACCATAAAAAACTGCTTTTTCAAAGTTTTTAATTTTACAATAATTAGAACCTATATTATTGTAAATAATAGGTTTTTCTATTATCTCTCCGGTAATATCAGCAATATTTAATGCTTTATCATAATAAGTTATTGCAATATTATATTTAATAAGATGTTGGTAACAAGCTCCAAGAATATTGTTATTGCTTAAGCTGTAATTATTACTTCTAAGTTTTTTAGACCAAAAAAATGAGGTGTCTACATACTGTATTGACTTATTCAAATACTTGGTTTCATCATCTTGGGAACTCCTAAATGCAAGTTCAAAATTAACAGCCCCTAAACGATTATAAGCATAAGGTAAAAATTTATAAATATATTTTTTATTGGATAAACTAATGGCTTTATTAATAAATTCGGATGCTTTAGTCAGATTGTTTGTAGATCTGTAAAATTCACCAATTTCGATATTTAATAGAATTATATTTTCTAAATCGGTTTCATCTTCAAATATATCTAAAGCATTAAATAAATAAAATTGTGCTGAATCAATAGTCCCTTTATTTTTAAAAATTACACCTCTTTGTAAATAAACGTTAGAAAATAATTTTTCCACATTATTCTCTTTGGCATTATGAATAGCTAAATCGGAATAATATAAAGCACTGTCAAGATTTATTTTATTATATAAAGAAGATATTTGGTTTAAGATATTTATTTGCTTAGTAGCATTTTTATTG
>Ga0208279_1001375_pt1 | contig 13420 bp, 5 predicted proteins | sample AntAceMetag02UKM_FD_184766 | JGI IMG/M metagenome (GOLD analysis project Ga0208279, IMG submission 184766) | Saline lake microbial communities from Ace Lake, Antarctica - Antarctic Ace Lake Metagenome 02UKM (SPAdes) (version 2) | ecosystem: Environmental > Aquatic > Non-marine Saline and Alkaline... | reverse complement strand
CGTCTTTAAATTTGATGATATTCTCAATAAAATCTGAATTTTTTATATCATCTAAAGTAGAGTTGCTTTTGATGAATTTTCTTAATTCATCCCAATCATCAAATCTATTATTTCCGGTAACCTCATTATAATCAAAATATAATGGTCTCTCTTGCGAGATGTATTGTTCATAATCCGGGGCAAAGAACAGGATTGGTTTTCCCGCAACCGAGAAATCATTAGCGACACTGGAATAATCGGTTAATAGTAGATCCGTCTTCAATAATAGGTCATAGACATCTTCATCCACGGTACTGAACTTGATTCTTGAATATCGGGCAAATGTTTTTAAGTATTGATTATCTTCGTACCCTCGGTTGGGATGAAGCTTTATTACCAGGTAATATTGTTTCTCTTCCAACATCCGCTGCCATCTCTCAGCATCAAAATTATACGCGAAATAATCATACTCTAAATTCGCCCGAAAGGTGGGGAGATATAGTATTATCTTATTCTCATTAGGCTGAACCGATCTATTTATAAAAACATCATTTACAGGAACACCGGTGAGAAAGACTTTAGCAGGCTCGACTTTTAGAGCCTGTGGTAAAATCTTTTTATGTAATTCAGAGGAAGCGATAAGCATATCGTAACTGAGTTTATAGAATGGAAATAACGGAGATAATTTTTCGAGAAGTTTCCGACGCTGGTAAGAATTTTTACTATAGCCCGGAGGAATATCAAATTCGATGAGCTTGAGAAACGTCCCGTGATAGAGATTGACTACAAACGCGTTTCTTATGGCATAAGGATTCACATTCGTTCGATAAGACGCGATAACAATAACTTTAGCCCTTGCGCTTACCCAGAATCCCTGGAGACTATATTTTTTCAGGACATTGTATCCTTGATCCTTTAACATATGATAAGTTTTATTATCCTCGGTTAGCCAGAAGGCTTTAATATTCTTACGATTCTTGAATATATATTTATAGAAATATTTTGTGTTATCCTGGAACTTGTTATGATATGAACCAAACACCCATATCTCGTTGTTTTTTGGAATAAAACCGGAAATGAAGTAGACCAAACTGAGAGGCAGAGTTAAAAATATATTGATGAGAGTAACTGTTTTTGAGATATAATCTCTTATGGACATAATAGATAGCTCCTGAAATATGATTAGCTCGAGTTATAGATAAATCGGGTTAAAAGTCAATAATATAAATATCCTCAAATGATAATAATTGAATGCGGTTGAAATTTGAAAAAAGCAGGATTGGAATCTATTTTATCGTTCTCTTCGCGCTACTGGCAGGTATATACCTCCCCTCTTTCTTTAACCCTCCCCACGTTGATTACTGGGAGGCATTTCACATCTTCCACCTGGTTGATGCCTCTCCCGAGCCGCCGAACCTGATTGCCGTAGTCAATCACGATCCCTGGCAGGATGGTACCTATCGTCCCTTCTCCTACCTGTTGCTTTACCTGGAACATAATATCTTCGGCGCACGGTTTGTCTGGAATCATATCGTTAACTTTCTCCTCTACTGCATCAGTGTGGTATTGCTCTATCGACTGGCCCGTCGGCTTGGGCTAGACAAATTTCTTTCGGCGGCTTTTTTAGGGCTGTATATCTTCCTCTTCACCCACTCTGGTATTCTCACTCTGACTTTTCACCAGTTTATTATTATAGGTTTTTCCTCTTTTCTCCTGGGTTTTATCATCTACCTAAGATGGCTTACGACCGCGAGAAAGCATCTCCTGGTTCCGGTGGGTCTGCTCTTCCTGTTCGGTATGTTCTGCTATGAGACCTTCAGCCTCTGGCCCCTCTCGACCATCATTCTTCACCAGCTTCATCGATACCGGGCTCCATCATCATCGGTCAGGTCAGAAAAGACCGGATATTTCCCCGAGTTGTTGATGTTGGGAATAGTATATCTTATATATTTTATCGGGTTCTGGTTAACCCGAACCGCGAGCATCAGGTCCGGCTCCCTGCCGGGGTTTGTACCGGGAAATGCCGCGATGAGTCTGGTCTCGGTATTTTTTAATCTGCTCTATAATAGTATTATTGTTAACCTCTTCCCTTCCCTGGCTCTCCCCTGCCGTTTTGGGGACTGGGTAGAGATGGGAAGAGTGACAGCCAATATCCCCATTTATTCTCTGTCCGCAACCGTCATCTATGTTGGCGCCGGTATGATACTTCTGATTGCCGTGGGGGGGTGGATTCTCTGGCGCCGGAAGAAGTTTATCCTCTTCTTTATTCTGACCTTTCTTTTGTATCTGTACGTTACAAATTTCCTCACGGCATCTATGGCCCGTCTATCCTTGAGTAATCTCAATCATATCCTGATCCAATTCCGTTATCAGTATGTTCCCAACGCGTTGCTTTTTCTGATGGTGGTGGCTGTTATCGGCAGGTTACTTCGACCTGGACGATGGGGGAAAGTGATTATCTCTTGCCTTTTGCTGCCGGTCTTGATCGCCAATATATCTCTTTCATATCGTAACGTTGCGACGGTTAATCGTCACCTTGATCCGTTGCGACGGCTGATTACCAATATTCGAACTGGTATCTATACAGGGGAGATCAACGAAGCTGCCCGGTTATATATCCAGCCGGGGATCACCAAGTACCTACCGGAGTTATGCTGGCACAAAGGGATCGGCAGTAAAATGGAGGGGACGTATGAGTGGCTCTTCCCGGAAGATAAGATAGGGTGCTTTGCCTTCTCCCGTCGGGATGCAGTCTGGATAATGGATTCCCCCCTGGGGGATTACAGAAGGATTGATAGGACGATTAAAAACAAGAAGAATTAAGGACAGGACGATTGCAGACCCCGAATAAAATTCGGGGGGGACCAGGACTATTAAAGGCAAAAAGAATTAAAGACAGGACTATTGCAGACCCCGAATAAAATTCGGGGGGGACCAGGACTATTAAAAACAAGAAGAATTCAAGACACGACTATTTATATATGTAGAATGATTAAATAAAGTTGTTTTAAATATTTCAAAAGGCCCGAGGCGAGGCAAATAGTCCTGACTGCAATGGTCCTGTCATAAAAATGGGGCGAGGTAGAGGGAAGAAGAAGAAAAAGTGACAACTTTAGTCAGGACGTGACACCTTGGTCGTACCTACCTCGCAATGAAAGAATATCTGTGATTAAAGAATTTTCGTACAGACACTAATTAAGATTCTTTAGCCACACACAAATGATTGAGAATAAAAATATTATAGGATCCGGTTCGGTTACTTCAACTAGATCAAGGAGAGATTTGCGGGGGAGGGGGACCGGGGATCCTGGTTTTCCGGACCGGTGCTTTAAACTGCTGGCAACGATACTGGTTTTTCTGGGCGCGATGGAGTTTCTCACTGTCGTGTTGAGCCTGGCCGGAGTTACCATCTCCAGCCCGGTGGCAATAGTCATTATCCTGTTGGCGCTGATAATCGCGTGGGGTTATCAGCGTCGGTTCGGTCCCGCGGCTCCGGTGAATCATCCGCCGATTCCGTTCCGGACCCAGGCCGGTTGGCCGCTCATCGTTCTCACTGTTTTATCCGCGATGGTGTACGGGATTATGTGGATTCTGGCTTACGCACTCACCGATTTTTCTTTTGATGGCCTCTGGTATCATATCCCGGCGATGCATTTCTGGGCTTTCAAAGGAGGAATTCACTGGATCACGGCTGATCCGTCCGCCTTCTGGGACCCTTTCATCAATAACTGTTACAATGGCTTCCCCAAAGGGGCAGAACTCATATCCTTTCTGTTTATCCAGGCGACCGGGGTGAGCCGGCTGCTGAACTCCACCAATCTTCTCTTCCTTCCCCTGGGTGTTCTGGCCATATTCTCTCTTTCGCGTTTTATCAGTGCCTCCAGTCGGTTCGCTCTTCTGGTCGGACTTCTCTTTCTGTTTGTCCCCATAAATATTGCTCAGGGGCCTACGACTTATGTGGATGTTGCCGCCGCTTGCTGTTATATCTCTCTCTTCGCGATGCTCGCGTACACCCTGAAGCGGATCGGTGAAAATACGATCCCCTGGCGACTGCCGCTCCCTCTGGGATGCGCCCTGGGATTGGCAATGGGCGTAAAAACTCCGGGGATCATCTTTCTCCCCCTGGTGGTTATTTTTCTGGCGAGGGGTTTCATTATTTCCCGTCCCCGGACGCTTGCCGCCGGGTTATTGTCTCCAGCCGGACGAGAGATTGCCCGGGAAGGCTCTTCCCTTCGTCGTCTTCGTGTTGCGGCCTTGTTTATCTCTCTGACAATAATAGTAGGGGTGGCGGTCGGGGGGTACTGGTCGATCCGGAACTATCTCCATACCGGAAATCCGATCAATCCGGTGGGGATAACTATTGCGGGCCGGACCATATTTCCAGATTTTGCCTGGGATACGCAATTTCACGCTCCATACGCGCCGGGAACAGAGGAGTGGTCCCAGCCACGAAGGATTATATTCAACTGGTTGGAGGGAATAAATAACTGGCAATGGGCTGTAACAACCTCCGGTTCTCTCGGGGGGGGGCTGGGATTTCTCTGGCTCCTGGGCTGCCTTCCTTCTATTGTTTTCCTGATGGGAGTAGCCGTTCTGAAACGGGTAAGGAGCCGGTGGTCCAGCCGGATAGATCCTATCTCCTCCCCCGGAATTTTTGCCGTTCTCATTTCGATATCGATCCTTCTCTTCTTCGCCATGCCCCGGCATCATAACCATATCGCTCGATATACCATCTGGCTCTATGGCGTGGGTCTGCCCGCTTTCGCGGTCGCGGGAGAGAGAATGTGGAATTACCGGGTCAGCCTGGTGCGCCTAGGGGTGCGCTTCTGGTTTATATCTGTCGCGGGATTGCTGCTCCTGGAAGGAATATTTACATTACATCTTGAATTGGGATTAACTTATCGCCGCCGGGATGAAGCGGAAGTTGCCTCTGGACTGGTAAGTTGTCTTGCTCGATCTGTGAGAGAGGATTACCCTACCGGATATGTAAAGGGGAGTTTGATGGATGAGATTCTGGCGGGAACCGCTCCGGTAGCTCTGGGCCCCCTTGAAGGGCGCCGCAGGCTTCTGCTGGGTCGGCTGATCCAGGCCGATAATTTTGGGAAGAGAAGGGTCTACTTTCTCGATCGCGCTATTGCCGATGACAGGGATAAACTTCGAAGGTATCTGAAAGAACGGAACGTTCGTTTTGTTGTCTGGGACCCGGAGATCGGGATCCCTCCGCCTTTGAAGAACCTTTCCCTCATCCGGGAGTTCGCCCCCGGAGGGTTCTATCTACTGGCGTATAATTTTGCTATTTTCCCCGAAACCGAGAATATACCGTGAAATGTATCGATATATACATATTGTGTACGTAAATTCTAATAACGAATAAATCACAAACCCGATTGAAAAATCCTTCATAGGGCCGGAACAAAAAAGGGGGCGAGGTAAAAGGCAGGACGATTAAAGACAAAAAAGAATTAATGACAGGACTATTGCAGTCAGGACGATTAAAGGCAAAAAAGAAATAAGGGCAGGACTATTGCAGTCAGGACAATTAAAAATAAAAAAGAATTAATGACAGGACTATTTATAATGTGGAAGGATTAAATATAGTTGTTTTAAATATTTTAAAAGGCCTGAGGCAAGGCAAATAGTCCTGACTGCAATGGTCCTGTCATAAAAATGGGGCGAGGTAGGGGGAAGAAGAAGTTTTATATGCAAAAAGTTACAACTTAAATCAGAACGTGACAGGCAGGTTTGGGGCTTGAGATTTGTATATTTATGATATTTCTGTTTAAAATAAAGGGATGATTATGAGTATTTATCCCCACCATATGAACGGGAACCATACAAAAAAAAATGACGCCGGTATCGAAGGAATTTTCCAGTTTCTGGCGGTGGTCCTGGTTTTTCTGGGAAGTATTCAAGCTGTCACCATTGCCGTCAGCTTAACCAGGACTTCCATCTCCCGGATGGGAGCGATAGCCATTGTTCTTGGCTCTCTGTTGGTTGCCGGGGGATACCGGCATCTTCTCGGGCGCCCCCGGTCCGGCCGGTCTCTCCGCCCGGGCTTCAGGTCTCTTCTGCCTCCCCTGATTTTAGGGGTGGTCATTGTGGCGGTTTTACTCTATCTGCTCTTATGGGTGACGACGTACGCTCTTCCCGATACCGGCTTTGACGGCCTCTGGTATCATAACCCCACCATGCATTTCTGGGCCGCGAAGGGATACGTTCACTGGATAGATGGCGGGGATGGGGATTGGAGTAACCTGATAAACCGGCGCTTTAACGGCTGGCCCAAGGGGGTGGAACTGCTGGGTTTTATAATGGTCCGGGCAACCGGGCTCTCCCATCTTTTGAACGCCTTCAACCTCCCCTTCCTCCTGGTGGGAATGTATTCAATCTTCTGTCTCTCCCGGTTATTCGGAGCCTCCCGGTCTTTTTCCTTAATGGCCGGATCACTGTTTTTGTTCGTGCCGGTTAATATTGTCTTGAGTCTGACCACCTTGATCGATCCGGCGGTGGCCTCCTGTTATATCGCCCTCTTTGCCATGGTTGCTTTTACTGTAAGAACAATAGGCTCCCGGAAGATTCCCTGGAAACTGGCGCCCGGTCTGGGTTGCGCCCTGGGACTGTCAATTAGTTCCAAAGGGACAGGAGTAATTCTGCTTCCTATGGTCTGCGGGATATTGCTGATAGTTGTTGTAATAGTAAGTCGGAGAAAAATGGAGGAGGAAGGGAGAAAGAGACTGAAAGCAAGGTCGTCCAAACCGGCTTCCGATACCTTTTTTTCTAAGAGCTTACTCTTTATTCTGATTGCAGTGATATTTATGACTACCTCGGGGGGATACTGGCATCTTCGTAACTGGATATATACAGGAAGCCCGGTCTATCCCATTGGACTTACCGTTGCCGGATATCCCGTCTTCCCGGGGATAGCACTGGATACTATTCATCCTCCACCCTACGCGCACGGAACGGAAGAATGGTCGCAGACGAAAAGGATCCTCTTCAGCTGGTTGGATAATCTGGCCGGCTGGAGAGAGGCGATAACCGGAAAAGATCCTAAGTCCGGGGGATTAGGTCTGCTCTGGATCTTTGGTTGTATTCCCGCGATTATTATTCTTTTGTTTCAGTTCGGGGCGGAGAAGATTACTCCGGGAAGGGGGAGTGGTCAGATGAAAGTAGTTAGTGCTGTTCCCTTCCTTGCCGTGTTTCTTATGGCGCTGACGATGTATTTTGCCATGCCGGCGGATCATAACCATAAGATCCGCTATGTGCTCTGGATATATGGACTGGGCTTGCCCTGTTTCGCGGTGGTCGCGGAGCGGGTCTGGAAGAGCGGATTAAAAATACTCCGCCGGGGTGGGATAATCTGGGTCTGTTTATCCGTGGCAGTAATCGTATTTGAGGGACTATACTCTTTTCAGCACCAGATCGGCCTGCTCTTAAATTATCATCGGAGGGAGCAGGGGGAGGAGGTTACTTTGTTCCGGACATTTTTCGGGCGGTATCCGACGGATTATTTCTGGGGCGATTTCTCTGGAAGTGCCTTTAACAGCATTCTTGGTGATAAAAGAGCCATTGCCTTTGGTCCGATCCGGGTAATGGCCCAGCCGATACTGGGGCATGTAACCCAGGAGCAAGCATTCGGAGAGAGGAAAATATACTTCCTTGATCCCGTTATGGCGGCGGATCCGGGTCGGGTGATAGATTATATTCGACAACGGTCGATCCGATATGTTATCTGGGATGAGGGAATGCCGGTTCCTCCTCCATTGAGAAAGATGGCGATACTTGATGAGACGGCAGGAAGATTTTTCCGGGTGCTGGTGATTGATCCGGGGGAGAACTTGGCGCCTTCGGCGCAAAGTTCTAAAGTGCCTTGAGTGCCTAAAGTGCGCTTAAGTGCCTAAAGTTAAAAGATTTGCCTCGACAACGGAGCTGACAATCGAGCAAAGTATCTCGATGAAAAGATATTCTGTTATAATATATTTTCTGGTTTTATTTTTAATGCTGGGGATTCTTTATTCTGCTTCTTTTACCAATCCTCCCCGCAGTGATTATTGGTCGGCATTATATGTTTTTCATCAGGTGGACTCTGCGCCCGGGCCGCTGAATTTGGTCCCCATTATCAATCACGATCCCTGGCAGGACGGGACCTACCGACCGCTCTCCCACCTATTTCTCTACCTGGAGCATCGGCTCTTCGGCGCGGCATTCATCTGGAATCATATCTTGCATTTCGCCACTTATTGCCTGAGTCTTCTGTTGATTTATTTCTTGGCTCGCCAATTCGTGTTAGATAAATTTTTGACAGCGGCTTTTCTGGCGGTCTACGCGGTCCTTTTCTCCCATTTTGATATCGTAACCTGGACTTTTCAGATTTTTATAACGATTGGATTCAGTTCCTGTCTTCTGGCATTTATTCTCTATCTAAAATATTTAAGTACCGGGAAGAAAGGGCTTCTGGTCGCGGTCGGCTGTCTCTTTCTCTTCAGTCTTTTCTCTTATGAGGGGTATGCTCTTTGGCCGCTTTCGGTACTCATCTTGAGTTCTGGAAGGAGGTTTCTCCGATTGCCCGGGTCTTCGAGAGGGAAGATATCTAGCTCCGAGCTGATAATGCTGGGGGTGGTTTATTCATTCTATATCGGCGTTTTTTTTCTGACCCGCTCGGCGGTGATTAATCCCGGTTCCCTGCCCAACCCAACTGCCACCCAGATTCTGTTAAGTATCTCTGCTCCATTCTTCAATTTTTTCTATACCGGAATTTTAATTAATCTGGCGCCGGTTCTATCCACCCCGATAGGGATCGCCCATAATATCGTGATGAGAGGACTTCTTCTGAGATGGGATCTATCTATCCTTTCTTCAAGTGTCATCTGGGGCGGCGGAGCGGTTCTGGTTGTATTGGGCGGCGGCGCCTGGTTGCTATATCGCCGTCAGAAGAAGGGAACTCTTGTCATTCTGGCATTTTTTCTATTTTTATACTGGGCAAATTTTTTAACTATCTCACTGGGACGGATGACTACCAATAAAATCTATTATCCATTCGCTCAATTCCGCTATCAGTATGTTCCCAACGCACTCATTATCCTGGTGCTGCTAACGGTGATATCGAGGGTATTCAAACCCGGGAGGACCAGCCGGTTGATTATCTGTCTTATACTGATTCCTGTTCTAATTTTTAATATCTTACTGGTCTATAAGCATGTTGATATCATCAGGCAGCAGCTTACTCCTCTTCGGATTCTACTTGCCAATCTCCGCGATGGTATTGAACGGGGTGTGATAAATGAGAAAGAAAAAGTATATCTTGATGATAAGACACCTGAATATTTCCCCCCCATGTGCTGGAATAAAATGATGGCCCCATTTGTGGAGGGAACCTACCAGTGGGTATTCCCCGAAGAGGATATGGACTATTTTTCTTTTTCCGTTCAGGGGGCGACCTGGATTACGGATGCCGAGCTTGGCGAATGCCGGAGTGGATACTGGGAGGTCTGGCTGGGGAAGAGAGATCTGGGGAAAAAACCGATGTATTCAGAGAGCATGGAACGATAATGAACTTGTACCCGAACAAAGTGGCCAAATTATGTATTAAATGGCTGTTATTTGTCATTAAAAAAGAGGAAATAAAGCGCAGGATCTTCCCCTGCTTTGTTCTCTTTCTTATAGTCTCTTTTGTACTAATACATACTATTGTTTGGGTGAAATCTAATCGCGGAATCCTAACCTGGTTTGACGCGAGTTTACAATATAGATATACACAATCGCTTGCTGATATGATGGATGCTGGCGATAGCTTAAGCGAAATAGCCTTCTACATCAAAGAAAATGTTACCTGGCCACCTGGCGTGTTATTGCTCAGAGCATTCTCTATGCATGTATTCGAATGGCAGGACGTAAGACTTTGCAATCTTGTGGATTGCTTGGCGCTAATCATTATTATTATTCTTTCGTACTATCATTTCCGCAAGGATATCGGTAACTGGGCTTTGCTTATTTCCCTGTTTATTTCTACCTCCTTGATTTACGTAGTAAAGGAGCCTCTTCTTGATGTTTGGTTCGCGGCCTTTACCCTCTTAACAATTAGCGTAATGGGGTTCTATCAAGACCGACGAACATATGCGTGCGCTGTCCTGAGTGGGCTTTTTCTCGGTTTATCTTTTCTGGTCAAACCCGCGGCCGGTCCACTATTGATAGTCCCTTGTGTTACTTTTGTATTGGTAGCTCTTACAACAGGTCGATTAAAGCGCATTACTGTGGTGAAACATATATTATGCTTTTTCTTTGTATGCCTTGTTACAGCCTTGCCTTACTATGTCTATACGTATCAAATATTCTTTGTCCATCAACTCAAGCAACCAGAAACTTCCACACTGACGTCAAACCTATTTGCTGGGTTGCGGCCGCTTAAAGTAATTAGAGGAAGATTTTTAACTTCGAAACTTCTCAGCATGGAATGTTTCGAACTCGTTTTTCGGGGATTTGCCGGCCGCTTTAACCAGCAGTTTTTTCCACTGCCAGCCTGCATATTTGCCTTTGGCGGAGTAGTTTGGTCTCTTTTGAAGCGAAACACCAGAAATTGCTTTTTGAATGCCTCTTTTATGATTTCAGGTCAACTTTTTCTTATGTGGAGGTATATGGGATGTGAAAATTATTCATATAACCGCCACTTCTTTCCTTTCCTGCCTTTTTATTTTTACTATGGAATTCTTTGGGTGAGATCATGGCGACCGCGTTCGCTCAGAATTGCGGGTCTTATTTTATTTCTAAGTATTGTGCTTTATCCTATTGCTTATGTTACTGCTGACGTTTTTTTAATTAAGATTCCTATATCTCTGAGAATTGGTGTAAAGCGAAAAAGACTATTCGGAATGAATTTGCCGCGCTCTTTTAATAAAGATGGTTTTAGTCTTACAACAGGCTGCTTTTATAACAGATTCTATAGTTTTACGAGCTTAAAAGCTCATCCATGGTTGTGGCTGTGGAATGTGGGCGACGACCTCAAGTCTCTACAAGGAAGTGCACCGGCATACATTGCCGTTATCGATCATAACTGGGCGCCATCAACCTATTTATTTCGCAGAAAGTTCAAATATGGCACCCGCCGAGTTTATAAAAATGACTTACTAAAAGAAACGCCTTTAAAAGCCGAATTTGTGCTATTGCATACGCGTGATCAAGATTTAGTTCCTAACTCTTACTACTTCTTCAAGAAATACAAACAAGGGGAGTATCTGCTTTATTCTAAAAAAAATATCAACAAGTGTAATATTCACAATTGTTATTAAAGACGGATATAAACTGGTTCGACCTAAGAGAAACAGAAAAGCGCCTCCGGAATATAAACTTTTTAATGTAGACTCAGATACAGAACAATATGATATAAACAAAGAGCCCTATAAGGGGGAATATTTGGAACTGGAAAAGTTACTGATTGAAAAAGAGAACAGTGTGTGGGCCCTAAAATTTTCTTTCACGCCTGCAAAATAAAATAAGCGCACAGGAGGAGAAAAGACTGAAAGATAGGCTCAGGGCATTGGGCTATATGTAATAAAATTGCTAATTCAACTGTGAAACAGATATTACAACATTTAAAGACCGGTGAACTTGAGGTGGCGGAGATTCCCGCTCCCCATCCGGGGACCGGGGAGGTGTTGATCCAATCCCGGGCTACCTTAATCTCTCCCGGGACCGAACGGATGTTGGTGGAGTTCAGCCGGGCCAATCTTATCTCCAAGGCCCGACAGAAACCGGATAAGGTCAGGCAGGTTCTGGATAAGATCAAGGCTGACGGCCTGCTCCCGACTTTGGACGCGGTCTTCCGTAAACTCGACCAACCGCTCCCCCTCGGGTACTGTAACGCGGGAGTGGTGCTGGAAGTTGGTGCCGGGATCCATGATCTGAATCCGGGAGATCGGGTGGTCAGTAACGGTCCCCACGCCGAGATCGTCGCTGTCCCCCGAAATCTCTGCGCCAAGATTCCCGAGATTGTTACCGATGAAGAGGCTGCTTTTACGGTTATGGGGAGTATCGCTCTGCAGGGGTTGCGTCTGGCGAAGCCTGAGTTGGGAGAAAAGTTCATGGTCTTCGGAATGGGGCTGATTGGATTGATTATGGTACAGCTTCTCCGGGCCAACGGATGTGAGGTGCTGGCGGTTGATATCAACTCCGAGCGCTTGAAACTGGCCGAAGAGTTCGGAGCCCGGACTATCGATCTCTCCGTGGGGGGTGATCCGATCGCGGCGGCTTTAGAAGTGACAGGAGGGAGGGGAGTGGATGGAGTATTGATTACCGCCTCGGCCAAGACCAATGAGATTGTCCATCAGGCCGCACAGGCTTGCCGGAAACGGGGGCGGATCATTCTGGTCGGTGTGGTTGGTTTGGATCTTTTGCGGAGCGATTTTTATGAGAAAGAGATCTCCTTCCAGGTCTCCTGTTCCTATGGTCCGGGACGCTACGACGAGAAGTATGAAGAGGGAGGCCGTGATTATCCCTATGGATTTGTCCGCTGGACCGAGCAGCGGAACTTTGAAGCGATCCTGACCGCGTTGGAGGAGAAACGGCTCAGGGTCAGTGAGTTGATTACCGACCGTTTTCCGATTGCCGATGCCGGAGCGGCTTACGATAAAATAGCGTCCAGTTCCGGTTCGCTAGGAATTATCCTCCAGTATCCCGGCCCGGTTGAGCGATCCGGTGTGGTGAGGTTGAAAGAGGCTCCTTCCGCCGCCGCCGGCAAAGCGGTGGTGGGCGTAATCGGAGCGGGCAATTATGCCAACGCGATTCTCCTTCCGGTGCTGGCTAAGACTCCGGCTCGATTAGCCTATGTCGCCGATCTTAACGGAGCCGCCGCGAGAGAGGGGGCCCGGAAATACGGGGGGGAGCAGGCGGTTACCGACTACCGGATGATCCTGGACGATCCGGAAGTCAATACCGTCTTCATCACGGTCGGCCACCATCTCCACGCCCGCTTCGTTATTGAGTCTCTCCGGGCCGGGAAAAATACCTTCGTGGAAAAACCCCTGGCCATGAACGAAGCCGAGCTGGATGAGATCATCTCCACCTACCAATCCCTTGCTCCTCAGCCACCGCCCCAGGCAAAAGCCAACCACTCCCCACTCCCTCTTCCGCGGTCCGCGACCGCGGCTACAGGACCGGCCGATTCCCCATTCCCCACTCCGCGGTCAACGACCGCGGCTACAGGGCCGGCCGATTCTTCCGTTCCCCTTCCGCGGTCAACGACCGCGGCTACAGGGGCTGACCATTCTCCATTCCCCATTCCCCATTTCCTAACCGTCGGTTTTAATAGACGCTTCAGTCCCCATACCAACAAGATCAAAGAACTACTCAAAGGGCGGTCCGGTCCTCTCTGTATGAACATGACGATCAACGCGGGCGTTATCCCTCCCGATCACTGGACCCAGGATCCGGAGCGGGGAGGGGGTAGGAT
>Ga0208279_1001370_pt1 | contig 13470 bp, 8 predicted proteins | sample AntAceMetag02UKM_FD_184766 | JGI IMG/M metagenome (GOLD analysis project Ga0208279, IMG submission 184766) | Saline lake microbial communities from Ace Lake, Antarctica - Antarctic Ace Lake Metagenome 02UKM (SPAdes) (version 2) | ecosystem: Environmental > Aquatic > Non-marine Saline and Alkaline... | reverse complement strand
TCGCGGCACGACACAATCCCATCATCCAACAGTTCTATCAACGACTCGTAAAGAAGGGGAAATCCAAAATGACCGCCCTCATCGCCGCCATGAGAAAACTCCTGACCATCCTCAACACCATGCTAAAGAAAAATGAAGCCTGGAACCCAAAAACCACTTGATTGCCAAGACAGTCGCTACGAGGCTGATCAATCATTGATTGATATGCGGCTCTGCTATCGACAGATACTAACCCGCGATCACGGGCGGCTACGATCCACCCGGCCCTATGGTCCTTATCGACCATAACACCGAGAGCCGGTCGTTCCATATTTTCTACGAGGCTATATCCCCCGGGGCATGTGCTCATACCGGGATTGCAGTGACTCTAGTTCCTTGAGGAATTCCCCTTTTGTGTTTGCCCTGACCTTCACTTCGTTGCTGAGGAAATTGGCGATCCTGGTGACGCCATAGCGAAAAAGATCCATGGCGTCGGGTTTCGGACGGTCGATGGAGTCGGGCTTCGGATGGTCGATGTCGTCAGGCTTATCGATGAACTCTTTCTTTGCGTTCGACAGACTCTCGCACTTCTCTCGTACGTCGCTTTCATTGAATGGTTCTTTCTTCTCATCGTGGGCGCATTTGTTTCGGATTTCACCGATACGATCGAGGTCATCTCTAACGTCTTTTGGGATAAGTCCCAGGGCGTAGGCCAATTCCACCTTCCTGCTGAATGGTACAAAGCGCCGACCGTTCCCCGTGAAATCAGTCACTATCGTGTCATCTATCATTACGCATTCCAGCAACATGCCCAGTTTGTGCTCCAAGGTGCACACAGACAGAATGCCCTCGACGCGACGCTTGTTATTGATTAGTTCGATCAGATCCGTATCCTGCAGTGTTGTTGTGCCATTCCGCTGACCATCACACGCTGCCATTTCCGACATGATTCACCTCGTTCTCAGTTTTGTAGGGTGTGCAATGCACACCTTCTCGTTGTTACATGACCCATCTCGTCACTTAGATGGGCTCTTGAGTCCGCGTCTCTCTTCATGTTTGTGTTGACGAGGGCGGTGACCTTGTACGGACAACTCGGGGCCGGGCTCTTCGCCCTTGCCCGTTGGTTTCGTCTCACCGCTGCTGGGGAACATTGTCCCTTCGGCGGTCTGTGGATGCAAGGGGAAAACTAGACAGGGAACGCGAAAATGTCGTTGGTGCCTCGGGGCGAGTTGTAGGGTGTGCACTGCACACCGATCCCCCGTTTGCAGAGGCGAGCCCTTGGCGCGGGCCATCCGGGACTGCGTTGGTCATCTCGCCAGTGTGTCAATTCATAATAAAGGCAATGGTGTGCAGTGCACACCCTACGGGTCTCATTACTTCGTCTGTTCCAGGGCGTTTTGGATGGCGTGGTAGGCGGGTTTTGGGGCGTAGTTTTTGTTGAAGAGGCCGCCGTGGTGGTGGCGTTGCCAACTGTGGGGGTCGTCGATGTGCCAGGTGTTCCAGCCGACGACGCCGGTCGTGCGTTTTTCGAGTAGGGCTTTGACGATGGCGCTGTAGGTCTTGGCCTGCAGGGCGAGCGTCTCGGGTGTGAGGTCGTTCTTGATCCAGACGCTGGCCTCGGTGACATGGAACTCCAGATCGTTGGCGTGGGCCCAGTCGATCAGGGCCTTGAGCTTGGTAATTCGCTCGGGCGTGGCCCATCCGTTATTGACGTGGGCCTGCCAGCCGATGCCGTCGACGCGCAGGCCGCGACCGCGCAGGTAGCGAATCGTCTCCTTGATGAGTTGCCAGGATTTCTCGGCGTTGGCGTCCTCGTGGTGGTTGTAGATGAGCTTCAGATCGGGCGCGTATTGATTGGCGATCTCGAACGCCATCTTGATATAGAGGGGCGTCTGGTTCTTGTCGCTGTCCTGGCCAATGCGGAACCAGGGGACCTCCCATTTGGCGCCTTTCTTGTCGGTGTGCCAGCGGCCATTGATGACGGTCTCGTTGACGACGTCGAGCGAGATAATGCCCGGCTTGCCATTGTAGCGCTGGTACAGGGCGGTGGCGAACTCGCGCATCACGCGCTGGAGTTCGGCCGGTGTCCGGCGGTCGTCCTTGGCCCACCGCGAGCATTGGGGGCTGACGGGGCCATGGATGCGGAGGACCTGGCCATGGGCGACGATGTGATCGAGCCAGACATCCGCCCGCTCCCAACGCCAGGTGTCCGGGTCGGGATGGATGATGGCCTGCTTGAAATCGTTCTCGGGCGTTACGTAGCTGAACTCGCGGTCCATCACCGCGCCGGTGGGCGTGCCAAACGACCAGGATCCGGTCGTCCCTCCGATCAGGACGCGGCGGTCGGGGAACTTCTCGGCGACGATATCCCGCAACCGGCGGCCCAACGGGGCAGGGGGGCTCTGCTGCGAAGACGCAGCGGCGATCGGCGCGATGGTTGCCATGATGGTTACGAAGGCGATGCGTGTGGTTCTCTTCATAGCTCCTCTTCTCTTACTTGAGGCCGGTTTCGGGACTTAGTCCCCCAAGGCTACCATCTCTCGCTCGCCAGGGCAATGCCGAGCGTCGAGAACCGAAATTGCGAGAATCCCGTTGCAGGGGTGGTCACAAAATTGTATGTTGCGGGCGGCGTTCTACAATTTTGTTTCTCTTTCTGGGCAGGGGGCGGCGGTATGGCCAAGACGAAATACGCAGCGGAGGTGGAGCTTCTCAGCGACGTGGCGCGGGTGCTGGCCGAGTCGCTCGATCTCGAGGAGACGCTCAAGAGCATTCTCGACCTGCTGGATACGCATCTGAAGCTGCGGCGCGGCACGATTACGCTGCTGAACCCCGAGACGGAGATGCTGGACATCAAGATCGCCCACGGCCTGAGCACGAAGTCCAAGACGCTGGGCAGCTACAAGATGGGCGAGGGCATCACGGGCCGGGTCGTGGAGACGGGCGAGGAGATCGTCGTGCCCGATATCGCCAAGGACCCGCGCTTTCTGCACCGCACCCGCTCGCGTACGCGCGGCAGTGGTCGACGCACCGCCTTCTTTTGCGTCCCGATCAAGCTCGATAATCAGACCGTCGGCGCGCTGAGCGTGGACCGCCAGGCCGAGCGGACCGACAACTTCAAGGCCAACGTCCGGCTGCTCAATATCGTTGCGACGATGGTGGCTCAGGCGATCAAGCTCAACAAACTGGTCGAGTCCGAGCGGAAGCTGCTGCGCGACGAGAACGTCCGGCTGCGACGCGAACTTAAGACGCGTTTCGATATCCACAATATGGTCGGGACCAGCAACGCGATGCAGGAGGTATACCGCCTGGTCGAGCAGGTGGCCGAGAGCACGGCGACCGTGCTGATTCGTGGCGAGAGCGGCACGGGCAAGGACCTCGTCGCCCACGCGGTGCACTACAACAGCCTGCGGGTCGACAAGCCGTTCATCAAGGTCAACTGCACCGCCATGCCCGAGACGCTGCTGGAGAGCGAGCTGTTCGGCCACGAGCGGGGGGCCTTCACCGGGGCCGTCGAGCGCAAGCTGGGCCGCTTCGAGCGGGCTGACGGCGGCACCATCTTCCTCGACGAGATCGGTGATTTTCCGCCCAGCCTGCAGGTCAAGCTGCTCCGCGTCATTCAGTTCAAGGAGTTCGAACGCGTCGGCGGCCTCGAAACGATCAAGGCCAACGTTCGCATCATCGTCGCGACCCACAAGAACCTCGAGGCCCTGATCAAGGAGGAACTCTTCCGCGAGGACCTCTACTATCGAATCAATGTCTTCCCGATCTACCTGCCGCCGCTGCGGGAGCGCAAGGACGACATCATGCTCCTGGCCGACCACTTCCTCGAGCGCTTCGCTCGCGACAACGCCAAGGCCATTCATCGGATCTCCACGCCAGCGATCGACATGCTGACGCATTACCACTGGCCGGGCAACATCCGCGAGCTGGAGAACTGTATCGAGCGGGCCGTCCTGCTCTGCACCGACGACGTGATCCGCAGCGAGCATCTCCCTCCGTCGCTGCAGATGATCGGCAAGGAAGAGCGTACGGCCAAGTCCTCGCTGACCGAGATCATCGCCAACAAGGAGCGCGAACTGATCGTCGACGCTCTCAAGCGGGCCGACGGTCACCAGCGTCGCGCCGCGGTCGAACTCGGCGTTACCGAGCGCATCCTCGGCTACAAGATCAAGAAATACAACATCCACGCCAAGTATCTCTGAGGGCCTGCGGTGTCGGCTGTTCTCGGCAGGTTACGGCGCCGCTTCTTCGTACACCACGCGAAACCCGACGTCGTGGACGGCTTGGGATGGCTCATAATGCATGCGAAACGCCGAGCGGGCCCGGCGGGGGCGGTCGAGCCAGGAGCCGCCGCGCACGGTTTTTCGGTCTGCTTGGTTGTCCCGGTCGTCGGTGAGCATCAGTGAATACGGGCGATATGTCGAACGCGTCCATTCGGCGACGTTGCCGTGCATGTCGAACAGGCCCCACGGATTGGGCTCGAATGCACCCACAGGCGCCGAGACGCGCCAGCGGTCGTCGAAGCGGGTGTCGGCCGGTCGCCAGGGCGGCAGGGCGGTTGGGACATGCGGATAATCAACGGTGTAGTGTGTAGCGTCCGAGAGGTTTGCACTGCGGCTGAAATCGTCGTCCAGCGTGCCGTACCAAAGGCCACTGGTGCTCCCGCTGCGGCAGGCGTATTCCCACTGTGCTTCGGTGGGCAGGGTGAAGCGCTTGCCTGTCTTCTGCGAGAGCCAGTCGCAGAACGCTATCGCCTGATCCCACGAGATGCGTACGACGGGTTGCTCGAGACGACGCAGAGGGTGACCCCGTTCGTAATCTCCGAACTGATACTGTTCGCCGGTCTCCAGGCCGCTGTCGTGCCGGGGATCGAAGCAGGCGTATTGTCGGTTGCTGATCTCGAACCGCCCCATCCAGAACGTGTTGTCGATGGCGACCGGATGGGCGGGGCGTTCGTTCGGATAGCCTTGTTCGGACCCCATGACAAATGAGCCGGAGGGGATATGGACCAGCTCCAGAGTCACGTTATCGGCAAGCGGGACGCTCATGGATTCGCGCGGCGATATGAGTCCCGCGGTTCTCGGCTCAGTGCTCGAAACGCGTTGAACTGGTGAAGGCTCTGCATCGGTGTGAACGGCCGCCGCGAGGACGGCTGCGGGATAGACGACTTCGGGGTCTTCGTCGATGCCCGCGTACCGGCGGTGCAATTCACGACGACGCGCGGCCCCGGGAGCGACCAGCTTGGCCTTGGCGGGGATATGACCGACGACTTCGTTCCATGTCCCATGAGCGGGGGCGTTCAGATCGATCCAGGTGATGAGTCGGTCCCAGGCCTCGGCATCCAGTCGCACGCCGTAATGCCCGTCGCGCAGAATCTGTATCAGCTTGCTCGTATCGGCGTGGAAGTCCCGGGGCGACAGCAGGTGGGCGTCACTCTCCAGCGTGGGGATGTGGACGAATCGGTGCAGCGTCGTATACGATGGGGTGAAGTGCATCTGGAAAGCCGACGGGACGCGCTGGGCAGGTCGAGCGGTCAAGTCGAACGTCCTCTGTCCGTTATCCAGCGGTCGACCATGATGACACCGAACGCAATGGGCGTTCAATACGGGCTGGACTTCACGGACAAACGAAAAGCCACGCGGCGGACCATACCAGGGTTCGATCTGCGAGGGCGCCCGCAACACGGCTGTCGGCCTCGATTGAGCGGGCGGCGTGGAATTCTGCGGCTCGTGACATCCGACGCACGAAACCACCTCGCCGGGCATGGCGGTGAACCAACTGCGCATCAGGGCCAGCGCCTTGCCCTCGCCGTCCAGCGGCTGGACCGCCACGGGCGTATTAGCGGGTACCTGAAAGAAGGCCGACCCGTCCATCTCGACGGGTACCGTTCCGAGGATTCGTCTAACGTCCCATGGGCCATCGAAGCCGACGCGGTCCGGCTCGCCGCCAAAGCCGTGAAACGTGAATTCATAACTGATTAGTCGCAGGGACTTGACGGTCCCTCGGGGCACGCCTTGCAGTCCTGGGCCGCGATAGACGTCCACCATCAGCGCCGTGGCTTCCTTCTGATTCGGCTCGACGATGTCGGGCAACACGGGTTGCCTTTGCGTCTTTCGCAGCGGAATCGGTTCGAGCATCGCCCGGCCCGGTTCCTCGTAGAGCAACACGAAGTTGTCGAATACATCCACCAGGTACACGCCCCACAGCGAGGCCTTCGTCGGCTTGCAGGAAACCAGGAAGTACTTTTCGCTGAGCGGGAAGGGGTGCAGATACAGGGGCCAACTACCGCCGATCAGTCCGTCCAGGACGACCGGTTCGACCTTCTTGCCAAAGCCCGGGATGCGCTGTACGACGCCGCTTGCCTCGTGGCGACCTCTGGCGGGATCGAAGAGGACCAGCTCGCCCTGGCGCGGTAGATCATGATGGCCGCCCACGACGGCAATCACCTTCGTCGGATGATCCGGGACCGGCCGGGCAAAGAACATGGCGGTCGGCCAGAACGAATTACTGCCGTAGTACTCCATCTGATGGCTGCCGTCCGGGTTGGCATGAAATAGCAGCCGCATGAATGCGTGAGCGATGTCGGCGTACTCCCAGCGCTGGTACAGAATCCGCCCATTGTTGAGCACCGTGGGACACCAGTTGTGGTCCTGATCGTTCGTCAGGCGACGGATGCGACCGTCGCATTGGCGCAGGTAGAGATTGGCCACCTTCGATCCGCCCCCCACGCAAGGCACGCCGATAAAGGGCGCCGTCGACGTGAAGACGATGCGCCCGTCGGGTAGATAGCAGGCATCGTAGTTGTGCACGTCCGGCTCGTCGATCAGGGGAAGTTGCGTCAATTTCCCACCGTCCAGGTGAAGCTCGGCAACGCCCCATCGGCCTTCGGCGTCGGGCGTCGACAGCAACAGCCGATCCGCGTCATAATGCAGATCGATATCGCCGATGAACCGGTCGCCCTCGGGTATAAAGAGCGTTTCCAAATCCCCGTCCGGCCGAACGGGCGACAAGGCGACGAGCGTATTGTCATAGCCGGTCGGTGCGAGGTCCGGATTGCTGTTGAAGTTCATTGGCAGGCCTAATCGATCGGCGCGGCGCCGGATCATCAACAGCCGATTGAAGTCCAGCAAGGGGTTGGCCAGCAGAGCCTCGTTCTTTAGTTCCTCGAACTGCTTTTCGATGGTTGCATAGGCAATGGGCTCGGAGGCGGGCGAAAGACGCTCGTGCTGGGCCCGAAGCGTTCGCAAACGCTCCAGGTAGACGTGACCCTTTCGATAGCGACCCGGGAAGTCTGTCGACAGATCGTCGATGGCCATGCGCAGGGCGCGCCACCGTTGCTGGGAGACGCCTGGCTCGTCCGGCGCGGCGACGGGAGGGTATTCCGAGCGAAGCACGAAGGGACGCCAGGTCTGTGTGTCGGCCAGGTAGTTCAGTAGATTCGATGTCAAGCGGGTCAGGTTGTCGCGATGAGGGTTTTCGGAGTCCGCGTAATCGGGCCAGTGCCAGCCAAAGACGATCACGCGGCCTTTGCCCAGCACGTATTCAACTAGAGGGTTCTCCGGGCCGGCGGGCGTCCGGGCCAGGATCATACCTTCAACGGGCCCGCCCCAATAGAAATCGGCTACCGCGGGACAGCCTCCCTGGCTAAGCCAAACGATATCCGTATCGTCCTCCAGGCTGCGGAAGGCGGGGTGTGTCTTCTCGACCGGCACCATGCCGGCCGGGTCGCGCCAGTTGCCCAGTTCGTGACGCTGCGCGCGTATCTGAGTTTCGAGGCCAAGCGGTGCGATCATCGCCAGGGCGCCGCCCGAGAGCAACACGCCGCGACCGCTCGTAGCGAACTGGCGAATCTCCGCCAGGCTGCGCCCTTGATACATAGCGTTTCGTTTAATGGCGTCACCCTGGTGATACCAGAGGACGTCGAAGTCGCCCATCTGTCGTGCGTTGCCCGAAGCGTCGGCGAAAGCGCCATCCTCCCGTCGCAAGAGAAGCGTCGCCTGTCCCAGCTTCGCAGCGGTCCGCCAGGCGGCCTGGTTGTGTGGACCCATCTCGTCCAGCGAAGACTCAATGGCCAGAAACGCGATCCGCAGCGGTCGGGCGTTCAGCACGCCGATGTTCGGAAGCACCATGGCGAATACGGCGACGATCCCCAGCCATGGTCCTTTGTCACGACGTGTTCGGATAGAAAACATCAGGCGACTCCCGCTCAATATGGAACTCGGCGACACATGGATTCTGCTTACCACATTTGTCCCGGGCCGTCAATTGGACAAGACGCCGACAGTCGGGTTGGTGAGAATCTCTGGATGCCGATGCTCCGGCAGGCCATGATCGCGCGTGACATCCACTGATGGCGGAGGAGGCTGCCAAGGCGGTGGCGGGTCTTGTGTCTACGAAAATGTATTCGTATGCTGGTTGGGATACAATTTTGTAGGCGACATCCGCCCGGTGATCTTCTTGGGATTGGTTTGTAAGACCCTTTTATTACTTGAGTTAGGGTGTTTCTAGCTGGGTGGTGTAGCTCTGGCACGCCGGTTGCATAAGGGTTATTGAGCATCATCGGTAATCCATGGACCGATTCGTGATGGCAAGATTTCATTAAAGGTGATGGCATGAATCACAAGCACGTAAGGAGCAGAAAGACGATGAGACAGGCCAAGGTAGTGTTGTGTGTCGCAGTTGCCCTTTTCGGTATCAGTACGGCCGTGTGGGCCGAAGCAGAGGAGGGGGTGAGTTTCGAGGTCACAACCGACTTTTTCAGTAAGTATGTCTGGCGTGGAATCAATGTCACCGACGACTGGGCCTTCCAGCCCGGCATCAGCGCCACCTACGGCGGGCTGAGCGGTGGCCTCTGGGGCAGCCTGGACATGACTGATGAGAACGACCAGAGCGGCGAGTTCATCGAGTACGACTGGTACCTCGACTACTCGGGGCAGATTACCGACGTGATCGGCTACTCGGTCGGTGGGATTTACTACTACTTCCCCGGGTTTGAGGCCACGACGGAATTGTACGCGGGCCTCAACTTCGATGTGCCGGCCAGCCCGTCGGTGACGGTCTACTACGACATCGATGAGGTGGACGGCGCCTATGTGGCGTTCGGAGTCGGGCACAGCTTCGAGGAACTGGGTGACCTGCCGTTCGGCGTCGATCTCAGCGCCAATCTGGGCTGGGGCGACAGCAGCTACAACGACGCCTACTGGGGCGTCGACGACGGCGAGTTGAACGACCTGACCCTCTCGGTGGCGCTGCCCTTCAAGGTAGGCCCCGTGAGTGTGACCCCGAGCGTGCACTATGTGGCGGTTCTGGGTAGTGACGTCAGCGATGTGGCTGGCGACGATGACAGTATTCTCTATGCGGGCGTCGGCTTTGCCTACGGTTTCTAGCGCCATCAGGGCGGAAAGGATATGAGGTGAGCATCATGCGTTTCAGTGGTGTACTTCTGGCACTGTTCATACTGGTCATACCGCTAGCCGCCGGGGCGGCGGAAGAACCGACCGCCTCGGCCGTGGAGGCCGCCAAGGGCGAATTGCAGACCAACATCAACATCGTCTGGACCTGTATCGCCGCGTTCCTGGTCTTCTTCATGCAGGCGGGCTTTGCCATGGTCGAGACCGGCTTCACGCGGGCCAAGAACGCCGTGAACATCATCATGAAAAATTTGATGGATTTCTCGGTCGGGTCGATCGCGTTCTTCCTCGTGGGGTTCGGGTTGATGTTCGGCAAGAGCAACGGGCTCTTCGGCACGACGCTCTTTGGGCTCAGTGGGGTTGAGCCGGGCAGTGACTGGAACTGGACGTTCCTGATCTTCCAGACGGTTTTCGCCGCGACGGCTGCGACGATCGTCTCCGGGGCGATGGCCGAGCGGACCAAGTTCACCAGCTACCTGGTTTACAGCGTCTTCATCACCGTGTTGATCTATCCGATCTTCGGGTCGTGGGCCTGGGGCGGTCTGCTCGATGGGGGCGGCTGGCTGGAGAAGCGTGGGTTCCTGGACTTTGCCGGCTCGACGGTGGTGCATTCGGTCGGTGGCTGGCTGGCCCTGGCCGGCGCGATCGTCCTCGGTCCGCGGATCGGCAAATACGGGCCGGACGGTAAGCCCAAAGCCATCCTGGGCCACAACATCCCCATGGCGGCGCTGGGTGTCTTCATCCTCTGGTTCGGCTGGTTCGGGTTCAACCCGGGCAGCACCACCACGGGCGACGGCTCGATCGGCTACATCGCGGTGACAACCAACCTCTCGGCTGCCGCCGGGGCGATCGTGGCGCTGATCGTTTCGTGGATTGTCCTGAAGAAGCCGGACGCGTCCATGGCGCTCAACGGAGCGTTGGCCGGTCTGGTCGCGATCACCGCGCCCTGTGATGGGGTCTCGCCCGTCGCGGCCATCATCATCGGCTCGGTCGGCGGGGCGTTGGTGGTCCTCAGTGTGCTGTTCATCGATCACGTGCTGAAGGTGGACGACCCGGTCGGCGCCGTCAGTGTCCACGGTGTCTGCGGCCTGTGGGGCACGCTGTCTTGCGGGTTGTTCAATATGGACTCGGGTCTCTTCTACGGTGGTGGTCTCAAGCAGCTTGGCGTCCAGGCGCTGGGCGCCGGAGCCGCCTTTGTGTGGGCCTTCGGTCTGGGCATGGCGCTCTTCCTGGGCATCAAGTACACCATCGGCTTGCGGGTTTCGCCCGAAGAAGAGTCGAAGGGTCTGGATATCGGTGAGCACGGGATGGAGGCCTATGCCGGCTTCCAGATCTTCACCACCACCTAAGCAGGGCATGAAGAAGTGGAGTTGATACCATGAAACTGATAACAGCATATGTACAGCCACACAAATTGCAGGACGTCAAACAAGCGCTGTACAAGGCACAAGTGCACAAAATGTCCGTCACCAACGCCCTCGGCTGCGGTGCTCAGAAAGGGTATCACGAGAGCTACCGCGGCGTGGATTTCGAAGTCAATCTGCTCAAGAAGGTGCGTATCGAGATTGCCGTCAATGAGGAGTACGCCGACAAGACCGTCGCCGCTATCATTGCCGGCGCTCGCACGGGCACCATCGGCGACGGCAAGATCTTCATTACCGACCTGAGCGAGTGCATTCGCATTCGCACGGGCGAGCGGGGGGGTGAGGCCATAGGGTGATTCCAATGGATACTTCCCTACCCTAGAGCCATTACTTCGTGGCCCCCTCGGGCCAGAAGGCGGGTCCTGTCCTCCCAGAGGGCAGGACCCGTTGTCATCTCGGCCGCAGCGCACCTGTCCATGCCACTGTCATCTCGACCGGAGCGGAGAGATCTCCCCCCTGGACCGGCCAGGACCGCAGACGTCACAACTACCAAAGTAAAGATGTAACCCCATACCCCTTCCGTGACAGGGCAGCTTGGTAGGTGACTGTCGCCATCAGGGACACCGGAAAAAGTACCGGACCCCTTTAATCATCAGAAAACAGCACGCCCCCATACGAAAGAAGGGCTGAGAATCAATCCCAGCCCTTTTACTTTCCTCTTCGTCGGTGTTCTTACAGCGTCCTGCGTCTGCGCAGCCAGCCGACAATGCCCGTGCCGAGGCCGCCCAACAATAACGCCGCCGGGGCGGGTATTGCAGGGGTGCCCCCGCCTACCGAGAGTTCCCTCTCGTAAGCCGTGTAGGCCGAGGTCTCGGTGATAATCCAGAAGCCGACGCCTCCGATGTCGCCGGCCTCATACGACTCGGTCAATGTCAGATTACCCCAATACTGCGCCTCCTCCTCATCCCAGTCGCCGATAGAGTCTCCGTCTGAAACAAAGTCCTCGACGTCGAACGAATCCGAATCGATGATGTTCAGGTCTTCATCGACCAGGCCAAGGATCACCTCGTCCATAGAGGACGCCCAGTCCCCGGGCGCATCAGTCAACAATCCGTGGAATATCTCGTAGCTCAGTTCGAACGTAACATCACCAGAGTCGCCCACCTCGAACATCCAGCCCTGAAACGCCTCTGCGGTGGCGTAGGATTCCATGCCCGGATCGGGCCATACACCGACCTCGGTCCATCCCCAGCCCTCTCCGGTTTCGGTAAATGCGTTCGCTGTGTCGATATCAGCCTCGGCCCATGCATCAACGTCCGAATCCCAATCGTCTTCGTCCCATTCGCCCTCGGAATCCTCGACATAGGCATATGCCTCACTGTAAGGTTCGAGCCAGAAGAGGTCCGGCCCGTCCGCAATGTCGAGATAGACATCGACCCAGTTATAAGTTTCCGAGGCATTGGCGACCGGGACGGTGGGTAAAGCCAGCATTGCCGCCGCCACACATGCTATGAGTAAGTTCTTAGTCATCTTTCTCTCCTTTGCACGAATCTCAAACGATGCACAAGCGACTGTTGGTTGAATCCAAGAATAGGTGAGCCACTGAGACAGGCTCGACCGGCGAACGCTCGGCGCACACCTCGACAGCCTTGTCTCAATGAAAAAATTGCTTGCAGGTAAGATCGATAATTTCACCACACCCCATATAACTTACCTAATTATACTCCGATCCGACCCCAATGTCAAGTCAAAAGTCGACGCGATTTTACCCGTAGTATGCAAAACGAACTGACAATCTGAGGTAAACCACGGTGCGTTTATCAACTGCGGGGGGAATTAAAGGGGTCCGGTATGCTTTGTAGAAAAGCTCTTTTGTAAGTAGGATGATCCCGATGTTGTGGGTGAGTACTTTGAGCAGCATTTCGCGATTCTGCGACCAGTACGTTCTCGAACGCAGGACGTCACCTTGGTTGCGTTTGATCATACTGAAGACGGTTTCGACCTGCCAGCGTTGGCCGTAGGTGCGGCGGTTGAATCGCTGCTGCATAAGTCGGCGATACTTGCCTTGAAACGGTTTGGTGGTAGGTCGGCCGTGTCTGGGAGGAATCGTGCTGCGGATGTGGTGCCGCTCGCGCGCAAAGCGATGATTGGATTCGCTATCATAGCCGGCGTCGGCAAGAATGTGCTTGATGGTATACCGGTTGATCGCCGGCGTCAGGGTTTTCTCGAACTGGTTAATGTCGGGCGAGGGGCCGCGTGTCGTGATGGCCGAGAGGATCAGGTGATTGCGGCAGTCGCAGACGACCGCCAACTTGGGCCAGCGTCGATAATGCGTGGTTTCGTAGATCTCAAGCTGCTTTGAGCGTCTTCGGCGAACAAAATGGCGGCTGATGTGTCTGGCTTCCAGGCCGGTGGAGTCGACCGCCGCCAGGGCGACCTTCTTGCTCTTGCCAAAGGTCTTGACGCTGTTGTGCAGAAGCTCGTTGGCCACACGAAGACGCAGCAGTCTTTTGGACGCTTTCTGCAATGTTGTGAAGTGAGGCACCGTCGAAAGATCGAACGCTTTGCATAGGTCGGGGCTGTCCTCTAAGATCGCGACGATGCCCCGATAGTCCGTCTTGTAGAACACCTTCAAGACCAGACAAACGAACAACTGCGGTTGCGTGAACCGCTTCGGACTGAACTTGTGGCTGTGGGCAGGCAATGTCCCCTGGGCG
>Ga0208279_1001365_pt1 | contig 13502 bp, 7 predicted proteins | sample AntAceMetag02UKM_FD_184766 | JGI IMG/M metagenome (GOLD analysis project Ga0208279, IMG submission 184766) | Saline lake microbial communities from Ace Lake, Antarctica - Antarctic Ace Lake Metagenome 02UKM (SPAdes) (version 2) | ecosystem: Environmental > Aquatic > Non-marine Saline and Alkaline... | reverse complement strand
CCCCGCTCCCATCCCGTCAAGAAAAAAACAGGGAAAAAACCCTAAATACCTCAAAAAATTGCGATTTTAACCTTGAGCCCACACCTTAAAACTGACTAATTCAATAAAAACAGAAAAAAGGGTGCTTAATCCCACCGAAAATGACCGCGTAATCCCATTCAATTTGACCGCTAAATCCCAGCCAAAATGACCGGCAAATCCCATTCAATTTGACCGGCAAATCCCACTGAAAATGACCGATTTTTCATCTTGTTGAGATTTCACGGGCCATGCTGTGCCCGTCAGGGGTACAGTTGCTCCTTTGTCTGAATTGATTATCACCAGCAAAGGAGGATCACGTGGCCCGGGAAAGGATGAGAATGAAGAAGACCAGAGAAGTATTGCGCCTGCATTTTAATTGTGGGCTTGCAAATCAACAGATATCAAATGCCGTTCGGGTATCAAAGGGAAGTGTATTTAACTATATTGCCCGCTTCAAGAACTCAGGGCTTGTGTGGCCGCTACCCCCGGAGATGAGCGACAGCCAGCTTGTGCAGAAGTTGTTTCCAGAGAAGCAGAAGGCTGTGCCAGAGGAAATCGGCCCGGATTTCAAGCGAATTCACACAGAGTTGTGCCGTCCACACGTAACGCTGGAGCTGTTGTGGGAGGAATACCGCAACATGTGTCCTGAAGGGCTGAGCCGGAGCAGTTTTTACCGGCACTACGATGACTATCGCACGGGGCTGCCTGTTGAGATGAAAGTGATTCACAAGGGCGGCGACAAGCTGTTTGTGGACTACAGCGGCAAGAAACTCAAGTACTGGGACCGGCAGGAGCGCAGCTGGGTGGAGGTTGAGCTGTTTGTGGCCAGCTGGGGCGCGAGTTCTTTTTGTTACTGTGAAGCCAGCGCGTCACAGTCGGGGCAAGACTGGGTCTCATCCCACATCCGGGCACTTGAGTATTTTGGCTGTGTACCGGCAGCGATTGTGCCGGATAATCTCAAAAGCGGCGTGACGAAAGCTGTTTTTTATGAGCCGGAGATAAACGCTTTATACAAATTGATGGCCGAGCACTACGAAACAGCCATACTGCCTGCACGGGTAAGAAAGCCCAAGGATAAAGCCGTGGTAGAGAGCAATGTGTTGCATTTGCAGCGGTTCATCTTCGGCAGACTTCGGGATCGCACCTTTTACAGCCTCAATGATCTGAATGAAGCCATATGGGAGCTTCTGGATCAGTTCAACGACAGGCCCATGCAGCAGTATAGAGAATCACGCCGGCAGCGTTTTGATCAACTGGACCTGCCCTGCGGCGCAGCGCTTCCTGCACAGCGCTTCCGGTTCACTCAGGTGAAGACCGATGTGCGTGTGGCGCCGAACTACCACATTGAATTTGATAAACATTTTTACAGCGTGCCCTATGAGTTTGTACGCAAGACAGTTGACGTCTACCAGAGCGGGGCCATTCTCGAGATATACCATGACGGGCAGCATGTGTGCCGTCACAAAAAGCAGCTGCCCAATTACCGGTATACAACCATTGATGAGCATATGCCGCCACAGCACAAATTCGTTAAGGGCTGGTCGGCGCCCTGGTTTATCGCCCAGGCACATAAAATCGGGGAGGCAACGGCGGAGCTTATCTCACGTATCCTTGACGGCAAAAGGCACCCTGAGCAGGGATTTCGCAGCGCCATGGGGGTATTAAACCTCAAAAAGCAGTATCCCGAGGTGCGCATTGAGCAGGCTGCACGCAGAGCGCTGCATTTTGGCAATACGAGTTATCACGCCGTGAAAAACATTCTTGCAAAGAAGCTCGATGAAGAATCACTGCACAAGCCCGTACAGCGCCCGGCTCTGCAGCATGACAACATCCGCGGCCAGCATTATTACAACCAATAACCCACAGAAAAGGAGAACCAGACTATGCACATTGAACAGACGCTGACCCAACTGCGCAGTATGCGGCTTGCCACCATGGCCGTAATGCTCGAACAGCGCATTGCAAGCGGAGATCACCGCAGCCTGAGCCACGAGGAGTTTGTCTCACTGCTGGTGGAAGACGAGTATGCTGCCCGCAAAAACCGCAGGCTTGCCCGCATGATCGGTCGGGCGAACTTCAAACCCGAGCAGGCTTGCCTGGAGAATATTCGCTATGATCCCCGCCGGGGATTTGATAAAAGAGACATTATGCAGTTTACCGCCCGCAGCTGGATCGATAATGCGCAAAACGTGGTCATTACCGGAGCAACCGGAACCGGCAAAACCTATTTGGCCGAGGCAATCGGGCTGCATGTGTGCAAAATGGGCCTGCCGGTTAAGAAAATACGCTACAAACGCCTGTTTGAAGAAATCCTGTCGGCCCGCGGCACTGGGATGTATCTGAGCTACATCCAGAAACTGCAAAAAGTGAAGGTCTTGATTATTGATGATTTTGCGATGCAGCCCATCACCTCCGGCGAACTCAGCGATCTGCTGGATATTATCGAAGAGCGCGATCAACTCGGCCCGGTCATCATCACCACGCAGTACCCGCCCGGCAAATGGCATGAACTGTTTGATGATCCGACTGCGGCCGATGCGATCTGTGACCGACTGATCACAACGGCCATAAAACTGAATCTGAAAGGAGCTTCGCTACGCGGAAACACGAAAAAAACAAAAGAAAAGGCTTGAGCAAAATGACCGCTTTTTGTATGGTCACTAACTGAATCTCAATTTTGAAAAATCGGAGACTCTCGGCTGTGGAAAACCGGTCATTTAAAATGGGATTTGCCGGTCATTTTGGTGGGATTAGGCACTGGCTCAGTTCGCGGCCGGCAGGGGTGCGCATATTAAAGCTGTTGACTTCCAGTCGTGCGCTTTTATTAAAGCAGACGAAACGATAGAGTGCTGTTTGTGTTGGTTTTTGATCCTGCATGTCGGCAAAGTGCAGCACATAGCCCGGACAACCCACATGTTTTAGCGTGCTGTATTCTTGAATTTGCTGGATGCCGTTTTCCTGCATTTTTACGATTGTCGCATACATATTGTCCTCGGCATTCCAGTTTTCCAGTTTCGGTACAATTGAGAGTGCAATCGTAACATCGTTGCCATACTCTATGCGCACACTGGTTCTATCCTGATAAGATTGCTCGCTGACAGTGAAACCCGTTGGTAAATTAATAGAAACCCATCCCTTTTGATCTTGAAAAAACTCGGACTCTGGTTCCGGCTGCATAGTATCGGGTACAGCCTTTTTTTCTTCCTGTGAAGCAGGCTTTTGGGTCTCTTGCTTAACGGGTTTTTTCTTTTTTACAGACTTTGGCACTGTTATAGGGGCCTGGACGGGTTTTTGTTCAGTCTCTCCCGGGAATAGAATCGGTTTTAAGAGCAGCACTACCACAATTAATGCCAGCACAGCCCCTGCGCCAACAAGGATTTTTTTCAGCAGACGTTTTTTTTCGCGGGCGTATTCTTCTTCCTCGTCTTTCGTAAGGTCTTCCTCCAGGCTAATTTGCAGCCGTGCGCTGGTTGCCTGGTTTTGCTCAAGGCCGCGTTGTCGGAAAGCGTCAGCTATTTCGCTTTTTTTTACAGGCTCAATCTGAGCGGTGCTACCTGACCCGATATCAGAGAAATCAATTTCGGGTATTATTTTGTCATTAATTTTCACGATGGTTTTACCTTGGCCTGCCGCAAGGGTGGCCTGATTTTTCTGAGCCTCCGGCACAGAGGGCAGTTCATTATTTAGCTGCTCAGCAATGTCCGGTTCGGGATCGAGTTCCAGAATCATTTCGTCCGGTTCGGCAGGGTCTTGATCGTGGCCCGGTTTCGCATCTGCGGGAGTGTTAAATATGTCGCAGGCCGATTCAGCGGGCTTGTCTTTGATGATATGCTCTTCGTGCTGTGCAGACTGTTCGTTTTTTGCAGTGATCTCCGGATCAGTTATAGCGGATATAGGCGCTGTATCATCTGTATGCTTTTCTGTTTGTACAGCTCTTTGCAAGGCATCGTCACTGGACGCTGCAGCAATGCCCCCTTCAGTCAATTCTTCGCGGATATCGTTGGGGCGTTTAAGGATCGTGTTTTCCTCTAGGATTAAGCCGGAGGTAACAAGCGAAAAAAGTGTTTTATAAACTTTTAATTCATCATAACCGCTGTCAGCGATCACTCTTTTTACGGTGCGCTTTGCATTAACCAGGCTCAGAACAGCGCGTTCAACGGTATTCAACTTTGTTTTTTGCTTGTTCGAACAGTTCGGGTTTATCGTGAGGACATCATGGTCCGGGGGGACTCTTTTTTTAAGCTCTGAAATTTCATCAACCCGGCGGGAGGCCTCCAGTACAACCTGCATCGTATCAAAGCTGGTAATGATCTGCCCACTCAGGTCAAAGTTTTGGTCGCGATATTGGAATTCTCCCTGATCCCAGAGAAAAAGACTGAAAAGGGTCTGTTCAATTTGTCTGTGAAGCAGGATTTCAAGCTGCTCTGGTGAAAGAAAGCCCTGCTCTACCAGGACCATGCCGATTTTTTTCTCCGTGTGGGCAGAGATTTTCATGCATTTTTGAAGCTGTTCTTCGGTAATGATACCTTCGCTGCGCAAATAGTTTGTCAGGCGGTCCACACGGCTTGAGCCAAAGGCATTGATAATGGTGCCTTCACGCAGATAGACCTGGACGATGTCGTGTCCGTCCGTCAGCTCCAGTATGCCGGTCTTTTTATCATTCGATAAAAGTTGCAGCAGGCTGGAGAGGTAAAAGGTCTTGAGGTTGCCGCTTATCGCCATGTCGACTTTCTTTTTAGGTTGTTTTTTTTGTAGGCACTCACGTTGTTAACATCCCCGTGTGCGGCCTGTCGAAACGGTGCGGGAAGGGTTTTGCCTCCTGTCTTACTTTGGCTGACAGTATACGGGAGCGGGCTGAGAATTGTCAAATAAATCCTTTGAGGTTTGGGCTTTGTTTGTGTGCTGTTTTCAATCGTTTTCATTGCAGGGCGGTGTGTGAAAATGTTTTAAGCCCCACAAATAAAGAACGCTTTTGCATGCGGGCTTTTTAAGCGTAAACTAAAAAAGGCAGGGCTGATTACAGCCCTGCCTTTTAGATTCTCTTAAGATACCTCCTATAGTAAGGGGTAATTAGTTTCAAGGTCGGTTGTGCAGTTGCCAACACGGACCGTGTAGCTGCCATCGCCGGCGTGATCGAAAGCAGGTATACGCACCCAGACCAGAACAACACCGTATCTGGCAAGCGGTCTTGTTCTTACCACCTGCAGAGGGGCCTCGACAGTAACTTCGCCAGAAGGATCAAACCCGTCATCTCCTCTGATAACCAACATTTTTGTCACGGATCTTGTTAGTCTGTAAATAGGTATAGGGTTTCTTTTGATACGCAATGTGCAAAGAGGATCACACGTCATGTTGGTCTCATTGCAGATTTCGTCCTCATAACACGGTTCCGGTCCCGAAACACAACTGCCGTTTTCGCAAGACTCTTCTCCGTTGCAGAAAATACCGTCGTAGCAGTCAGCGTCTTGCTCGCACTCGGGCTCGATAACGTTCATCTCCACCGGAATGTCGATCGTGCCATACATGGACGAATTCATGACATGCAGTTTTGCCTCGTAGAGACCGACACCCGTGATTGAATCATCACCGGCATTAAACAACACGTCTATTACCTGACTTGCACCAGGTGCCAGAGTACCGCTCACGGGGTTCTCATCAAGCCACGGCACATCACCGCCGCCGGTTGCGAAAGCAAACGCGTCGACCTCGGTCCCGTCGGGAAACGCCCCGATCAGCGCTGTCGCGCCGGTGTTCAGATCAGCCACGCGCAACTCACCGCTGAAGCTGCTCATGTTGTAAGCGGCAAGATACAGGACCCCGGATTCCTCTTCAAAATCCATGCCCTGGGCATAGTTGGCGTCAAAGCCAAGAGAGCCTATTACCGTGCCCGCGGCGGTCTGGGGGTCAATGAGTATCAAACTATCAAGGTCGATATCAACTCCGTAGATTACCTGGTCCGTGCTCATGGCGATATCGATAATGGCTGGCGCGTTGGTTATCTCCCCAATCACGTTCGCGGCGCCGGTTGCGAGATCCACTGTATAGAGCGTTGAGCGGCTGCTATCGGTTGACGACGCATACATGACTCCGTTAACACCGCCGGTCATTCCGGCCCAGTATTCACCGGCGAGGGGCTCACAACTCCCGATAACCTGATGAGATCCAGTGGCAGTATCAAGAGCATGCAACTGATTTAGATCATAATCAATTACATACAGGGTTGAAAAATCTCCATTGATAAAATCTCCCGCGAAATACTTGCTGCCGGGCTTGTTGGCGATGACCGACCATGTTCCGGGGGCATTCGTATCAGGAATATTCACCAGATTGCCGAGAATGACATCCATGGCAAAAGCCGGCGCACCGGCCAGAACTCCGGGGTATACTGCATGACCCGATACGTTCGAAGGCCTCTCAGGCGCCCGGTCAATGGAGGTCGCAACCGTTGATACGGGCAGGCTTTCGGTAAACCGGGGAATGCTCACGCCGGCGGGCTGAGCTACCGGGCTTTCGCCAATGTCAAAATCAACTGGCAGATCACCTTCATTAGACAAAGTCAGCGGCACAGTTGCAGTCCACCCCATGGCTACGGTTACGCTGAGCGCCGTGGGATCGGCCACCAGCAAACCGGTGAGCAGGTCAAAATCGCGCCACACCGCGGTGCCGGACACAACGGACACTGCATGCTGTACCTCACCATATCCTGCCAGGCTGGCCTCGAATGTATGATCGCCCGCCTCGGAATACAGGGTGTAGAAACCATCATATACGGCCGGGTCAGATGGCGTTGCCTGGGTGATCGCCGTCTGACCGGCATCGCCCTCAACCAGGGCACCTGTTAGGCCGACTGCGGTATTGGCGTCAAAAACATTACCAACCACGATGCCGCCGGTGGGTGTACCGCAGGTACCAATCTGCACCAGATCGATATAGTAGCCGCTGTAGACCATGCTGCTATCTGTAGTAATCCGAAAACGGAACTGAACCGTGCCGCCGGCAGCAGAGGATATATCGTAGGTCTTCTTTGCCCAGGAGTCCTGAACATAGTTGCTCGCCTCATGCTGCCACATCACCTGCCAGGATCCGCTGTTGATACTCACCTCGGCATAGGCCTGGTCCCAGGCTTGGCTTTCCATGTACAGGGCCTGCTGCCAGGAAACATTCAGCGGGCCGGCAACCCCGCTCAGGTCAATCACCGGCGAGGTCAGGTCGCTGCTTGCGCTGTTGGGATAATCACCAGTCAGGTTGGTGCCCCAGCATTTCTCACCTGAAGCACAGGTGGACGGCCAGGTCACCGGAGCGCCCCACTGCCAAAGGTCGGAAGGAGTGTCCGACGGCGTGTAGCCCCCATTATCCGACTCGAAGTCCTGAAGATAGACTGCATTGAGGTAACCAGGTGCGCTGCAGACCTCCAAGTCAGCTTCCAGATAGAAATCCTCCGCGCGGTTGCCGGTCACCGGCCCCACGCTGCGCTCAACCGGCTCGTAGCCCTCAACAAAGGCGGAAACCGTGAAGTCGTAGGAGCTGCCTTGCGGCAATTCCACGCTGTACTCTCCGGTGACCGGATCGGTCCACACCGGATCACCCGGTCGTCCGGCTACAGCAATGCTTGCATACAGAGGCCAGCCCGTGGCATCATCCTCTACACGACCGGAGACAGTGCTGAAAGGAGCCTCGTCCAGTGAAAAATCCTGAGTCGTGGTTGCGTTTTCAATGACCTCGACGCCGGTCGCGGACTCTGGCAGAGAACCGAAGTTCGAGACCGTAACATCATAGGTCCCCTCAGGCAGAATCATGGAATACAACCCGCTTGCGTTCGTCAGCACCTCCCTCGAAAGCGGGCCCATGGCGCTGACCCGGGCACCCTCAATGGGTGTGCTGTCCACCGCATACAACACTTGACCTTGCAAGGTTCCAACGGGCCCGCAGTATTGGTTCCCAGCGGCCAGCACATCCAGATAGCCGTATCCGTATGTGTAATTGCCATCACCCGAAGTGGGCGCGCCGCAGTCTCCGGCCGGCGCTGTGTCGGCCGTGCTTTGAAGCACCTGGATAGTGCCGTCGATATTACCCACCAGATCCGGATTGCAGGCCCAGAGCAGGGCAACCGCCCCGGCAGTATGCGGGCTGGCCATGGAGGTGCCACTGTACCCGCAACTCCACCCATCGCCCGGCACCGATGAGCATATGCTCACGCCGGGTGCAGAAATGTTTGGTTTGGTGTAGGGAGTATCGCCAAAAGCCGAGGGGCCACGGCTGGAAAACGAGGCTATGTCTCCACTGCTGTCATGGGCCGCAGTGGCAAAGCTTTCCTGATAGTCACCGGGCGAGCCCAGCGTATTGCAGCTTGGCCCATCGTTGCCCGCTGAAAAAGCCGGAAAAATGCCTGCGGCCCGCCAGGCATTGACCTTGGCAAGATACCAGTCATCCCCGCTGCCGCCGCCCCAGGAATTGTTTACCACATGGGGACGGTTGCCGGGATTGTCGTTCGGGGCTATGATCCAGTCCGCGCATGAGTTCAGCGCAAAATCCGAGCAACTGTCGCCCTCGCAGCCCTTGCAGGCGATCCAGGTCGCGCCGGGTGCCATGCCGCTCCGCCATTCAAGCGAGGTATCGTTATCGCCGACCATGGTACCCATCGTGTGCGTTCCGTGGCCATTGTTGTCGCAGGCGCCGCCTGCTCCGCATATATCCGACGGATCGCTCCAGCAGGCCGGATCAGCAGGATTTGATCCACATTTGAAAGCGCCGAACAGGGCCGGATGGTCCCACTCAACTCCGGTATCAATGCCTGCAATGACTATCCCCTCACCTGAACCGTAGGACTGCCAAAACTGATCGGCCCCGGTGTCGATTATGCCCCAAGCCAGATTACTGGTTGCCTGTATGCGCGCGTCCATGGATTTATCGATGACTGGAGGAACGATTGTGTACGTCTTGGGAGCAGTCACAGCCGTCACTTCGAACATCCCGGCCAGTGACTGAGCCAGAGACGCTGAACCACCGCGCACGTACAGAAGATTACCGTTGAAAAAAGATACGTACTCAAACCCGTTTGAGCGAAGAAGCTTCTTTGCTTTTTCTTGACTGGCGTCCGCAGTCTTGCGCAAAGCTTCGTAGACGAATGCACCGCGGGACTCCCAATCCATACCATAGGCCGGTGATAGGTCCGCCTGCTGAGCGAAGTGAAGAATAAAATCAGCCTGGCCCTGCACCTGCAGCGCCTTTATCAGTTCAGGCTCAATTTTTTTATTGGTCGGGATTGTTTGATTGTTCTGCGCCCATGCGCCGGTGACAGCCAGCATTAACACACAAACCATAAGTCCAAAAAAACTTTTCTTCATATTGCCCCCTACCTACATGAATGATTTCCTTCTAACACTTTTCTGTATATGAATACAGTTGCTAAAGTCGTAAAAATTTTTTCTGGTGTCAGCAACTTTTTATATCGCAAAAATATTCTGAAATTAACACCCCGCTCCCATCCCGTCAAGAAAAAAACAGGGAAAAAACCCTAAATACCTCAAAAAATTGCGATTTTAACCTTGAGCCCACACCTTAAAACTGACTAATTCAATAAAAACAGAAAAAAGGGGATTGCGTTCTGGGAAATACATTAAAATTCGCAAAATATTAGGATAAACATAGGAAATAACGTTAGCAGGGTGAGTACATAAGAACTCTCACCCCGATGATGTCGGGATTCGAAATAACAGTTTTTTATTACCGGGGTTTTAAAACCCATTGCAGCGCAGTCGAGAGAAGCGTTTGGGTGCGGATAAAGGGCGGTAAATGTTAGAGGCCGAAGAGGCAGCGCGGATGCACAGTTGGGAGTTTGGAGTAAAGGCTATATGCCGCATCAAGTGCGGCATGATAAGGTTTTGCGGACGTGCGAAAGCCCGTCCTCTAGAATCAATCATTCTTAAATTTTATGGTTTTAAATCCATATCGTTTCGCTGCCGAGACGGGTGCATGATCAAGGATACGGTCGTTATGCTGTCTGAGTGCCCGAATGTGCGAGTTCATAACGCGTGCCCGGCGAGGGAATTCGGGGCGCATTGAGTCAAGGCTTGCAGCCGTGCGAATGCGCGGCTCTCCAGAAGAGGGTGGACCCGCGCAGCGCGTCCACCCTACATTTATATTGTAGGTTTTAAGAAAACTCATTCGATGTAAACTGCGTGCATTACATATCCGGCAGCAGGTTTTTAACCTGGGCGTAGGAGAACACGGGGCCGTCTTTGCAGACATAGACCTCGCCGACATTGCATTTGCCGCATTTGCCGATACCGCATTTCATGCGATTTTCTAGGGTGGTGAAAATCTGGTCGTCCTTGAATTTGAGCTTCACCAGATTTTGCAGGACGAACTTGATCATAATCGGCGGGCCGCAGGTGATGGCGATTGTGTCTTTGGGCGCGGGCTTCAAATCAAGCAGGTACTGGGGTACAAAGCCGATATTACCCTTCCAGCCCTTGGACTCAACGTCAACGGTCAGGTGAACGTTGGCAGTTTTTTTCTTTTGCAGGTCCTTGAGATCACTCATGAATACGAGGTCATCCGGGGTGCGGGCACCGTAGATGATGTCAAGTCCGGCATAGTCGTCGCGGTTGTCGCGTACGTAATTGATAATGGGGCGTAGGGGGGCAAGGCCGATGCCGCCGCCGATGCACAGGATTTTTTTGCCCTTCCACTCATCAACCGGAAACGGTTTGCCGTAGGGGCCGCGGATCATGGCCGCATCGCCTTCCTCAAGTTCATGCATCGCCGTGGTAACCTTGCCCATTTTCATGATGCTGAACTGAAGCAATCCCTTCTGGGTGGGGGAGGAACAGATTGAAATCATGCTTTCGCCCACGCCCGGTATGCCGATCATGGCACACTGGCCCGGTTGCTGCTTGAATGTCTTCTGGAAGCTTTTGTCCTTGAATTTCATCGTGAAGGTCTTTATCGCGCGCGCGCCTTCGGTTTCCTGGCGCACTTTTTGGACTTCGGCTTCAGATGGTATGTACGGATTATTGCTCATTGCACACTTCCCTTACCGTGTTCAAGATTTGAATGAGGTCCTCGTTGACCGGGCACAGTTCAATGCAGCGACCGCAGCCGACGCACGATATAAAGCCCAGGTTCCGGGGATAATAGGAGAATTTATGCATCATGCGGTTGCGCAGCCGCGCGGAACGGTCGTGCCGGGGATTCTCGCCCGAGGCATGCACCGTGAACTCGGAAAACATGCAGGCATCCCATGTGCGCAGGCGGCGGCCCTGATAGGGCGTGCCTTCATCCTGAATATCAAAGCAGTGGCAGGTGGGGCAGTTATAGGTACAGATGCCGCAGCCGATGCATTTGCCGCCCATTTCCTTCCACTCGGGAAGCTCAAAGGCCTTGGGCAGGATTTCATGCATGTTTTTCAGATTTATCGAGCGTTTGATTTTATCAGCGGATGCTTTATCGGCGGCCTGCTTTTTCTTTTTCTCTACATCTCTTGCTTTGGTAAGCAGGAAATCGGCGCCTTTAAGGGCCTGTCTGCCTTTATCGGTTACAACTTGTACAAGGTAGGAGTTTTCGATATCGGTCAAAAGTACGTCCAGGCCTTCGGTGCCGCTGGGGCTGCCGCTCACAGATGGGCAGAAGCAGCGGTTTGTCGGTTCAACGCAGGCATGGCCGATCAGCACGGTTGCCTCACGGCGTTTCATATAGTAGGGATCGTCAAAATCCTTAGTGAACAGCGGATCCAGGGTAACAAAGCTGCGCGCGTCGCAGGGCCTGATGCCAAACACCACGGTTTTTTGTGCCGGGCCGCTATCCTCAATGTTAATTCCCTCAGGGCTGCGGAACGCGAACATGGTCTCGGTCTGGGGAAACATGACCTTTTTGGTTGTGGCGGTGTAGTCGTTCAGGTCGAGCTCGACTTCATCAATATTTCTCACATCGCAGAACTGCGTTTTCCCGGCGTCTTTGACCGGTGCGAGCAGGCAGACATCACCCAGTGCTTTAAGAAAATCCTTCAGTTTGTCTTTTTGCAGCACGAATGTTTCCATATATGCGTTGCCTTCTAAACAGTTAGCTCTTCGGCTGTTGAAAAACGTCCATCTGCTGCGTTAGGCTCATCATTCGTCATTGCAGCGTACATAAAAGTACGCCTCATTCCTTATGATATCGCCTGCCTTGTATCTGAACATTTTCGACCAGCCTGTGAAATACAATTTTAAAACCAGTGTTCTATTTTGTTTCCACTTTTTCTATAAAATACCTTCATCCGGATCATCCGGCTTGAACGTGACAAACAATGCTTTCTGATCCGGATCGGCTCCGGCCTCATAGTCAAACAGTTCCTTGACATCTTTGGCCAGCTTGCGGTTGAGCGCCATCAGCGGAATGTCCTGCGGACATACGCGCTCGCATTCACCGCATTCAATGCAGCGCCCGGCCAGATGAAAGGCACGCGCGCTGTGGAACAGCAGGTTTTCGGGAAAGTCAACCGAGCGGCGCACAAACTGAGGCCGCAGTTTGTCGAGAATGCACTCGCTGCAATAGCACAGTGGGCAGCTGTTGCGGCAGGCGTAACAGCGGATGCAGCTTGAGAACTGTTCTTTCCACATGCTGCCGCGCTCCTCTAACGATTGAGCCTCAAGCTCGGCTATGTCCGCGAAATCATCTTTCATGCTGTGTTCAGGTCCTTCAATCAGCACGTCGCAGCCCAGGGGCACATTGCTTTTGCAGCGCAGGCATTTATCGTTTGCCAGCTCAGAGCGGGGGGCGCTGGTGGTGTTGCCATCGCAGGTAATTGTGAAGCTGTCGCCCGTAAGGCTGACAGCGCCTTCAAGAACGTTCGGGAAGCGTTTTTCAAGTTTTTTCAGGTCAACAACGCCCGGAGAATGCACGCCGATTACGTAGATGTTTTCGCGTTTGATTCCGTTTTCAGCGCACAGCACGGTGATCGCCCGGCTGTCACAGCCCTTGACCACAACAGCAATTTTGCCCGCGCCGATATCGGTTTTTGACAGGGGACCGATTTGCTCCAGGGTCAGGTAGTTGGTGAGATTATGCACGCACAACGGCGAGAAAATCAGCCGGTCAACCTGCCTGGGGTCGGTCAGCACACAGGGCTGCACGCGAAAACCGTAGCTGCCCTTTTCATAGCCAATCAGGCAGGCGATATCTTCTTGACCAAGAACTTCTTTAGCAATGGTTCTTAGAGACTTTGTTGCATCCATACCTGTTCTCTCTTAATGTCATTAGGCCCTAATACTTTAACCGCTTCAGTTACTTCGGTGACAACCTCGGCCCACTTGGCGCCTTCAGATGCCGACACCCAGCTCATGCGGAACCGGTCGGGATGAATACCCAGGTATTCAAGCATGCGGTGCAGCAGCACCAGGCGGCGCCGGGCCATGTAGTTGCCGCTGGTGTAGTGGCATTCGCCCGGATGGCATCCCGAGACCAGCACTCCGTCAGCACCCTCAAGCAGGGCGTTGACAATA
>Ga0208279_1001363_pt1 | contig 13511 bp, 11 predicted proteins | sample AntAceMetag02UKM_FD_184766 | JGI IMG/M metagenome (GOLD analysis project Ga0208279, IMG submission 184766) | Saline lake microbial communities from Ace Lake, Antarctica - Antarctic Ace Lake Metagenome 02UKM (SPAdes) (version 2) | ecosystem: Environmental > Aquatic > Non-marine Saline and... | reverse complement strand
AAAAAAAGAAGAGCTTATCAAGGCAGTGAATGATGAGATTGCTTCTGTAAACAAGGTCAGTGCTGCAATCAAGAAAGTAAAAATTGTTAAAGTCAAGAAAGCGCCAGTAAAGAAAATTCCGCAAAAGCCTGTAAAAAAGAAAGCAGTGAAAACTGTTGCAAAGAAAAAAGCGCCAGCCAAAAAGAAAAAAAATACTAATGTACTGGAAAAAGTAATGAAGGCAGTACCTGCCAAAAAGAAGGTAGATTATTTTGTCTCAGGCATAAAGGAATACCTGCTTGGAATAATTACTGGCCTTATACTTGGGCTGATTATAGGAAGCGTGATTTGATTTCTGTTTTAATGTATAATAAATAAGATTCAGATAGTTTTCTTTACGACATTGTCTACTTATCAGCTACTCCACTTACCCTAAGAAAAAATACTTTGTATTTTTTGTATCTCGTTCACTAGTTCAGAGACAACCCTATACTTTGTATAGGAACAGGGTAAGCTCTGTCTGGCATCCATGGCACAGACGCCGATAAGTTAACAATGTGTTCTTTACAAATCTCAATATTATCATTTCATATCCTCAGGTAAAAACTAGTACATCTGTATACAAAAAGCAATATTTAAATAGTAGATGTTGTTTTAGAACCAATGTATGGTAATACTCTTTGACCTTTTCAACCTTCCGGATGACATATATGAAACAATTTTTGCGACAAAACAGCAAGTAATAGTCGCAAAAGTCCTTATCAGGACAATGAAAGAAAGTGGCGGAGAGTTGAACAAGACAGAGATGTCCTTCTTTGCCACACAGCTTCACGAGGGAAAGCTTGAGACAGAGATTGATGAGCCTAGATACATGGGCAAAAAAGTCAAGCTTTCATACAACAAGAGGCAGTTCTATGACAGGATACTAACCCCTATGAAAAGCATGGGAATAGTATATTATGACCTCTACAAGAAGACCTACAAGGTATCTGACAGATTCACAAAAGAGCTGAGCAAAATAGGAATAATGTGGCAGAGAGAGGTCAATAAGCAGCTTGGGGCGAGGATAAAAGAGTAATTATTATTTTCTGTAATAATATCTTTAATACCGATAATAACAGCAATTCCTAATCTATTTCTTTCTGATAATGAACAATCCTGCCAATATAATGATTAATCCCAATCCCAAAGTCAATATACTGAACTCTGGCACAGCACCTCCTGACGGCGTAACATATTTTGTGTCGTTTGTCTCAAGAGATACATATCCAGCTCCTGCGCAGGATACATTATAGGATTTAGTTCCTGATGTTAGGAAAGACCTTGAAAAATTGTATATTGGGGTGTTAAAGTCCATGGAATCCCATGATGCACCGTTGTTGAATGTGATATTGCATGTTCCTGATATCGGAGTGCCGTCTGTTGAATTGATATATTCTGCTGTGAATTCGATTGAATCATTCTCGTATTTGGTTCCTGCTTCTGCATTGATTGTCAGATTTGCATCTGCGCCTGCTGCAAAGCCAGTGAAATGGGATACATTGACTGTCAGAGTTCCTGCATTGCACTGGATATCTGTGCATAATGGAGCATAACATCTTTGGTTCTCTGCTAGGATTGCTGCAAATGTATTGGCACTCTCTGAATAGAATACAGAAGGCTTGTTGCAGTCAACATTGTTGAAAGTCAATACTGCAGAATTATTGAATGTAGTATCTAAAGCATTGGTATTGACATAAACAAATCCATCTCCAATCTCTATGTTTGCATCATAATCCTCGCCATCTGCGTTTATCCCATAGCTTTCTGAGAACTTAATCTTACCATGGGTTGTTGCAAGAGTAAGGTTTGTAACATTGCTAACATTTGCAACATTGCTGAAATCAGTTGTATCTGCTGTAAAGTTAGAGTAAGTAGGTTCTACTATAGCTGAAAGTGTAGGCGATTGTATGCCTGAATAGTCTCCTACAGCTTCAGAAGAGCCGTTAATTGTATTAACGCCGACTGTTGCGCTGTCTGTTGAATTCATTCCAGATTTAAATCCTATGACCTTACCTGAGATAGTAACATCTGCTGCGAGTACTATGCCTAAGCAAAGCAGGAATGCGATTGATGGTAATAATATTATTTTGCTGATTTTTAACATCTTTTAATGCCTCCGTTTATTCATATGACTGTGAATTTGCTTGAGTTTTGCTGCATACATAAACTTTATCAAGTATGCGGAAACAAACATAACCATGTTTAACTTGCTTTATAATAGCTAATGAAAAGCCATGATATAAAAGTTTTACTGTATATTTGCTAAATTTATGAATATGAAAGCCAATTTTAAGTTTCCACCATGAATTTCTTTTGTAAATTAATTTGAGGTTAAGCAATTTTGATAATTTTTTCGCCTGCGCAGATAATATCTGGTAAAAGCACCCAATTTGTATAATAATTACAAAACCATTTAATCTTTCTGCAAAATAGTTATACTGCTTTTTAAGCAAAGGATATTTTTGATTGAATCTTAGCACTGCTTTATTGCCAGTAAAAATAAAATAATTTCTTAAAAATGAATATTTTTCCAGCAAACCTGCTTCCAGCGTATGCGTGTTTGCATGGCGAAAATGCCCTAAATATGAATTAACAACTGCCTGAAGCTCAGCAATGTTGCCATAGCCTATTTGCCTATATTGTTTATGCTGTGATACCAGCTTTTTTTTATAATGCTCAAGTTTTTTCAGGAAATTATTTACAACCCTTTTGCGAACAAGCCTATAATAAGGCTTTATTATATAACCTAAAAAATTAGCGCCGTTGCTGATTGGCAGAAGCGTTTGTTTAGGGTTAAGTTTCAGGCTTAGCTTTTCATCAATAAACTGCTCTATTTTTTCTTTATGCTCATGCAGTTCTTTTTTTGAAGATGCAAGCAGAACAAAATCATCAACATATCTCACATAGAACTTGTATTTTAATTTGTGTTTTACAAACTGGTCAAGTTGATTTAAATAAATATTGGCAAAAAACTGGCTTGTATAGTTGCCAATTGCCAGACCAGTATCCACTGGTGCATTAAACAGGGATTTGTGTTCAGGGACTTTACCTGCTTCAGTATTAGATGATTTCTGCATGAAATTTTTTGTAGGATTATTAAATATTACTATCTTTGTAAGCCATAATATTTCCTTGTCTTTAACATGCTTTTTTATCATGCTAAATAATATATTTTTGTCAATACTCATGAAAAAATTATGCAGATCAAGCTGAAGATAATATGCTCTTTTCTTATTATTTAATGTTGCTTTTCGCATGAATTTTTGCAACCTCTCCACAGCCTTATGAGTGCCTTTATTTTTTCTGCAGGCATAACTGTCAAAGATAAATTTTGGCTCAAAAATCTTTTCAAGATGATCTACAACAATATGGTGGACTATCCTATCTCTAAAATCAGCAGCAAAGATTTCCCTGGACTTTGGCTTAATAACAGTAAAGCAAACAGAGTGTTTCGGCTTGTAGGTTTTGCTCTTTAATTCAGACTCTAATTCAAGCAAATTTGCCTCAAGATTTTGCTCAAATTTAAGAGCATTGATTGTATTGCGCTTGTTTTTCCTGCACTTTATGTAACTTTTGTGCAATTGATTAAAGCCGAATTTTGTTTCCATTTTCCGAACGGACACAGCGGACATAGTTGTTGTTTGTCTTATCGTTGTTGTTCATGTTGCCGTTGTCCACGTTGAGTTTGTACGCGTTACCTGTATTCTCAGGTCTTGCAATTATGCATAGGAACTTGTTCTGGCAAAGCCCATCCTAAAGGTAGGGCAATTCCAGCAAATCTAATGCCTCATGGGCGTCCTATGTCAAAATGGTTTTTGCCACACTTACTTAATTGTTTAAGCAATTCTAGGCATTGCTCTGTTTGCTCTCATTAAGATTTCAATGAGTATGATTAAGCCATGCTTGCGCTTGTTTGCCTATGTTTGTGATTAATTTTGATGAGTAGTAATAGGAGTTAAAATTGTAAAATGCCCTTGTCTCCTTGCATAATCTTATCAGCAATTTTAATTCCTCAACCATTGCTACAACATCTTTTAATGCCTCCTTTTTATCTGTCAGTGAATTTGCTTTCATTATCTGGCATGATATTTCCCTGCTTTTGTTTCTCAAGTCGCTTCCCAGCGTGTATTTATTGTACCTGCTGAAGTTTTTGACAATCTTTTCAAAGTAAATTGTCATTTCAAGGCTGGCTTTATAGATTGGCAGGTGCTCATATCTTGCCATTTTTCTGATTTTCTCCTCTGATGAATCTCTCAGGATATTGAATTTTTGCAAGCGACCGCTTCGCGGTCACCATTTAACCTGACAGCAACATTTGACATTCAATTACCATAATAATCAAATAACCCAAATAACCAAAGCATCAAATTACTCCGAACGGACACAGCGGACATAGTAGTTGTTCGACTTATCGTTGCTGTACATGTTGCCGTTGTCCACGTAGAGTTTGTACGCGCTACCTGTAATTACAGGTCTTGTTGTACTTGTCCAGTAGTAACTTGTTGTTGTTGACCAAGTTAATGCATTGTTCTGAAAATCTGAATAGCAATTTCCACCTGCTGCTGCGCATCCATAATCCAACATTGTTATTCCCTCTAATACAGATGGTAGTCTCCAATCAGACTTTTCTGCCAAAGTCAAAATATCACAATAGCTTTTGGCATCCTCCCAGTTTTTCGTACTTCCGCTATCACTCTTCTGCCAGCATAAACCAGTATGGTCATCCAGCACTGTTCCTGTACCGCAGCCATTATCAGTATAACTCTTTGGAGTACCATCATAATCTGCATCATCTGGAGCAGTGCCATAACTTGTTGTCTGACCTGTATGCAGTTCAGCCCCACCCGCTACAGGCTCAGCAGGTGTTGTGAAGTTATACAAAAAGTCTCCATAAATCGTAGACAAATTATATACATAATCTATTGCATAACTTAAACTGAATTTATCGCCGACCATTGCGATTGACATATTATTATCATATATTCCTGCAGCAGCATTCCTACTGACAATAGATGAACCTGAAGGCAGCTGGATTGTTACCTTAACAGAATCCCCTGCTGAATTGTCCAGCTGGCTGATTCCTGTCAAGCTGGATAATTCAAGCTCGACTTTTGTATTGAATGTTGATGCTGATGCCATACTAATAGTCAGCAAAAATAATGCTATAATAGATATTGCTTTAATTGTTACCATGATTTATCATTCCTCCCTTTTGATGACAGATTATTTATTATGTAAATATTTTTTAAAAACTATTTAAATGTTTGTTTTATTGTTGGAAAACTTTTTAGAGATTATTTTGAGTTGATTATATGGTAAACTGTGAAGGCTGTGGAAAAAAGAGAGGATTATTGCAAAAATTTAAAATATAATTCCATAAAATCTCGAAGTTTATTGTATCATAAAGTATTCATCCGAGCCACCTTATGATGGATATTGTAGTAGTTACTAAATTATGCTTGATTATCTGATTTTTAAACTTGCTGATTCTTTTATCCACTTGAAATGAATTGCGAGAAAGGTTTATATTCTATTTCTTTTCCATAGTGTAATTAAATAGGAATAATACCGCATAAGAACAAAGAGAAGGTGCGGGGGAGGGGATTCGAACCCCCGAATCCACTAAGGAACAGGATAGCCTATCCGTATAGGTTGCCCCATATATATGGAATCTTAAGTCCTGCGCATTTGACCAGACTTTGCTACCCCCGCGCATAAGAGTAACAAATAAAATAATGTTTTTAAACCTTTCTATACTTATCCTTGATAAGCTTGTATGTAAATCCCTTATGCAGTGCTTCAAAGCTTGCCTCAAGTATAGAATCACTCAGGCCGATTGTCTCCCATACCTCTTCTCCATCTGTCAGTTTAATAGGCACACGCATGAATGACTCAGAGCCAATCTCCTTTGAAATCTTCGGAAGGTAATCAACAAGTATTAAATCCTTAGTTTCAGGATAATAAGAGCCGAGAATCTTAAGCAATGCAAGCTTTTGTGAATCCACAGGACCATGCTTTGATTCAGCAATTTCCAGAAATGGAAAAACATCTCCCTTATAGTAAAGATCTCCATCAATTATTGTCCTTGCACTTGGATTATGATTTCCTTTATAATTCCTAATTTCGCTTGTATCAAAATGCTTAATAAATAAATATTCACCAAAATCATCTGAGAAATATTTATCCACAAGAAGCATCCTCTCAGCCATGTTTCCGTTTATATCATAGCCCTGCTCGCTCATAGCTTTCAGCCTTTTCAGAAGATGCCCCACTCGGGAATCCTTTTTACTTACATCACCATAACCAAACTCCTTAAGCCAAAGCATTATGTTAGCCTTGCCAGACTGTATGCCTGACAGCACCTTTGGACTGTTACCAACAATATGAGGTTCAATATGATAATATGTTGCCCCTTTTTCCTGTGCATCTGTATGCGCACCTCCCTTATTGGCAAATGCAAGATTTCCTGTAAATGCACTATTTTCAGGCACAGGTATTCCTGTAATGTCAGCAACCCTCTTGCTTATCATTTTTATTTTACTGAGGTCAATGCCAGTATCATAATTATATTTCAGCTCAAGGTCAGGGATTATCTCGCAAAGGTTTGCATTCCCGCATCTCTCTCCAAGCCCGTTTATTGTACCCTGCACCTGCACCTGCAAATAATGTTCAAGCATGCTGTCTGCAAATTCAAGTGTATTAGCTGTCGCAAGCCCTGAATCATTATGTGTATGTATTCCAAAAATCAGGCTTATATCTGGAAATTCCTGTTTCAGCTCTTCTGCAACCTTCCTAATATCTGAGGGTATTGCTGCTCCTTTTGTATCGCATAATATTGAAGATGAGGCCCCTCCTCTTAATGCTGCTCTCAGTGTTTCATAGGCATTACCAGGATTATCTTTCCATCCTGTAAAGAAATGCTCTGCATCATAATTGACTTCTAAACCAGCAGTTCTAAGGAAATTAACACTTTTCTCAATAAGCTCAAGATTCTCCTCCAGAGATATGCCAAGCACTTTTGTCACATGCGGTTCCCAGGTCTTCCCATATATTGTTGCAACACTTGCCCCTGAGGCAAGGATGTCTTTAAGATTATTGTCATCTTCAAGGCTGTTAGAAGGATTCGCAGTTGAACCAAAAGCAACAACACGGGGATCCCAGTTAATCTTCCTGATAAACTCCATATCATCCGCACTTGATGAAGGCCAGCATGCTTCTATGTAATCAGGCCTAAAATCTTCAAGCACCTTATATACCCTGTCCTTTAAACCTATCTTTAGCTCTTTACGCGGGTCCTGCCATCCGTCCCGCAATGTCACATCATAAACAATTATTCTTTTCATAATTTTTACCTCTAGAATATTTTTTGATGTTGTTTCCAGCCCTTGGCAATATCTGGCCAGGGCTTATAGAATAATGCCTAGGATAATAATACAGAATATCAGGTTATTTATCTTTGGCATATTAAATAAAAAAGAGAAGTTGTATTTAAATATTATGATTCTTCCTTGCATCTGTGGCAGACCATAGTCCCTTCATGCTGGACAAGGTCAGGCGAATAATTCCCGCAGGATTCACATATTCCCTCGTTTTCCCTGACTCTTGTTATAGGCTTTCTTTCCTCTTCCTTAAGCTCTATCTTCTTTGCAAGAATCTCATACAATTGCGGTTCAATTTTTAATATATCTTTTGTTGTGATAAGCCCTAAGAATTTTTCATCCTTGAACACAGGAAGGTGCCTTACATTAAACCCGCTCATCTTGTCTATAGCCTGTCTTATATCATCTTCAGGATCTACTATGATAAGTCCGGTCTCCATTATCCCTTCAGCATTGCAGCCTGAAGGCTTACAGTCTTTTAATACGCATTTACGGACAATATCCTGCTCTGTTATAATTCCTACAATCTTATTATCTTTCTTGACAAGCAGTGCTCCAACATGGTCTTCTGCCATAATATTTGCGCATTCCATTATGGTCGTGTCTGCATTCACTGTTATAGGACTCTCTGTCATCGCTTCACTAACACTAATTCCTGTTTTCATAAATATTCCCCCCCTTTATCTTTATTTATAATAATAAAGTTACATCCATTTAAAAATATTTTGCTTTTTTCGGATAAAATAATTATAATAACAACCGCAATATATAAATAATTGAATAGATATTAATTAATATATGGCTAAGATACATTTTTTCCTGCTTGATCTTACATACAAGATAATAAATGATAAAGCCCAGATTTGCTTATTCGGCAGAACTCCGGAAGGAGAGAAAGTAATGCTTTTTGATCCTGACTTTAAGCCATATTTCTATGTAATTCCCAACAAAGCATCACAGGTGATAAACAAACTTAAGAAAATCAAGGTTGAGAAACGTGATTTTACAGCTAATGTTGAAGAAACTGAAATTATCAGTAAAGACTATCTTGGTGAGGAAGTAGAGGCAATCAAGGTATATACAAACCTGCCAAGGGCAGTGCCTGCAATCTCCAATGAAATCAGGAAATGGGACATAGTAAAATCCTGCCATGAGTATGATATCAAGTTCACAAACAAGTATCTCATAGACAAAGGGCTAACACCTATGAAAATGCATCAGGCAGAACTTATTGAAGAGGTCCAGGGCCAATACAAAGTAAAGGCATACTCAATATCAGGAATAGAACAAACAGAGGGGGACTATCTTGAGCATATGGATATTCTTGCATTTGATATAGAGACTTATTTCACAAAAAATATGCCTAATCCTGAAAAAGACCCTATAATAATGATTTCTTTCTATGGCAGCAAATACAGGAAAGTGATAACTTACAAAAAATTCAGGACAAAGCATGACTATATAGAATTTGTTGATGATGAATCACATTTACTGGAAAGGTTCAAGGAAATCATTGAAAAAAGAAGCCCTGACATCCTGACTGCATATAACAGCGACGGATTTGATTTCCCATATATCAGGCAGAGGGCAAAGAAATACAAGATTGATATGGATATGGGAGTTGATAATGTAAAGGTCAAGTTTGGAAGAGGCAATATGCCTTCAGCCCGGATAAACGGAATAATACATATTGACATATACCAGTTTGTAAGGAGGTATATCAGGGAACAGCTAAAGACTGATTCACTTAAGCTTGACAATGTTGCACAGGAGATACTTGGGGAAAGGAAGATTGAAGTTGACATAAAGGGAATGAAAAAAGCATGGGATGATAACAAAGGGCTTGAAAATTATGCTGAATACAACCTACAGGACTCTAAGCTGACATATGACTTATGTGTCAGGTTCATGCCTAATATCATGGAATTCACAAAGCTTGTCAGCATACCCCCATTCAATGTAGTAAGAATGGGATTCTCACAGGTAGTTGAAAGATACCTGCTGAAACAGGCGCCAAAATACAGGGTGATAGCTCCAAACAAGCCAGCCCATGATGAGATAAAGAAAAGGCGTGCCGATACATATCCTGGCGGTTTTGTTTACCAGCCAACCCCTGGTATGTACAAGGCAATTGTTGTTCTTGATTTCAGGTCTCTTTACCCCACCATAATATCAGCGCACAATATAGGCCCAGGCACAATAAACTGTAGCTGCTGCCAGGGTGAATCAGAGACTGCGCCCACAGAAAAAGGAAAGTTCTGGTTCTGCAGGAAGAAGAGAGGATTTATCCCAACAATAATAAATGATGTAATTTCACGCAGGATGAGGATAAAAGAGATAATCAAGAGGGAGAAAAATGATAAGGGTGGAAAGATGCTTCTTGATGCAAGGCAGTACAGTCTGAAGATAATGGCAAACTCTTTTTATGGATATCTTGCTTTCTTTGGTTCAAGATGGTATTCAATTGAATGCGCCAGGTCTATCACAGGATATGCAAGATACTATATCAAGGACACTATCAAAAAAGCAGAAGAAGAGGGATTCAATGTAATATACTCTGATACTGATTCAGTATTCCTTACACTTGGCAGCAAGACAAAAGATGATGCAATAGGCTTCAGGGACAGGATTAACAAGGAACTTCCGGGAATCATGGAACTTGAGCTTGAAGGCTTCTTTCCGTCAGGAATATTTGTCTCAGCCAAGATGGGACCCTATGGTGCTAAAAAGAAATATGCACTTCTCTCAGAATCAGGAAAGATGAAGATTACAGGATTTGAGACAGTAAGGTCAAACTGGTCTGAGATAGCAAAAGAAGTACAGGAAGAGGTATTGAGGATAATATTAAAGGAAAATGACAAGGAAAAAGCACTTGAATACACAAAAACCGTAATCCAGCGTTTAATTGACGGCAAGGTGTCAAAGGACAAGATTGTCATGCATACACAGCTTACAAAAGACATTTCTGAATACACATCTATCGGCCCTCATGTTGCAGTTGCGAAAAAAATGCATGATTCAGGCTTTGATGTATCTCCAGGGACAATAATAACATATATTGTCTGCAAAGGAAAAGGCATAATCAGGGACAGGGTAAAGATGCCTGAAGAATGCGGTGAAGGCGAGTATGATTCTGAATACTACATTAATAACCAGGTGATTCCTTCAATAAATAAAATATTTGAGGTTCTGGGATATGATAAAAAAGATTTGTATGTGGAAGGCGACCAGAAAGACCTGAAATCATTTTTCAGCTGATTTATACGAAAATTTTATATATTAGCCTCATAATTGATGATGATAGGGGTATAATCTATTAACTTTTTCAATTCTATGGAACATTTGGAACCACGCTGTAAAAATTGCGGCACTAAGATAGAGTATGGAATAACCACCATATTTGACGACGAAATTGAAGCCCACAGATGCAGGAAATGCGGTGAGATTGTTAAATAGTCCTTTTTCTGATTAAAAATTATATATCAATCTAAATAAGCAATAATTTTATAATCAAGTCAGATTTAACAAATCTATGGCTTTGGAAAAAATAGGGTTTGCATCTGGATTCATTTTCTCATATATGCTTTTCTCAATAATCCTATTTGCCATCTTCAACAGCATTATTAATTATGCTTACGCAATCATCATACCGGGAATACTGACAATCACAGGAACAGTAATCAGGAGGGTGTTAAAATAATTATAAATTTAGGATTCACAAAGGGATTCAGAAAAGGAATGAAATACTTCGGCTCAAACATTGGAGTAATTGTTAATTCACTGCTCTTATCTGTTGTGTATATATTAGGAGTGGGGCTGACTTCATTAATTATAAGGCTATCTGGTAAAAGGCTGATGGATATCAAAAATAAAAAAACTGGAAAAACATACTGGAATGACCTGAATCTCAGGAAAAAGAAGATAAAAAAATACTACAGGCAGTTTTAAAATGTATATACTAGGAATAAGCTGTTATTACCATGATGCTTCAGCAGCATTATTGAAAGACGGGATAATTGTAGCAGCAGCAGAAGAAGAGCGTTTTACAAGGAAAAAGCATGACACTTCCTTTCCATCAAGAGCAATAAGATACTGCCTTAAAAGCCAGAATATATCAATTAATGATATTGAATACATTGGCTTTTATGAAAAGCCGCTTGTGAAGTTCGAGAGAGTCCTTTCCCAGCATATTGAGGCATTCCCATTAAGTTTCAAGACATTTCTCTCATCTATGCCTTCATGGATAAATGAAAAATTAAGGTTAATGAAGCAGATAAGAAAGCTGAAATACAGGAAAGATGTCCTGTTCATAGAGCATCACATGGCGCATGCAGCAAGCGCATTTCTTGTCAGCCCTTTCAAAAAGTCTGCAATTCTCACTGTTGATGGTGTTGGGGAATGGACAACAACTGCATTTGGAACAGGAGAGGATAATGACATCCACCTAATGAAAGAAATAAGGTTTCCTCATTCACTCGGGCTTTTATACTCGGCAATAACAGCATATCTTGGCTTTAGTGTAAATAATTCTGAATATAAGGTCATGGGGCTGGCAGCATACGGAGATATGAATAAAAGCACAAACCCATATTACAATAAGCTGAAAAAGGCAATTGATATCAAAGACGACGGGAGCTTTTTCATGGATATGAAATATTTCAAATACACTTACTCTGACAGGATGCCGTCAAAAATGCTTTGCAATCTGCTTGACGGTCCAATAAGAAAGAAAAATGAAAAAATAAGCCAAAGGCACAAGGACATTGCAGCAACACTTCAGATAATATATGAAGAATCATTGTTTAAGATACTGAATCATGTATATAAGGTTACAAAATGCGAAAACCTTGTCATAGCAGGAGGTTGCGGGCTTAATAGTGTTGCAAACGGCAAAATCCTCAGCAACACCCATTTCAGTAACATTTGGATCCAACCAAACCCATCTGACGGAGGCACAAGCATTGGCGCAGCTTCATACATACACAATTCAATCCTTGGAAAAAAGAGAAATTATATAATGGAAAACGCATATCTTGGTCCAGGCTACACTGATACGGCAATCCTCAGGTTTCTTGAAAAGAATCATATCAAATATTCAAAATTCAGGGACAATAAAGAACTAATAAGAAAGACAGCAATGCTTATTTCAGAAAATAAGGTTGTAGGCTGGTTCCAGGGAAGGATGGAATGGGGTCCCAGGGCACTGGGAAACAGGAGCATACTTGCAAACCCATGCAATCCTGATGCAAGAAGACTGATAAATACAAAAGTCAAGCATAGGGAAAGATTCAGGCCGTTTGCTCCTGCTGTGTGCAGTGATGATGCAAAAACCTATTTCATTTGCGATAATCCTCTCCCATTACCTGCAGATTTTATGCTTATGGTCTATCCTGTAAGAAAAAAATGGCAGAGGAAGATACCATCAGTCACACATGTCGACGGCAGCGGAAGGCTGCAGGTCATAAGCAGGCACCAGAACCCCTTTTATTATGACCTAATCAAGGAGTTTGGAAAAATATCAGGAATCCCTATACTAATTAACACATCATTCAATATACGCGGAGAGCCTATAGTCTGCACACCATATGATGCATACAAATGCATGATGGGCACAGGAATAGACTATCTTGTCATGGACAAATACCTGATAAAAAGGATGGATAATAAGAAAGACATTTGGAACAGTGAAATAAAACCTAACAAAAGATTTATATAGAAATATCATAAAAAAATAATCATGGACGTTAAAGAATTCATCTCAAGATACAAATACAGGATTCTGATCAAGATAATTGCAGTAATAGCAATTTTAATGTTCTATATGATATACCAGAATAATTTCAGTGTTTGCGCAGAAGTACAGGATTTTACCTGCATTGGAGACCTGCAAAAGCCTGACACAGAAAAAATACCTGCTGAGCTTAAATGCACAACTATTGGGCAGGAAAACTGCTGTAGGTACATATATCCTGAAAACCAGCAATGCTATCATGAAACAATGAGGCAGAGCATTTATACAGGCTATACAGGAAGTTTGCTTATAATATTTGCAGAAATATTTTTCCTAATAGCCTATGCATTGTTCATTATTTTTCCGCAGCTTACAAGATT
>Ga0208279_1001359_pt1 | contig 13589 bp, 8 predicted proteins | sample AntAceMetag02UKM_FD_184766 | JGI IMG/M metagenome (GOLD analysis project Ga0208279, IMG submission 184766) | Saline lake microbial communities from Ace Lake, Antarctica - Antarctic Ace Lake Metagenome 02UKM (SPAdes) (version 2) | ecosystem: Environmental > Aquatic > Non-marine Saline and Alkaline... | reverse complement strand
GGTAAGCTGGTTGTAACTCATAAGCGCTCCTTTGACTTCGTGGTCTCTAGAGGCTTATATTACACCAGCTTACCTCTTTCAACCTTCAAAGTTGCACTTACGAGTTGAATCTAGCTATTTAAGAACTAACGGATTAGCTCACCTGCAGCCGGGTCTTGTATTTATTATAGTAAATCCCAGGCCGCCCACCTTAACCGGCTGTCGGGTGGAGCGTGGGTTATGTGAAATCACTAAGTATCCTTTGATAATTTCCTGTTTAATTTACGTAGGGCTTTATTCTTCGCCTTGTATTCATAAAGACCTTTCTCTACAGGAAGAGATTCAAGTATAGATATGGCATCAACCCGTCCAAAACGGCCTAGCCCTTCTATAGCATGGCCCCTAACTGTGGAATCATTGAGACATTCAATTAAGACAATATAGGCATCCTCAGATTTATCTCGAGCAAGGGTACCCATAAGCATTTCGCGGGCTGATCCATATTCCTTATTCTCACAAATTGATACTATCGCACTATAAGTACTCTTATCATTTATGACGTATAGAGCGTTGCCTACCGCCCATATATTTCCCTTTGATAGTTCGTTTCCTGGATAATTATGAAATAGTGAAAGCAACCATGGAACAGCAGATTTAAAACCTTTGGATTGTGTCATACAGCGAACGACAGCTTCAATTTCATCAGGCTGAGAAAATTTAGGTGCATACTCAAGTAAGATTTTAGAATATGGTGAAGAGTCAAGATTTGTATTTATGAAAATACTAATAGGGGTATCAAATACAAGCTCATAATCATTAGCATGTATTAAATACTTAGAAACTGATCTTGGTACACCCGCTTCTAATAATTGGTTGTTTAACTCATCTAATAATTTTGACATTGTAATATTGTTTTAAAGGTATTTCACATAACCTATACATAACAGGAAATATTTCCCGTTTAACGAAGATAAACGGGAAAGTTGTCCCGATATCTGCTTATATCTATTATAGATCAACATTTGAACTAGCAAAAATGGTTGTTCTTGCGCTGTTTGTTGTTTAATGTCTAATACTTAACGATTGGCAAATATACACAGGTATTACAGAGGGCGAAAACAGGCCTAAAAATCATTGAAAATGAGTTAGGAGAGAAAAAGATAGTTGATAATGAAGATATATTATGCTTCTGATAACAATTCTTATCTCAAGCTATTTACTGCCAACTGGAATATACCTTTTTGGGGGAATATGCAAAAATACCCATGTTGGTCTTCTCCTATTCTGAGGTTGAAGAAATGCCGTTTTTTCAACTTAACTGATCTTCGTTATATATCATCCATGTCATGAAACTAATTAGCGTGAAATATTCCACCGCGGCTGATAAATATTGATTAGATCTTTTTCAATTTTCTTAATTTCCTTTCCTCCGCTCCCCGATCTTCTCGTTTCCATATCTTGAAGGATAGGAAATAAACCAGCCCCGCCACAATCGGGGATGACAGAAATACTGCAGTTATGATATTACTAACCCCTAGGGGTTCAATCGCTAATATTACACCCACGACAGCGGGAACTGAGCAGACAGTAACCAGGGCATATAAAATTCTTTGTTTTTTGTTCATAAGGACCCCCGTTTCCTGATCTTCTCGTTTCCATATTTTAAAAGACAGGAAATAAACCAGCACCCCCTCAATAAGGGATGACAGAAAAATGATGAGAAAGTACTTATCATCCACATACCCTAGAACCCCTAACGGTATAGACGCCATCATAGACGCCACCAATCCAACGATGACAGCGGGAACCGCGCACGCAGTAACCAGGGCATATAATATTCTTTGTTTTTTTGTTAATGAATTCTCCAGTTCTGGTTCTTCTCGTACTTCCTGTTTCTTTTTGTCCCATATCTTGAAGGATAGAAAGTAAAATCCTGCTGCCAAAGGGAGAGGCGTTAGCAATATCATCAAAATGGATAGGGTATCTCCTACTCCCCGTGCCGTGAGGGCACTTATTATTAATATCTGTATGGGAACTAAAAAAGAAACTACACTGGTGAATAATATTCTTTGTCTTCGGTTCATAAACCCTCTGGTTTTTGATCTTCTCGTGCTTCCTGTTTCTTTTTACCTTCACCACGAATTAAACGAATTCCCCAATTAATGCCCAAGGTGATTAAAGAATAAACAAGCACCTCTATAATATGTCCATTAAGCTCACTAATATTAGGGGGGGTTCTAAAGCATAGTCTAGAAATGACATGAGCGGCCTAGCGACATACGCTTGGTTTGTTCAATTGTTAAGTGCATTGATATGATCAATCCTTTCCTTCACTTCCTTCTCTTCTTGAGATCTGCCTGTAACCTGATATATCAATGATAAAGAATTCAGCACGCCGATAATATCTGGGTGATCGTGACCCAAAGCATTTTCCCAGCTAGCAAGGGCTTGTTTATAAAACATTTCAGACTTGGGAACATCTCCCTTGTCGAAAAAATAAAAACCCCCTAGTTTATTCAAGCCCGCTGCCACATCGGGGTGATCCTGGCCAAGGCGCTCTTCCAATTTGGTTTGCAATTGCTTGAAGATCACCTCTGCCTTGGGATACTCTCCCTGTAATTTGTAAATATCCGCCAATCTGCTCAGACTCTCGACCACATCAGGATGATCTGCGCCAAGATTTTCTTCCCGGATATCCAACGCTCGTTCCCAATATGGTGTGGTCTTGCTTACATCATCATAAACAGCATAAAGGCTCCCTAGGTTATCAAGGACTGACGTCAGCTTAAGGTGATTTAACCCCACCGCCTTTTCCCAGATTTCCAATGATCGAATATATAGAGTTTCCGCTTGGACAAAACTATCTGATACTGCATAATCCATAGCCATTTCGTGCAAGATTTGGGCTAAAACAACTTGCTCGGGTCCAATATTATCCCCGACCAGACCAAGAGATTTCTCTACTAGCATAATAGCTTTTTTGTATTTTCCTTGCTCGAGAGCCTCAGCAGCTTTCTGGGCAAAACTCTCCCATTTCGGGTCAAGATCTCGTGATCTCTTCTCATTCTTCATGTTCGCTCCTAACTCTTTGTGCTGTTTTATGTCAGCATTATTTGACAATAAGTATACTCCCGCGCAGGTTCATGCCAGTTTCGATCTCAGATACATATCAAGATTGCAAGGAAGTTGTTCCGCTTATACCCTTTCGTTTATACTAGGAGAGAATTCCCCACCATAAACATCAAGGAAGCAAATGACCAAAGAGAACAATAATTCTGGCGAAATCAACATTTCTCTCGGCCTGGAAGAATTAGCGGTACTCTTGTCTTCCGACAACCAGCGAACAAGAAAAGAGGCGGTAAAGGCAATCGGGGAACTGAAAACAAAAAAGGCTTTTCCCTATTTATTTAATGCATTAAACGCGGAGAAGTTCACCGCAGTTAGAGCTAGAATTGCACATCAAATAAGAATAATGGGTAACCCTGGTCCCGAAGCCATAGACTCCTTGCTTGAATTCATCAAAACCCGCAGTTCTCGGTTCCGAGACGCCGATACATTACGAATCATCGGCGACATTGTTGTCAGTTCAAGAAAAAACGATACCGTAACCAACATAATCACCATGGTAAAGGGACGTTGTCGAAACCAAAAACTCCTATTAGACATGCTTGCCAAGATAGGGGATCCAGCTGCTCTTGATCTGTTATACGCTCGGGGATACACACGTTTTTATTATTTCACCGATGAGGAATCCCTCTCCTTTCATATCAAGATGCTTTCCAGTCTTGATAAAGATATAAGAATGCAGGCGATACGTGGGCTATCAAACTTTCGCTCTCAAAAAGCCCTTGGCGGCCTATTAACTGCTGCGCAAGATCCTCAATACCAGGTTAAAAACCTTGCCATAAGGGTGCTTGGAGACTACAGGGAGCCAGAGGCCACGGACTTGCTGCTGTCCATTTTGGAGAACGATTCCAGGAAAACGACTCGGGCTAAAGCAGCATTGGCGCTTACCGCTCACAATACGCCAACAGCGGTAGCGGGTGTTCAGGAGGCTCTCCAAAACGAGCTTAACCAAAGTGGCAACAAAGACCCCAACAATAGCTATCTGCTGCAGGAACTGGTCAAAGCAAACAACCCTGTTACGCTGGAGTATTTACAGAAACAGGGGTTGATATATTCTAAGGAAACCTCCGGTGAGGATGATCTTGCAGCTCATATTCAGATGCTGGCTTCACCAGTACAAGAAACCAGAGAGCTGGCGATCAAAAAGATTGCCAAATCCCAAACAAAAGGTGCAGCCGACGCTTTGATGCAAGCCGTGGATGATGAAAATTTCCGGATTAGAATTGCGGCCGTCGAGGCGTTAAAACACCATAAGAATCCCGAGGTCACTGAATTCCTTTTAAGGCTGATCAAGAATGATCCTCAAACCTCGGTTCGAGCCGCTGCGGTGGCTTCAATAAGTCAACACGGAGTTCTTGACATTATTCCTGAGATTGCAAAAACCTATCAAAATGAGAAAAAAAGCGTTCGCCAGGAGTCTGCCAATGCTCTTGGCCATTACGGCGGAGAAAGAACCGTTTCACGCACCGCAAGGGGAGTGTACAACAAGAATCACAGGGAATATAAACCAGCGTTAGTTTGTTTCAATCAAGCACTGGAGGCAGATTCCGGGAATTTTCTGGCGCTATATTATCGAGGACTGACCAATTCGATGTTAAAAAATCACGAAGAGGCACTGAAAGACTTGAATAAGTATTTGGAAATATGCCCACACGATCCATATGGTGAAGGATATTATCACCGGGGAATTTTTAAATACCTCCTAGATGATCACCACGAGAGCTTGATCGCAGATCTAAACAAATCTATCGAGTTACATCCAGAAATGGATCAGCAATATATTGTTTTGGGGGACATATACCTAGAAAATGACCAGATTGACAAAGCAATCAATTCCTTTTCACAATATATAGAATTGCGGCCTGATGATTGGTCAGGGTATTCTTGGCGGGCCACATGTTACATAACTGCGGGAAAGTATTTCAAAGCTATTGAAGATCTAACAAAAAAGATTGAAATCAGTCCCATGGCAAGTACATATTTCTCACGGTCATCGTGTTTTTACAAATTGGGATTTGTTGAAGACGCCCTAAACGATCTTGACAAAGCGTTAGAAATGGACCTTGATGATATTACGAAAATTGTTGATAAACATTATGGCAAGAACAGCGTCCATAGATATCGCGCCACTAGGGCTCAAATTCTAATAGAATGGGGGGAATATCATGAGGCAATCGCTGATTGCAATGTATTAATAGATCACGATCTATCTGTGAATGAAGGGCTAAGAATTCGAAGCTTTTGCTATTTACAAATGGACAACCTCAACAAAGCCCAGGAAGATATCAGCCGCCTGTTGATTATGGAGCCGAAAGATGCTTGGGGCCTTTTTAACCAGGCATGTATTGACGCATTACAGGGAAACCAGGAATCTGCTCTTACAAATATCAGGGCTGTCTTGGAGCAAGACAGCGAAATTTTCTGTGGAGAAATCAAATCAACTCCGGCATTGGATCGAATCCGAGAGAATCCTGAATTTATAGATATAGTGAAGGCTTTTTGTGACTAGAAATTTAGTAATCTTGCCTGCCATAAGGAACTGAGAGACCTCGGAGCACAGCACATAGCGCCTATTAAAACAGAGGTGGCAAGCCACTTTACCTACCGGAGAATTCTCGATGAAACACCCAGAAATTCTATTAATCCCACTGCTGATGCTGGTTGACCATTACCTCACCCTGACAGCATCAGCCCTGGATGAAAAGAGGTATGGAAAACATTTTATACATGAAACCAATGAACTAAATCCGCTTTGGCAAAAATCTGTTGCGGACAAGAAATGGTTTAATCCGCTTCACCTGCTGGGCGTTGCTGCCTTTACTCTTTATCTGGTCTGGATCGATGTCAGTGCGACCTTCTCTGAATATAAAATCCAGCTGGTTATGGGATTCCTCTTTATTATTATGGGCATAGCCGTCGGCAGGAGCATTTCCAGCATATTGACTTCCCTATATGTCATTCGCAAACCCGATGAGATCAATGGCGCAGTTCATATGAAACATTCTTTTACCCTAGCTGAATCCCTGCATAATCTTATTGCTCTCTTGATCCTCTTTGTGATGGTGTTTTCATTTGTCCAAGCCCCCTTCGTGCTAGGTGGTGTCCTAGCTATCATCATCTTAATCCTCATGCACCCTGTCTGGTGGTTGTTGCATAAAAGAAAGGCTGCCCAGCAATTGGACAAGTAAAGCGGCGGTCCCAATTTGCACAAGTCAAGAGCCCTAGAATATAAATCCCTCTGGATCCCGGCAAACTGTGCAATGCTGGAGCAAGCTGTAGTAAGTGGGGTTCTCGGATAATACCTGGGCGTCTCCCAGGATGATCAGCTTGTGTTTTGCCCTGGTTAGAGCAACATTCAGGCGTCTTTGGTCTAATAGCAATTCGTGAATAAAGTTCCCGTAGGTGGACAGAGAAACGATGATCAGGTCTTTTTGTTGGCCCTGGAATCTATCTACCGTATCAACAGCCTGCCTGATTGCCCCCTTCTCTTCAGGAAAAGCACCCTCTAGCTCCCGGCGGATCACAGCCACCTGAGCCCGGTAGGGAGCGATTACACCCAGACCCTCAAAACTACGCCCATGTTCCCGGTACAGTTCAATTATTTTCCTGACCCTCTTTCCTTCAGCCACGTTCATTCTTGGTCCAGTGGCATCAGCCCCATAAGGAACATCCCAGAATACTACCGGCTCTTCCGGGTCAGCTATTGAAAAAAGTGGGTGATCAACAGGTACAGGAGGAAGAAGGGCTAATCGCGCCTCTCCAATCTTGTCTGTAGCTGGTTTGAGTTCTTCCTCGTACCACATCTGCCGTGGGATAGCACAGATTTTTTCATTCATCCTATACTGCTCGTTCAGTGCCACAATCCCTTCAGGGCTCTCTTGGTCCAAAAAAGAAAACAGCTGCTCGAAGAGTGAATGCGAGAGGCGAGCTCCCTGAGTAGGTTCCTCTTCCAGAATATCTCGGGGAGCTTCGCTGATCACCACGGCTGGCAGTTGTTTGTGATCTCCGATTAATACGAACTTATCTGCCAACCGGAGCGAGCCGAGCGTGGATGGAAGGCTTAGTTGGGCAGCCTCATCGATGATAGCAACGTCAAACTTGGGAAACTTCTCCATATCCCAATTACCTGATAGCCAGGCAGTCGCTGTGCCCGCTACGATTTTTCTCTCTGTAAGAGCGGCCAGGTGCTCTGCTATATTTGTGTCCAGGTCATTACTGGTTGCCAGCTCCTCCAACGTAAAATGGCGGAGTCCGGGCTTTGTTCTTCCGTGTGCCCCAAGCCGGAGAATTTCCGATCGTAAATCTCCGTTGTTTAATTTTGTCAGTACGTTATCGATCGCCGTGTTGGTTCCAGCGCTTATCAAAACGCGTTTGTTCTGGTGCACCAGCTCCCGAACAAGCGCCTGGATAAGCATGGTCTTCCCAGAACCAGGGGGACCATGAATTATTAAATAGTCCTCCATCTTCAGGATTTTTTGGACTGCTTCTTGCTGTCTATCATTTAATTCCTCAGAGTCCACAACCGGAGGATAGTATGGTTCTACTCCCCCACCCCCGAAGCGGGGAGCTTGAAAATCTACCAGCATGGCCTTTTTAGAATGGCGGGTCAACCACAGATATGGCCCGGCAAACAGTCGCTTAACTAAATTTTCCGATACATACTTGTCGACATAAGTTGGAGCAAAATCCAGCGGAGCCTTGAATTCGATCGATACGCCTGTTTCGTCAACCGCCTTTATGGTTCCCTGCGCAATATGGCCTCGCAGTGGACCCAACTGATCACTCACCATCACATAGTCTTCTTCCCGAAATTCAGATTGATTATCAGCCGGAAGAAAGTAATTAAATCTTCCTGGCCCGTTGCTTTCCAGATCCTGTGGATTTCCCTTCACAACAATCGCTTTTCCTTCCTTCTCCCGTTCATCAGGCTCCATTCGCCAAAGGTCCGCTTGTTTTTGTTTCGCTGCTCTGAATTCTCTGGACAATAAGCGGGTGTAAGTTTGGAACCAAATACGTTCAGCAGGTGTGAACTGGCGACCCTCCTCTGCCGGTCTGTGGAACGCCGGTGGACGGGGATCGTCATGCCCCAACAAGATCGACAGGTCGTTGCACTCATTGTATTTGGGGCATTTTAGACACTTGTTGGCGTACTGGATTTCAAAAGGAGCATCTGCCAAATAATCAATCAGCACAAGCATATTGCGTGTATTAGTGACCTCTTGAAATAGCTCCCCGGTCAGTTTCACTTCCCGGGTAATATTCAAGCTGTGAGATAGCTCCTGATTGCCTGCATATAACAAAAGCGCCTGCGGGAACTTCTGAGGCCTTTCATCTAACCTGGACAGGAGCATCAGGTTGTAGGCGGAAATCTGGAGGCGGTGGCCGGGCTTGGGTTGAGCGCCCTTGCTTTTACCGCTCTTTAGTTCTCCCACGATCTTCGATTCTCCGTCCTCGGACCATAGTGCGTCAATCTTACCCTTCAGACCAATACGCGGAGCAAACACAAATGGCTCAGATCTCACTGATGCTGGCAGCCTGGTTTGGCTGATCCATTTCTTCAATTTGTTGTGTGGAGCAGATACTTGACTCCAGGCATTTTTCTTTGAATAGCCCATCAACGCCAGATTGCCCGCCTGTTGAAAGAAAGCTTCTTCCAGGCTTCTGACGATCGCGTCTTCGTCCGCAGGGGTTTTCACCATCTGCTCAAACGTCTGGTGAACGATATTTCCTCCCACAAGATATTTGTTTGGCTCCAGCAGCGCAAACTGGTCGGATAAATACTGGCGGGGACAGTACTCGACCCTGGTCAAATCGGTAACCGTGACCAGCCAATCTGGTTCAATTACAATCAGGCTTTCTGGCAGTGTCTGATAAATCCCATCTGCGTGTTTTGTTAAATGGTATGCCGCAGCTGAGAGTTGGTGATTCTCGCCAGGCTGATTCAATTGGGTCAGCACGCTTCTTAGCATAGGGAAGTGTGCCTGACCCCAATCTGCCCCTACGTCCAGCAGGACAGGGTTATGCTCCTCGGCCGTGCGAAGTTCCAGGAAATATCTACCGTTCTTGGCAGCAGCATCTTTGATCGTTCCTCGCAAGAAGGATATTTCGCATTGATTTTCGGCGTAGAAGCAAACAAAGCAGGGAGTCTCGTCAATGGGCGCCGATATTGGTTGTAGTTCTGTTCCCGCCATGTCGCTCACGGGCAGGGCCTTCTCGTCCTTGACCGCCTCTTCTGCGTCATCCTTTGCCCTGCCTGGCACCAAACGTTCGGTGGGAAACAACTCCAGCCCCCAAACCTCGGCTAATTTCCTTAGTTCGTCTTTCCTGAAATTTAATTGCGGACTTCGGCGATAATACACTTCTTGGGGTAATTCATTCAGTCCGACGACTGAAAACCATTTTTTAGATTGATCTCCAGTGTCAATTTTACAGTCTGGGTGCTTAGCAGGTCTTAGTGCAACTACCGAAGAAATATGGCCAAACCGCATTCCCAGGGCTTTTTGCTTTGGAAGAAATTTTTCTGCGTCTTCGGTTAATTTGTTCATCAGGGCAAAACGATATTCCCTGGCTTGCTGGTAAGGGTTGCGCGAGCGCGAGGAATAGATGGGTTGTTTTGTGCCATCCTCGTTGACGATCTCCCAACTCCCATTCTCGCCGCCTTCCAGGGGTTCCCCAACATCTTTCAGCTCAACGATCACAATGCCGTCTTGCTTGAAAACAGCCAGATCGATTTCTTCTCCCCCACAGAAGAAGTTAGCCATCACAAGATAGAGATTATCGCTTGCGCCATAAACCCGATCCATCTCACGGATAAATTCAGCCAGGGCTTGCATTTCATGGGTGTGATCATATTCACGGCCCAGCCATAGTTCTACACTCATTAATCGTCTCTCCTATTGTTTACCAGCTAGATCTCGACAATCGGCTGAACTAATACATAGTCTCGATATAAGACTAGGTCAATTCATCACAAACTTCCTGATAAATCCTTATCATCGCCAGTGTATCGAGTTTGCAGTACGCCAGCAGATCGTTTTGGACCTGCTCGATGTCATCCCGTGGAATCTCGTCCGAGATGATCTCAATCCAGGCCAGCATGGCTTCTTCTCCATTGGAGATCTGCAGTCCTGTATATCCCTGATCCAGATCAGGGACCAGAACGGGAAGCACCTTTTTAATCGATGCGCTGCCGTGGAAATCGGGATGAATATAGAGTCCCTTGCTGAAAATTTCCATCAAATCGTAAACTCTGGCGTTCATATTGCCGATGAACTCGCGATATTCTGGATATCGTTCGGCCATTTCTTTATTTCTGGTCACCTCAAATGGCTTATACCAAACGATCACGCTACCCGTCTCGGGAAGACGCTGGGCAAGATGTTCCAACAAAGCAGGGCCTGGGTCCTCGTTGTCAGTTAGCAAACATTCAAAGTGTTGCGGTTCAGAATCCGGTCCATCCAGGACATGAAGGGAGTGCTGAAAGACGATGGGTTTATAAGGTTCATAACCATCGAATATAGGGACCGCTGACCCATATGTCTCATAATCCAAAAAGCTCAAGGGGTATTCCAGGCTTTGAAATTCTCGGGCAATCTGTCCGTGCAGGATCCGCGGCGCGCCAGCCTGGATCACCTCCACGTGCTGTTGCTGGTTATCTGAGAGAGGAAAGTTTGCGGGAATATCATGCACGGATCTGATCCCACTATCTAGCAATTGCCTAACTTTGTTTCCATACAAGCGGGGAACATCAAAAACAGGGTGTTCGGGTAAGTCCGCGTGGCACAGGGATGGACAAGGGCACCTGTCTGGTTTCAGACAGGAAAGGATATCGGTTGGCCCCTCGGCGGTGGCGGCCTGCCTGGCTGCTTCCCGGCCTTCCATAACTTCATCACGCAACAATTCTGTAACTTCGTCCATGTTTTCCACCACAAAGAGCTGTTCAAGATCAACAGGACCCTCCCGGACATACTCCTTATTGAGGTGAACGAGATATATACTGCCCATATTCTCGTTTGCTTCACAGACCAAACGCTGAAAAGTAACGTCGTACTTGTCTACTTTCTTGATGGACGTTTCGCTCTTCACCTCGTAGATATCCACAGTGTTGCCGTTAATGGATCTGACAAGGATATCTACCCGGGCCTGAAACTCTCCATCGCAGTAGGTTTGCTGAAATTCAACCTCCGCATCAGCTCCCTGTTGAATGAACTCTTCTGCGAAGATTTGTGCCAGAGCCTCAACCTCTCGCCCTTGTTTCATCAAGTGTTGATCATAGAGGGATGGGCCACTTTCAGTTTTATCGTTCTTAGATGCCCATAAGTGCAGTGGGGCTTCCAGAAATAAGCGGTAGTCGGTTTTAGTAATCATGTTGAGCCTGCTAGCATTATATGGGTTGATTATTATTTTTATTGTAGTTTAGCGAAAATCCACTGCTTATTTCCATTCTGCACCATTTTTCATGAATTCACAAGTTACGATTAATTCTGATAAGATTTAACCAATTTTATATATTCTTCTTTTCCTCTGATTGCATCAAGGTCAGATTCATTTTCAATTTCTTTGATTACATAGTTGGTGTCACCTTTTAATAACTTAAACGCCATATTAATTGAATCTATAGCCTTTTCCTCTTTACCTAAGAACGCATAATCACAAGCTTTCTTTAAGTGAAGTCCGGAAATCTGTGGGGTTATTTTTATGACTTCATCTAAATCTGATAGAGATTTTTCTCGTTCATCAATACTTCTATAAAACTTGCTCCTACCATAATAACCAAGTCTTGGTACGATTTCTATTGCCGTCTTGAAATCAATATGGGCCTGGACTTTATTATTTAAGTGATAATAGCATTCTGCTCTCAAAATATATGCTGAGGGATTTGATGATCGAAGCTCAATCGATTTATTGCAATCTTTTATAGCTGCTTTGTAATCTCCGAATTTTGCTAATGATTCTCCTCGCATAAGATATGAAAAATAAGTCGGGTCGATTCTTATTGCTTGATCACAATCCTCTATTGCATCATTGAATAAACCCGCTTCCATGTAATAACTTGCTCTATCACCATAGTTGGACCATGATGGATCCAGCTCAATAATTCGTGTATGATCCTCAATACCGAGGAAGATTTGATTATTTCTCTTATAACAAGCTGCGCGATATTTATACCCATAAATATCATCGGGTTTTTGTTTGATATATTTTGAGAAATGCTCAATTGCTAACTCAATTTCCGCAATCGCAAGATAATAATTTCCTAGGTCCCACTGTGCGTTGGCGTGATCAGGATTCCATTTAATTTGCTCCAATAAATCCTTGATCATGGTTTCTTTATCATCGTGTAAGCTTGAGTGGAGGATCCCCCGATTATAAAAACCATCACCAATAGGATCTTCAGGTTGTAAATCGAGATAGGTTGTTAAGTCTTCTAATGCTTTTTCGTTTTCATCAATATGAATAAAACACATTCCACGATAATAGTAAGCATAGAAATTATTAGTATCTAACACGAGAGTGTTGTTGAAGCAATCCAGTGCCTCTGTAAATTTATTTAAGTTATAGAAATAAACCCCTCGGGCTAAATTCGATAATGATTTGGATCCGGAGTAATAATATAGTGCATTTGCTGAAGCTTGTTGAACCGATATTTTTTCACCAAAGTGTTTTTCTGCTATTTTAGGAATAGCGCCAGGAGCGCCTTGTTTTGCTAGAGCTTCTATAGCATGGGCCCTTACTGTTGCATGGCTGTCATTACTCATGATCGATAATAAATGATCGTTCACTTCCCAAATCGATTGATTTCCCAAGGCGTGAACTGCCCGTAATCGGACACTATAATTTTGATCGTGGGATGCTTTTAGAAGAGCTTCTAATGCTCGTGCTGTGTGATCAGAACAAAGAGCCTTAATAGCGATTCCTTTGATGTGAACTTTCGTATCTGGATCCAATAAATTTATGATGTGAGTTTCAATGCTGGTCATTGTATTTCTTCTGTTGATCTAATTACACGCTTTTCTTATTAAATCCTGTAATTGTTTCTATCTATATGCACCGAAATTATTAATTGGGCACTGAAAATATAATCTGGTTCGAGTTCAATTCCGTGGATGGTGGTAGTTGACAATTCGGTTTAGTTTATGCTAATTATTCATGTATATCGGTAAGATATTTTTCTCTAAATTTCTGAAGCCAGTTATTTACCCAATTATTATTCTCTTCCATTTCTAATGGCAATATAAAATCGTGCTCAATATCTAATCTTCTGAATAATGAATTGCCGCTTGCTGTTAAGATAGTCCTGAACTCTTTTTCGATATTCTCTCCGTGATTATTCCATAAAAATGTATTATGTTTTGGGGCCAGCACCCAAAAATGGAATTCAGATAGGTTTCTCACTCTTGCCACATTCTCTGCTAATAACATATTTCTCCATAATTGGTTAGCAGAAAATCTGAAAGGGCAATTACTTGATTGTTTAATCGAAT
>Ga0208279_1001358_pt1 | contig 13594 bp, 5 predicted proteins | sample AntAceMetag02UKM_FD_184766 | JGI IMG/M metagenome (GOLD analysis project Ga0208279, IMG submission 184766) | Saline lake microbial communities from Ace Lake, Antarctica - Antarctic Ace Lake Metagenome 02UKM (SPAdes) (version 2) | ecosystem: Environmental > Aquatic > Non-marine Saline and Alkaline... | reverse complement strand
GTTAAAGAATGGTGGTGAGATCTTGCCGTCACAGGCGATTATGTATCAGGGCGACGAGTGGAATTATTTGTGTTATCAGGCGGATTATTATCAGGGGTGTTATAATATTCATCCAATGTTAGAGTTACAGATTGAATCTGAGATTGTCAGCGACACCAATGAAGGTATACAGCGATGTTTTGATACAATGAGAGAGGATCTAGAGAACAGGGGTTATGATGTTAAAGGTGGAGCGACTGAATACTCTATTAATTTATTGCCTGGTTATGTTGAAATTAATCTAATGAAACCTATTGATGTTTCGAGAGAAGAGACAGCTCAGAGTTTCGAAGATTTTACAACCAGGGTTTTATCGCCAATTTATGATTTGGTTCAGATTGCTCGTGAGGTTGTAAACAGCGAGGCGCAGTTCTGCCACTTTGAGTATAATGGCTATATGCTTTTATACCCGAAATATGATATTCGAAGGATTGATTATACCGATAGTAAAATTTATCGTTTGATTGATCGGGGAAGTGGAGCTGAACTTAGATTTGCCATAAGAAGTTGTGCTTTTGCCCCGGGGATATAAGATGGGTAATGAAAAAATAATTGCAAGTTTTGAATTGACGTTGATGATAGTCTCACTTTTTGCTTTTAGTTATGGTGTGGCGATGACTGGTGATGCGTTTGCGGAAGCCATTAAAGAAAATGAAGAAATTAGAGCTGAGAAATTAGTTGATATTAGTAATATGCAGCCGCAGAAATCTAAGATTGGTATTATTTTTGATTATTTGAGAAAACCGATGGTTCCGGTTGTTTCTGCTGAGGATGTGAATGATAATGGTGTTGAAGATGACGAGGAGGGTGTAACCCAAGATGGTTTGAGTGGTGGGCATAAGCTTCTTGGTAGATATCTTACTGAATCCACAGAAATCCACAGTTTTCCTATTTCATCACAGGCTGCTGGGTCTGGATGTTGTTTTGTCAGTAATAACGGATTGATGTGCGCTACAACTGCTCCTGTCGATTGTGTTGATGATTCTCCATTTGCCGAGGGTGTGCTTTGTACTCAAACTTCTTTTTGTGAAAAGGGATGTTGTTTTGATGATCCGTCTGGAATTTATGACACTAATACTCTAAAACTTGATTGCAATAAAGACTGGGTAGCCGATCCAAATTGTAATATGCCTGGTGCGGCTAAGGGTTGCTGTGTTCTGGATGGTATTAGTTCTTTTGAAACGCTTGGACAATGTGAAATTAGAACTTTTTCATTTGCTCAGGGAGATGGTATTATTAATTGGAGTGCTAATACGAATGAGGGACAATGCGCTATGCTTTCTGCAACTCAAGTAGAGGGGGCTTGTGTGATGGGTGGTGGTGCTTGTAGTTTTACTACTGAGGCAAGTTGTTATGGTTATGATGGTGAGTTTTATGAAGGATTTCTTTGTACTTCACCTCATGTTAATTCTACTTGTGAGCCAACGGAGCAAACTATTTGTATCGATGGTAAGGATGGAGTTTATTTTGTAGATTCTTGTGGAAACATTGCTAATATTTATGATTCGAAGCGAGCCAATGACCCTGTCTACTGGGACTCAATTGTGATGCCTGAGGAAGTTTGTGGTGAGGGTGATACTGGTGATGCTAGTGCGGATTCTCCTGAGTGTGGAAATTGTAACAGATTTTTAGGGAGTATCTGTCGGTCGGCCTTAGATGATGGTTTTGATGTTGATATGGGGAGTAATTACTGTAAAGATACTTCGTGTATGTTTGATGGAGAGGATTATGAAAATGGGGAGTCTTGGTGTGTTTATGATGGAGCAATTGGTGAGGGAAATGATGTTGTTGGAAGTCGGCACTGGAAATATGTTTGTTCACAAGGAAATGTTCAGGTAGAGCCTTGTGCAGATTATAGGAATCAGGTTTGCTTCCAAACTAATACTTTTGACGTAGAGGGTGAAGAGGTGCAATTTAGAAACGCTGCATGTGTTGCAAATAATTGGAGGGAATGTATCGATTTGAATAGTCAAGCAGATGGGTTAGAATTATGTGAAGATACTTTAAATTGTAGGCTTGAGAAAATTAATATTGCGGATAAATTTAATTTTGATGTATGTTTGCCAAAATATCCTGGAGGATTTAGCTTATCAGATGAGAGATATATGGATACTGCTAAATCTCTTTGTGGTCAGGCTAGTCAAAATTGTACTGTTATATATGAGCCTGGATATACCGGTGGCTGTGATTTGGTTGCGAATGGGGGTTGTTTAAAAGAGGATTTTGCAAAACAGATGAATGACTTTTGTATGGGTATTGGAGATTGTGGTGGTTCTGTAAACATTGAGGGGGTATATACTAAAAATCATGAAATTAGAAAATCTCCTCCGTTGAGTGGTGGTTATATTAATAATTTAAAAAAATTAGCTGAGCCTGTTCCTGGACAATATGCTGAATTTGAAGATTACACAGAATATTTAGAGGCTGCTGGGCTTTGGGGAAATCCTGGAGTGGCGCCAGAAGAAGAAGAGGAATACTCTGTCAATACAGTTGGGACTATAGTTGGTACTGCTGGACTTGCTACTGCAATGGCTGCTGTTGCTATTGGTCTTGGGCCTATGACTTTTTTTGGAGCACAGACTTTCATTTCGGGTATATATGCGGCTGAGGGCTTAGCTCCATTCGCTGGTGCTGGGATTGGATTAGCAATTGGGGTTATAGCTGGTACGATGATTGCGAAACGACTTGGTCTTAGTCCATTAGGTTCTCAGTTGATGGCAGTGGCTGGTGGATTAGCTGGCTTAGGAATAGCCCTGAATACACCAATGCTTGGCGCTCTGTGTCCTCCGTGTATGCCATACCTTCTGGTTGCTGCAGCCATTATTGCAATCATCGCATTAATTTTTGCAGGTAGTAGCTGTGATCCTGTCGAGGTTGTTTTTGAATGTAAGCCGTGGAAGCCTCCTGTGGGTAGTGGGGATTGTGAAAATTGTAATGAAGACCCACTGAAGCCGTGTTCAGAATATCGATGTAATAGTCTTGGGGCAGCATGTGAATTGATAAATAAAGGGTCTGAAGATGAGATGTGTCATGCAACAACGGATAATGGTCAATTTCCACTTTTAAGCCCTCGGTTGGATTATATCTCTTGGACTGAAATGTATACTAATATTGATGCTAGTGGATTTGAAATCACTTCTCTCGAAGGTGGTTGTGTTGATGCCTACACTCCTGTAGTGTTTGGAATAACGACTGACGAACTTGCTTATTGTAAATTTGATATTCAACCTACCGACTTTGAAGCAATGTATTATGATCTGGGACCTAATGCTTATGTATATAATCATACGACGACATTTACCCTACCAGACCCAAGCCATGGCCAGAGTCAAGGTATAGATTGGAATGGGGATTTGACGTTATACATTAAGTGCGAGGATGCTTTCGGAAATATAAATCCTGAATTTTATACTGTTGACATGTGTGTTAATGAGGGTCCTGATATTGGTAGTCCTGTAATTAGAGCGACCGATCCTGCTAACGATGGTTTTGTTGGTTTTGATATGACTTCTCAGGATGTTACTTTCACGACGAATGAGCTTGCAACTTGTAAGTGGGGTTTGACTGATGTGGATTATTCTGAGATGACCAATGATATGAGTTGTACTGATTCCCTAAATAGTCCTTCTAATCCTCAGGGATATGCGTGTACTACTACTTTTCCTATAGATGATATTAGCAATGAGTATTATGTTCGATGTATGGATCAGCCTTGGTTGAGTGATGAATCTGAAAGAAATGCTAACCGACAAAGTTTTGTTTATACAATTAGAAAGCCTGAGAGTAAAATTTCTATTGAGGCAATTCTGCCTGGGATAGACTTTGTGGTTCATACTGCTATGACAACTATCGAACTTACTGTTGATACAGCCGGTGGTGGGGATTATCATACGTGCTCTTATTCATTCTCGGGATATGATAGGATGATTGATTTCTTTGAGACGGGAACCGAGAAAACCCATACTCAACAATTGAATCGACCAGCTGGAAAAAATAAGATTTATATTCGATGTGAAGATGAGACTGGTGATTATGCGGAGAGTTGGACTGACTTTACAATTATTCGAGATGTCTCGACGCCAGCAATTGCTCGGGCTTGGCAATCTGGCGGGACTCTTTATGTGATTACTACCGAGGTTGGTGAGTGTAAATATACTACTTCGTCTTGTCATTTTAATTGGGATGATGGTGAAGATGGTGGAAGTGGCACGGAACATACAATTAGTTCCACGAAGGGTAATACTTATTATATTAAATGTGTGGACGAATTTGGAAATGCACCTTCGGGTTGTTCCATTATGCTTCAGGCGCTATGATGTTCTATAAAAAAGGTATCGCTGGTTTTGAAGTTATACTAGTTATAGTTTCACTTTTCGCGTTTAGTTATATGGTTGCCGTGACCGATGATGCGTTTATGCAAGCTACTGAAGAGAGTGAGAAACTTAGAGCTGAAAAAATAGTAGAGATTAGTAATATGCAACCAAGACAATCTACACTTGCTGCCATCTTTAATCATTTGAGAAAGCCTATGATTCCCACTGTTTCCGCGGCCGATGATGACGATAAAGATTTTGATGAATGGGTTAAATATTTATTTGATGGTGAATTAACAATTACGGAAACTAGAACCAATTTTGACATTTCTTCACAGGCCGAGGATGTCGGATGTTGTTTTGTGGCTAAGGATGGACAGGTTTGTGCAACTGCTGCGCCGGAAAATTGTGTTGATGATGGTCCATTTGCAGAGGGTGCCCTTTGTATACATACTTCATTTTGTAAGAAAGGATGTTGTTATGATGAGACGGCTGGTATTTATGATAGAAATACTTTGGAGATAAGTTGCCCAACCGATTGGGTGGATGACCCGAATTGTAATATGCCTGCAGCAAGAAGGGGCTGTTGTGTTTTAGATGGTATTACTTCTTTTGAAACACTTGGTCAATGTGAGGTTCGAACTTTTGCGTTTGCTCAAGGAGATGGTATTGTTGATTGGAGAAATGATTTAGATGAGGGGCGGTGCATGATGCTTGCTTCTAATCAAAAAGAAGGTGCCTGTGTAATAAGGGGGGGTGAATGTAGTTTTGGGACCGAGGCAAACTGTTATGGTTATGATGGTGATTTTTATGCAGATAGACTTTGCTCTTCTCCGCTTGTGAATTCTAGTTGTGAACCAACCGGACAAACAACTTGTGTAGATGGAAAAGATGGCGTTTATTTTTTAGATTCTTGTGGAAATATTGCTAATATTTATGATTCAGAACGAGTGGGTGACCCCGCATACTGGGATATGATTTTACCCGAAGAAGAAATTTGTGGAGATAGCGATACTGATACTGCAAGTGCGAATTCTTCTAGTTGTGGGAATTGCAATAGATTTCTTGGAAGTATCTGCCGTTCGGCAGCTGAATATGAATTTGATGTGGATAGTGGGGATAATTATTGTAAGGATACCTCATGTGTGTTTGAAGGGGAGAATTATAAGAACGGAGAATCTTGGTGTGTTTACGATGGAAAAATTGGTAATGGTGATGATGTCGTTGGGAGTCGGCACTGGAAATATGTTTGTTCGCAAGGGACTGTCCAAGTAGAACCCTGTGCTGATTATAGAAATCAGATATGCGCTCAAACAAACACGTTCGATGTGAATGAGACTGATGTTGAATTTAGAAATGCTGGGTGTGTCGCAAATAATTGGAGAGCGTGTATTAATTTGAACAGCCTGGAGGGTGGTCTTGAAGAATGTAATGATGCTTTGAATTGCCGAGTTAAACATCTTATTATTGCGGATGAATTCACTTTTGATTTATGTTTGCCGAAATATCCTGGCGGATTTAGTCTTAAAGATGAACGTTATATGAAGTCTGCTGAACAGATTTGCGGCATAGCAGACCAGACCTGTACTGTTATGTATAAGCAAACACTTACTGGTAGTTGTGAAATAATCGCCAATAAGGGTTGTCTTAAGCCTCGTTTTGGAGAAGAACTGAATGATTTTTGTAATGGCCTTGGTGATTGTGGTGGAAGTGTTAATATTCTTGGGGAATATACAAAAAATCATAAAATTGTAGAATCTCCACAATTGAGTGCTCTATATATTAAAGCATTAAAGAATCTGGCAAATGCTGTGCCTGGGCAATTTGCTGAGGTTGAAGATTATAGTGAATATTTAGAAGCCTCAGGGCTTTGGGGTGGGCCTGGAGCGGCGCCAGAAGAGGCTGGGGAGCAGGGTTATGATACTAATACAATTGCAGCTGGAGCTCTAGGAATCGTATATGCTGCCAATATTGCCGCTGGTCTTGCTGCTGGAGTAGGAATAGCTAGTAGTGTTGCTGGGGCAAATGCTGCTATTACGATGTCGGCAGTTCCCATGGGATCTTTCATGGGTCCATTTACCACATTGACTATCGCATTTTCCATTGGAATGATTGCTGGGTCAATGCTTGCAAAATTACTTGGATTTGAAGGAATGGCGGCTACATTGATGGCGGTTGGGGTTGGGGCTTTGGTTGCTGGAATTGTTGCAATTGCTGCTCCTAACATCTGGAATCCAATTGGGTGGCTCCTACTAGCTATAGCCGCTATACTGATTATTTGGTCTGTACTTCTAGCTATCTTTGGAGATGATTGTGATCCTGTTGATGTCGTGTTTGAGTGTAAGCCATGGAAACCTCCTGTGGGTGGTGGGGATTGTGAGGTGTGTAATGAGGACCCCCTAAAACCATGTTCCGAATATCGTTGTAATAGTTTGGGTGCGGCTTGTGAAATCCTAAACAAGGGAACCGACACTGAAATGTGTCATGCCTCAGAAGACGATGGTAAGCCGCCGATTTTGAGACCTCGAAATAGGACAAAATATGAGCAATGGAATTATACCAATGTTACGGAAGATGGTTATAGAATTACAAATCCTGACGGTGATTGTATCGATGCCTACACTCCGATAGTATTTGGAGTAACAACTGAAGAACTGTCTTACTGTAAATTTGATATGATGCCGAAAGAATTTGAAAATATGGAATATGATTTGGGGCTGAATGCTTATGTTTACGAACATACTACTGCATTTACTTTACCAGATCCAAGTCATGGGGAAAGTCGGGGTTTGAATTGGACCGGTGATTTTACATTATATATCAAGTGTGAGGATGCTTTTGGACATGTAACTCCTAATTTTTATAATGTTGAGATGTGTGTCAAACAAGGTCCTGACATTATCGGGCCTATCATTAGAGGGACTGAGCCTGAAAATGGTGGAATCGTTGGATTTAATGCTACTGAGCAAGGAGTTACCGTCGTGACAAATGAATTTGCAACATGTAAATGGAGCTTAGTAGATGTCGATTATTTTGATATGGAAAATGATATGACTTGCAGCGATAGTTTTGAGGAACCATCAAATCCTCAAGGATATGTCTGCACTGACGTTCTTCCAATAACTAACTCTACTAATGAATATTATATTAGATGTGCAGACCAACCGTGGTTAACCAATGACAATGAAAGAAATGCTAATGCTGAAAGTTATCTTTACACGATAATAAAGCCTGATACAAAAATCTCGATTGAGCAAATTAAACCAAATGAAGATATGACAGTTAACACTCAAATGACAACTATTGAATTGCAAGTAGAAACTAGTGGCGGGGCTGATTATCACCTCTGCTCTTATTCGTTTTCTGGTTATGATAGAATGATTAAATTTTTCGAGACTGGGGTTGATAGGTACCACTCACAAACATTAAACCGTCCGGCTGGACAAAATAAGATTTATGTTGAATGTGAAGATGAGACTGGAGACTTTGCACGGAATTTTACTGAGTTTACTATTATTAGAGATGTTTCGACGCCGGCGATTGCTCGGGCTTGGCAGACAAGTGGGACTCTTCATGTTATTACAACCGAAGATGCCGAGTGTAAATATACCACTTCATCTTGTCGATTTAATTGGGATGATGGTGAATCGGCTGGAAAAGGTTACGAACATACTATTGGTTCAACGAAGGGTGATACTTATTACATTAAATGTGAGGATGGATTTGGGAACGCGCCTTCGGGATGCTCCATTATACTCCAAGCACTATAGTGTTATATATAAGACAAGAATTTATAAATAAAAGATGGCTAAAATACATATGAAAAAAGAGGTGAATAATCGAGGACAGGTTACGATTTTTATAATTGTCGCGATAGTTATAGTTGTGGGAATTTTGACGTTCTTCTTATTTATTCAACCGACTTATTTTCAGGATAAGGGAAAGCAGCTTGGTTTTGAAAGTTGCGTTTCTGATGTTGTTGAAGCAGCGATTATTGAATTAGAGTTGAAGGCTGGATTTATTGCTCCTGAATTTACTTATACTTACGGTGGCGAGGAGTTAACATACCTTTGTTATACCAATGAATATTATCAGACTTGTACGGTGCAGGTTCCGTTCTTGAAAAATGCTTTTGACTCTGAGATGGAGAGGCTGATTCGTGAGGATGTTGATGCTTGCTATGACAATTCTATTGATGAACTTAAAGCTCAAGGCTACACTGTTGCTTCTGGTCAAGTTAAGTATGATGTTTTGATCGAACCTAGTATTGTTCGAGTTGAGATTGATGCTCCAACCACTGTTGGTGGACAGCAGTTTGCTCGGTTTAACGCTAAAGTTAATGCGCCGACTTATGATATGGTTATGATTGCGACTTCAATTTTGCAGTTTGAAACTAAGTATGGTGACGCTGATGCTGGCGCTATGATGGAGTTTTACCCCGAATATAAGATTACTAAGATGAAGATGAGCGAGGGAACAACTGTTTACGCTTTAGAACATAAAAAATTAGGAAATAAATTTCAGTTTGCTAGCAAGAGTCTTGTTTGGCCAGCGGGATATGCACCATGATAAACAAAAAGGGAATAGCTGGAATTGAAGTTACATTAATGATTTTGTCTATGTTTGCTTTTGCGTTTATACTTTCTGATGGGAACATTGTTTCAGCTGAGACGACTATGAGTGATCCTAGTATGTGTTGTGAGAAAACTACCGATGGTGCTTGGTGTGTAAATGCGCCAGCGAATGAGTGTGCTGGTGGGGATTATCTTAGTGCGCCAACTTCTTGTGAGACAACTTCATATTGTAAAACTGGAACTTGTTATGAAAGTGAAGAAGGTATTTGTATGGAGAATACACCACAGAGAGTTTGTAACGACAACGGTGGAACTTGGGACGAGAGAGAGATTGAATCGGTTCCTCAATGTCAACTTGGATGTTGTGTAATAGCTGATCAGGCTGCATTTGTTTCTTTGGTTCGATGTAAGAGGCTGTCTAGTTTGTTTGGTGTTGAGAATGATTATAGAACTGATATAACTAATGAGGTTCAGTGTATTGCAACTGCTCAATCTCAGGATATGGGTGCTTGTGTTTATGAAAGTGATTTCGATAGAATTTGTGATTATACAACTCGTGGAGAATGTGATGCTGGGGGAGATGTGGATGTCGTAGATACAAACGTTAGTATATCTGGTCAGAAGAAATTTTACAAAGATTATCTTTGTTCGGCTGAAGAGTTGAGCACATCTTGTGCTAAGCAAGCTGGAACTACTTGCTACCAGGGTGATGTTTTTTGGACTGACTCTTGTGGGAATAGGGAAAATACTTATAGTGATGATAAGGCAAAGAGTTGGAATTCTGGACAGGTTATCGATGCTGATAGTATCTGTGATCCTAATGATGGTAGTGATGTTGATTGTGGAAATTGTGATTACATGTTAGGTTCGCGATGTGCTGAATATGATGGATTCCTTGGTGGTCCTAGTGATGGGGATTATTATTGTCAGAAAACTGAGTGTGAAGATAGAAATGGCGACGAGAGGGTTAATGGTGAATCATGGTGTATTTATGATGAAAAGGTTGGGGGGGGTGGAGACCCGGCTGGTTCGCGATATTACAGAGAGGTTTGTATCGACGGTGAAGTTATTGTAGAGCCTTGTGCTGATTTTAGAAATGAGGTTTGTCTGCAGGGTTCTATTGAGATTGATGGTGGTGATGGAGATTTCCAGACTGCGGCTTGTAGAGTTAATAGATGGCAGGATTGCGTACTTCAGATAGATGGTGGTGATTGTACTAATATTGACCAACGAGATTGTGTTTGGAAACCAAGCGTTACAGGAATGATGATTGGTGGTGATGGAAGTGGTGGTTCTTCTGGTTCTTCTGGTAGCACTTTTAGCAATCCTACCTCTGGGGATGGATTTGATACTGGAAGTGGTCTTACTGGAAACGCTGTTGCTCCAATAACTGGGCAGGCTTTTTTGGGAATTGGTGGAGACGATGATGACGAGGAAGATGTTGATGATACTCAGACTAATAGGCCAAATGGAGTATGTATTCCTAACTTTCCGCCTGGATTAGAATTCTGGACTGATAATAATGCTCAGCAAATGTGTGGGCAGGCTAATGCGCATTGTGTGATAGTCTATGAAGAGGGTTTAATCGGTGGAAAAGATTGTGTTGAGAATTGTGAATGTGAGAAAGATGCTTGGGCTTTGGGTGCGAATAGGGTTTGTGCTGGACTTGGAGACTGTGGTGGTTATGTGAATTATCAAGGTGTTTATACTAACGACGGTTATGAGTGGATATACGACGGAGCTAAAAAGAAGTTTAAACCTAATACTGTCAACAATATAAAAAGTGGGTTTACTGGACAGGTTGTTGCTGGTGCGATTACTGGAAATGTTATTGGTGGAATTACTGGTCATGCCATTGAAGATATTCTTGATTGGTTTGGTCCTGTCAGTACACAAAACAAAGATTCTAATGGAAATATTGTTAGTACAAAACAGAAGACATCAAACACCAATGTTGCGACCGGAAAGAAAATAAGTAATATTGGTTCTACCTATGCTAGTTATGACCCCTTAAAGAAATACGATGTCGCTTCTCAAAATGTCGCTTCTCAAAATTCTGGTGATAAAAGCACTGGCTTTCTTTCTGCTCTTACTCTCGCTAATACTGGGGTGACTACTAGTGATAATGTAAAGAGGCTTGCTGGGAATAAAGACGGTGCAGGGAACCTTGTTGATGATGGTGCTATTCCTGGTACTAGTGCTGGTGATAGTGGTGATTTTGTTGATTTAACTAATGGTGGCGTTGATGGCGTTGATGGTGCAACTGGTGAAGCGGCTTGGTTTGCCAAAGGAGGTGCGGTTAGTTCTATTGGAATGGGACTTGCATGGGCTGCTGGAGCTTATGTGGTTGGACAAATGATTGGTCCAATGTTGGGATTAAGTGATGGTAATACTCAAGCACTTTCTACTGCGTTAGCTGCTGGGGCTGGTGTAGCTGGTTTTGCGTCTTCATATACGGGTTATGCAGGGACAAGTTCTATTTGGGGTGCAGAAGGTTTGCTTGCTTCACATCCTATGATGGTTGGGGCTGGTGTTGGGGTTGTTGTGTTTGCTGTAATGTATAAATCAGAGGAAACTGTTACTGTTGATTTCAATTGTCAACCGTGGCAAGCTCCGAACGGTGGTAATGATTGTGAGATTTGTAATGTTGATAACTTACCATGTAGCGAATATAGATGTAAATCTTTGGGACAGAATTGTGAGATTGTGAATGCTGGGAGTGATCAGGAAACTTGTGTCAATGTAAATCCTCGGGATACTAACCCGCCGATTATTAAGCCTAGTTATACTGATTTGAGCTCTGGACATGAATACACTAATGTTAAGAACTCGCCACCTGGACCTGGATTTAATATTATTAAGACTAGTAGTGATGACGGTTGCTTGAAAGCTTTTACACCTCTAGAATTTGGCCTTGAGACTGATGAACCTGCACAGTGTAAGGTTGATTTCAATCACACAAGTTCATTTGATGAGATGAGAACTTACTTTGGTAAAAATAATTTTTATCTTTATAATCACACTGAGAAATTTAGCCTACCTAGCGCTGCGGCTTTGAAGGCCTCAGATTTGATTTTGGAAAATGGTGCTGACTTGACTTTCTTCATAAGATGTCAGGATAAGAATGGAAACCAGAACGAAGCTGAATATGCAGTGAGAATGTGTGTTGACCCTACGCCTGATACTACCGCACCTAGAATTGATGCAACTTCAATTGTTAACGGTGGTTGCATCGCTGAAGATCAAGATACTGCTGAGGTTAATTTCTATACTAATGAGCCAGCTGAATGTAGATGGAGCCCGCAAGACCAGGACTTCGAGCTTATGGATGGAACCATGAGTTGTAATAATCAGATTTACCAGGCTAACGCTGCGCAGTTATACACTTGTAATACTGAATTGACTGGAATCCCTAGAGAAGAGGCGAATTTCTATATTAGATGTAAGGATCACGCTGAGCAAAGAAATACGATGAAGCAGAGTTATGAATTTAGCTTGAGAGGAAGTACTGCATTGAAGATGCTAGATTTGAGACCTAATGAAACTATTTTCGGATCGACTAGTCCTGCGCCTGTTGAATTATATGCTCAAACTGTATTCGGATGTAATAAGGGTCAAGCGATTTGTGCTTACTCTTTGACTGGAAATAATGGTGATTATATCCAGTTCTTTGATACAAACACCGAGGACGGAATCCATACACAGAGACTTGATTTAACTGGCGGCAATCATGAGATCTATGTGAAGTGTACAGATGCAGGTGGTAATTTGATTGAGGATGTTGCTAAATTCACTTTGGATGTTGATACTGCTGCACCTGTTGTTGCTAGAATTTACGAGGAAAATGAGCTATTGAAGCTTATAACTGTTCGAGACAGCGAGTGTGCTTATACATTTGATAATTGTGACTTTACATTTGAAGAGGGAACTTCAATGCCTTATGCGAATAGCACTGTTCACGTGACTGATTGGGTTCAGGATAAAACTTATTATATCAAGTGTCGTGATGCGTTTAAGAATGAGGACGCTGATTGCTCTGTGATTGTTAGACCAACGAGAAATTTGTTTGAATAAGATTTGTTGACGACAAGGTTTTTATAATATGTTTTGCTGTATTATTTTATGAAGAGGATGAATAAGTCTGGGCAGCAGACTATGGGAATGCCGTTTGGTATGATATTTGCGATAATATTGATAGTTGTTTTCATTGTGATTGCTTTTATCGCGGTTGGTGGTTTCTTGGACCTTGGTAGGAGTGCTGGTGTTGGTATGTTTTATGATGAGTTACAGGAGGCTGTAGACGAGGCCTGGACCGGGCAATCTGGAGAATTTGATTTTGACATTGATTTACCTAGTGGCGTTAAAGAGATTTGCTTCGCTAATCTTTCCGACACTATAAACAATAATGATCCTATGTATCGGGAAATTTTAAATTATGAAGTTTATGATGCGAATACTTTTTTGATTCCGCCGACGGAAGCTGAGGGTATGCAGTGGAAATTGATTAAGCATATTAATATTACGAAGATTACAGCGAATAAAAATCCATATTGCGTTTCGGTTGAAAAAGATCTCAAGATAAAGAAGGGCTTCTATGATAAACTGGTAATAATAGAATGAGACGAAATAAGTCGGCGCAGTTTAATTTTGCTTGGATGTTTGCTATAG
>Ga0208279_1001354_pt1 | contig 13615 bp, 11 predicted proteins | sample AntAceMetag02UKM_FD_184766 | JGI IMG/M metagenome (GOLD analysis project Ga0208279, IMG submission 184766) | Saline lake microbial communities from Ace Lake, Antarctica - Antarctic Ace Lake Metagenome 02UKM (SPAdes) (version 2) | ecosystem: Environmental > Aquatic > Non-marine Saline and... | reverse complement strand
CCCAAACGCTCGCATACTTCGTTGTTTTTCTCACACTCTTGGCATCTTCGCCTATGTCCAATGTTTCCTCGGCTCGATACTGGTTCTCAGACCTTCCCACAGGGGACTTTCCGGCTAGGCTTCTAGTATTGAAGGCAACCGGGAAAACCGAGAAGGGGACTCGCACGACGCCCGCATTGAAGAGTGTATTGCCCACGGAACGAGAGCCGTATCGCCCCAGCTTGATCGTAGGAGAGAATGACTAAGAGAAGACTGACAAACTCTTCTCTCGACCACGGTCGCGATCGTGGTCGAGACCACAGTCTTGAGCAGGAGGGTTTTGGGCGTTGAAGCATCCCCCCAAAGGGCAGGCCTTGCGCCAATTGATAACCGAGAAGATGCACGTTGAGCGCCAAGCCCTTCGTCTCTCTCCACCTACGGTACGGCAACGCTACGAGCATGCGTGGGCGCCCGTCCAACATCTGGAGAAAGTGCTACGCCCCTGCCCCGAGGGATTGCTACGCTGGTGGGCTGAGTCCCCGCGTGGGCACCTGATCCTCACTCACCTTCCCTCCCGCTACGCGGAAGGTCCTCAAGCGGTGCGCAAGGAGATGGTGGAGAACGTGGCCTACATCTGCCTGAATGATCTTCATCGTGACCCTCAGAACGCATTGCGGGCCGTGGCCTCTCTACTGGATCATCTCATGGGCTCCCATGGGGCCCCCAAGGGCAGATGGCTGTCGGACGGCACGGGCGTAATCCCCGCATTGGAGGATGTCGGACAGAAAGTGCGGGAGTATGCCGCCCTGGGTTATCTGGAGGATGTTGTGGAGATATCTAATTCTCGGGAGTACTTCGAGGCTGCTTTCACCATGTACCTCACTAACCGCAGGGATCTCAACGTCGCCGACCCGCGTATTGAGAAGCTACTGCACACCACCATCCTGTCTGAGTCTTTCTGGAGGGGAATCGCACCGTCTCTGCCGCACACCGATTGATGTTCAAAGTTAGTGCAACCCGGCGGAGATCTTCTGGCAGTTACTCGACTCCAAGGGGATTGCAGAATCTCCGTCACAAGGGTACAAGGCCGGGATTTGGCAATCCCTGGCGAGCGGACAAGTGGCGGAGGGGTTGAGCCGCAGCGTACTAGGGTTGGCAGAGCCTCCAGGATCTTCGCGACCGGAGAGAAGCCTCAGCAACTCCTCCTCGAACCCTCCCTTTCCTCCTCGTCTTCTACCACTCCTATGAGATCATACTCCATGGCACCGGTAATGCGCACCGCTACGATGTCGCCCACAGGGCACTCCCCTTCCACGAGCACTAGCCCATCAATCTCTGGAGCATCGCGATAGGTTCGTCCCACGCTGATACCCTCACCAAAGCCTCCCACTAGCACATCCATCTGCCGGCCCACTTGAGCCTTGTTAACCTTCAAGGATATCCTCTGCTGGAGCTCCATAGCGCGCTCATAGCGCTCATTCTTGACCTCATCCGCTATCTGATCAGGAAGAGTCGCCGCTCGCGTGCCCTCTTCCAGAGAATAGGCGAAGATGCCCACCTTATCAAAGGCAATGCGCTCCATGAACCCCAACAGTGCCGTGAACTCTTCCTCTGTTTCGCCTGGATATCCCACAATGAAAGCCGTGCGCAGGGCGATGTCGGGCATTGCCGTACGGAGGTCCTCGATAATCGCCAGCGCTCTTTGCGTGTCGGCCGGCCTTCCCATGCGACGCAGCACGTCCGGGTGTCCGTGCTGCAGGGGCATGTCCAGATAGTGACACACCTGGAGGTGCCTGGCCATGATCTCAATGAGGCGAGGCGTGATGTGTTGGGGATAAGCATACATGATGCGCAACCATTGGAGATCAGAGGCAACCATCGTGATCTCCTTGATGAGTGTTGGCAAGGCATCGAGCTCCCCCTGATCTCTCCCATAGCTGGTGGTATCCTGAGCGATGAGGATAATCTCCTTGACTCCCAGACCAGCCAATTGGCGCGCCTCAGCAATGATCTCGGCCTGAGGCTTACTTCGCTGAGGGCCCTTGATCATAGGGATCGCACAGAACGCGCAGGGAGCAGAACATCCGTCGGCAATCTTGAGATAGGCATAGACACCCAGCCTGGCACTGCGTGGAAATGAGCTCACCAGCGAGTAGTTGCCCTCCCTGATGAGATTGACCAACTCTCCGCCCTGGCGACGTCGTCCCAGAATGTCCAACAGAGACTCAATTTGAGCCCAGCGCCGCGTGCCGACCAGACCGTCGAGCTCTGGCACCTGCCGACGCAGGGCGGTACCGTACCGTTCTGCCATGCACCCCGCCGCGATCAGCATCTGTCCAGACTGCTTGTGCCGGGCCATCTCCCGCAGAGCTGCGAACGACTCTTCTCTCGCCGTCCCAATGAACCCACAAGTGTTGACGATGATGTAGTCCGCATCCTCGGGCGATTCAGCCTCCACATGGCCCGCCATCGTGAGCAATTGTGTCATCCCCTCTGAGTCAACCTGATTCTTAGGGCATCCCAGAGTCAGAATATGAAAACGCATCTCAACGCACCTGGCCTCCCTTAACAGATACAAAGAACTGGCGAGCCATCAGGCCCACCAGTGATCTGCCCGTTCTCAGATACTCTCCTCACTCGCAGTGAAGCTATGGAGCGGCCCACTCCCAATCCACTACCTGACCGAGGTTTCCCAACGTTCCGATCTCCTCGCCGTTGACCGTTACTATTACACCACCCGCATTGCCACAGTGAAAGGATACTTTCTTGAGTCCGGTCCATGACAGGCTCACGCCCGGCTCCAGCAACTCCCGAAGTACTTCCTCCCCGTCCACCGTGACTTCCAACCAGGTCCTCTCGACGACTTCGACAGAGACCCGCACGCCGATGAACAGCGTAGCGGTTGGCTCCGGCGTGGCCGTCGGGGGTCTAGGCGTCGCAGTGAAAGTGGCCGTAGGCTGCGTGGTAGGCACCGCAGTGGGTGGCGGCTCGGTTGGAGCCACAGCAACTGTGGCCAATAATGTCGGGGCTGCGGTTGGCGTCGAGGTCGGGGTGGCTGTCGGTGTAGCGAAAGGGCTGTGTTCGGTGTACCATTGATACCCCCACCACCCTGCCGCTATCAGTATGCTCAAAATCACGAGCACTCCCAGAATCTTGGAGAGGGGCAAGAGAGGAGAGGAACTGACCAGCGGCTCTTCCAGTTGCTCGCGGAAAGAGACGGTACTTACTTCCTCAGGAGGGGTGCCCCTTAACGCCAATGCCTTCTCGGGATCCAGGCCAAGGTAGAGGGCGTAGTTGCGCAGAAAGCCCCGCACGTAGACTTCCGCAGGCATCTGCTCGAAGTCTTCCGCTTCCAGGGCTTCCAGATACAGCCTTCGGATTCTGGTACCTTCCTCCGCCTGCCCAAGGGAGATACCTTTGGCCTCCCTCGTGCTACGCAGCAACTCTCCTAACTCGCCCATCCCTGCTCCCCTGAGGTCCACGTCACGCTGCTCTGAATATATACTGTAATGCCTGGGCTGTCAAGCATTGCAGCACAATGCTAGGCCAATCGCTTTTATCCTGCTCTCTTGCCCGTTTGTCATTCTGAGTATTCCCACGGCGCTGTACGCGCCGTTCAGACGGAAAAGAACTGAGTAGTTTCTTAGTAGCAACCGTAGGGAGCGAAGAGTCTCGGTCTCGCTGCGGAAAGGAGAGATTCTTCCCTTCGGCTTCGCTCAGGGCAGGCGTCGCTTCGCTTCTCAGAATGACCGCTTGAGGCGACCCAAAGAACAAATGCGCTTGCCCTGGCACAATGTCAAAGGACATCGCCGCGAGACACGACGATGCCCTCAGTCCCCCCCATTCCTCCTACCCCGCCTGATCGGCAAGGTACAAACAACATAGATGAACAGGACTATCCCATATCAACCGCGGCCTGGGCCTGATTGAGCTTCCTCATCAGGCGCGATTTCCTTCGTGCCACAGTGTTTTTGTGCATAACACCCTTCTCTGCCGCTCTGTCCAGGGCACTGGTGGCCTGAACGGCCATAGCTCGGGCTTCGTCCAACTGCCCGGCCTCAATGAGCCGCTTCGCCTTCTTCACAAAAGTATGTGCATGGGAGCGGATCAATCGGTTGCGGAGTCTTCGCTTCTGGGACACCCGGAGGTGTCTCATTGCTGATGTAGTATTGGGCAAGGTCTATCCTCCTGCTAGCTTAACTTATCGTGGAATATGATACTTCAAAACGCTTTTTTTGTCCAATTCGATTAGGGAGGACGTTAAGAGACAAGAGAAGGCTTCCTAAGCCTGGCGGCGGAGATATTCAAGCCGCTCACTGCCTCTATTCGCATCAAGCCCAAAAGGGTGGTATACTCGCCCCATTCACGAAAGGGAGGCCATCGACTGTGTCCATCAGCAACACGCAACCGCAACACTATCGTAGAAACGCAGCTTGCCTGATCGGGGACTATGTCTGGTTCGGTGTAGGTCTGTCCTTCATCAGCAGCGCAACGGTGCTACCCTCCTTCGTGCGGCAGCTCACCGACTCCACCATACTGATCGGCCTGGTCACTGCCATTCAGACCGGTGGCTGGCTCCTGCCGCAGATCCTTGCAGCCAGGTGGGTGCGAGGGAGAACACGCGTGAAACGCTTCATCGTCATTCCTCCGATGATCGGTCGCCCTACATTCTGGATAACTGCAATCATCATCTCCCTCTTCGGTGTCCGCAGCCCGGGACTCGCCTTGGCGGTGTTCTATCTGGGGTTCTTGCTCTTCTCTGTAGCCGATGGCGTAGCCAGTGTTCCCTGGTTCGACCTATTCGCAAAGGCTATACCTATTGCGCAGCGAGGGAGAACCATCGGAACGGCTCAGGTCATTTACGGCATCGTGGCCCTGGGGGTTTCCGGAACCATCGCCTATCTTCTGGGACCAACGAGTGCCTTGGGCTTTCCCAATAACTACGCACTCCTCTTCTTTCTATCAGGCCTTGCCTTCATGCTATCTTCTCTCGCCATCGCCCTGATACATGAGCCAGAAGGAACAGCCTCATCCCCAGACTCCCCTCGGTCTGGGTACCTGAGCCTTTTGTGGCGTATCTTGTCCCGTGATAGGGGCTTCGTCACACTTGTGAGCACCCAGATACTGGTAGGTTACAGCGCCATGGCGTACCCGTTCTATGTCATATACGCCACCGAGGTTCTGGGAATGAGTGCGCAGACCATCGGGATCTTCGTTCTGGTCCAAACAGCCGGGGGTATTCTAGGAGGAGTCGTACTGGGATACCTGAATGAAAAGAGGGGAAGTGCTGCCGTAGTAGTAGCCCACGTTGGCATCAGCCTAGCGCTGCCCCTTATTGGTTTCACGGTACACACTCTGTCTGGAGGCGTTTCCCACACCCTTTTGACCTATGTCTATATGTCTGTATTCCTGATCATCGGTCTGGCAAACAGTTCAATGATGCTAGGCTTCATCCCCCGTTACCTGGAAATCGCTCCCGAAACAGAGCGCCCTGTCTACATAGGGTTGGCTAATACCTTGAATGCGCTGACCATGCTGGCTCCACTGCTGGGTGGCTGGATTCTTCAGGAGGCATCCTACCCTATGCTCTTCATCGCTGCCGCCTGCTGCGCGGCACTTGCCCTCCTCCTCAGCCTGCGTGCCGCGGGACATGGGAGAAGTGCCTGATCCCCGGCCCAATCCCTAGTACGACGAGCTACTATCGAAGATCTAGTGTTGGCACAATGCAACGCAATCTCACCGCCCATCAAAGCGACAGGGGCTTCTCTATTTGAGAAGCCCCTGGATACCTCTTACGCCTCGGTTACTCTAGTCGGAGTGGGAAAGCAGTTCTCGCAGCCGTCTCTCCACTTCCTGCTCACTACGCTCGTACTCCTCGGCCTCGCGTCCCAATTCCGCGCCGCTCTTGACTCCCATGGCCTTGCGCGTCGTGCCAATATCCTTCAGGGAGAGCTTCTTCTCCGGCCAAATAAGCTGCGCGCAGGTAGCTAACTCCGCCTTGCGGATCTTCTCCCTCTCTTTCTCAAGGTAGTTGCGATCGGCCTCCAGGAGCACCATCCCTTGCGCGATAAGGCTGCGGCACCCCTTCATGACCTTTCTTTTCTCCTTCTCATCAACGGCACCAACGCGTTCGGCCAAGCTCTGGGCCATCTTGCGCGCATCCCTCATTTTGATGAACCAGTCAGCGTTCTCCGACCGCGAACGGCCCCGCTCAGGAAGAGCGACGATCTCCAAGACCAGGTAGGAGTAGTTGTCCAGGTCCTGGCCCTTATGCTTGAGTCGCCCGGTGTTCTTCTCCACCACTAGTTGCGAGGCGTCAATAGCCGACAGGGGATACTCCGGATCCTTGGTGGCGACGAACACCCGGTACCCTTCGCGGAACTCAGGGTCTCCGAAATTGAAGTCCTTGCTGAAGCTGATGACCACCTCTCGCATGTCAGGAAGAAGCGCCTCCAGGACCTTTGTGGCCAGTAACGAAATAGTCTGTACCGATGCCCCCACCCTCGGATCCATAGAAATGGCTTTCGCAAAGGTGCCCCCGTTGATCACTCCGCTGAGAGCCTGCAGTCGGCTATTGCTATCCACATACACGTCAACGGAAATGCTCGGCCCATTGCCCACTGCCGGGACCAGTTCAATCAGGTTGATATCCCTCACGAAGCGGGTAGGCGGTGAGCCAAGTTTGATGGGATCATAGAAAGGAAGAATGCCTTTGACCCCCTCCAGCTCGACATACGTGCCACGGATTCCAACTTTGGAAGTAATGACCAGACGGGAGTTCTTGCTTAGCACCTGCTTCCAGAGCGGGCCCTCCGCCAGAATCTGAAGCGACCGGATTATGACGAAGAAATATCCTTCGCCCAACATTATCATACCATCATGCCCATGGTTGGGCCTGCGCACGTAATAATCTTCAATCCCGATGACTCCCGGCATACCTGAACTCCTTTCGTCTCGCATCTCATTATGTCAGGCCCAGTCAGCCCTGAAGGTTGACTATCATATTGGCCCCAATAGCATATCACTTTTGGAACACAGTGTCAAAGACAGACAAATCCCGTTTACCATAAACTGTCCGCTAGCATAACCCCTAGCGGACAATGATCAAATCCTTAAGCTCCTCAAACTTGCCTTCCGCTATGCCCTTGACCTCCATGATCTGCTCAATGCTCTCAAAAGGCCCCTGCTCCTGCCTATGGCGGATGATGCGCTCCGTGTAAGCGGGCCCAATGCCCGGCAGGGTATCCAACTCTTCTGCCATGGCAGTATTGATGTTGACCTTTCCGCTCCCGCCGAGACCCACTCCAGGTCCCGTCACAGGGCCTGCACTTGACTGCACCACAGGCAAATCTGTCTCCCCCTGCTTCGGCACATACACCTTCTGTCCATCGCTGACCCAACCAGCCAGGTTGATACGATCCAGATCGGCGTCCTCGGTAGCGCCACCAGCCAACTCCAGAGCCTCTTGCACTCTGCTTCCTTGGGCAAGTGAATACACGCCAGGATGCAACACAGCTCCGCCGACGTGCACTCGCATCGGGGCCATCGTCATCGTAGGAGCCAACGTCGCCGTGGGAGCGAGTGTAGGTGTATGGATGACAATAGTCGCTTCATCCGACTCGGGGGTTCGCAGAAAGAAAGCACCCCCCAAAGTGATGGCATAGAGCAACGTCATGACCACGTAGCCTCGATACTTCTGTATCCAGTTGCCCATCTGTTCCCCCGACAGCGAAATCCCCAATACTCAACGATTAGCAATTTAACTCGGTAACCAAATGCGAGTCCCGGTGTTGTAATTCCTGGAGGTAGAACCTATGGCAAAGCCCCTGACGATTACCCTGACCGGCGAGCAGCGACACGAACTCGAGCTGGCTCGAGCCTATCACGAACGGCCCTATGTCCGTGAGCGAGCGTCGGCTATCCTCAAGATCGCCAGCGGCATGTCCGCCCGCCAGGTCGCATTGCGTGGTCTAATGAAACCGCGTGACCCCGATACCGTATATGCCTGGATACGCCGCTACCGGAAAGAGGGCCTCGAAGGACTACTGGTCAAACCCGGGCGCGGGCGAAAACCTACTGACTCAACATGTTCTCTTTAGGTTGCCAGCCCCCCTTCTCACCAAGCACAGCCAATTCTGTCTCATCTGGATCCAGTGCAACAGCATCGGCCAGGATCCCACTTCTCTGACGCATGATATCAACGCCGGTCTTGGCGATTAGCCCCACCATAGCCAGAGTGAGGATTGCATCCGCAGAATGAGTTTTCACGCCCCGACAAATACCTGGCTGCCCTGAGCTGTCTTGATAACATCAATTCGCGTCGGGAAAGCATCTCTCAACTCATCAATATGGGTGATAACCAGGATACGAGCGAAGTCATCTCGAATGGCATTGATGGCCTCCACCAGACGCTCGCGTCCCTGCGCATCTTGCGTGCCAAACCCCTCATCTATGACCAGGGTCTGAAGTTGGGCGCCAGCGCGACGGGCAAGCAATTTGCTCAAGGCAATACGTATAGCGAAGTTGACTCGGAATGCCTCCCCTCCCGAGTAGAGCTCGTAGCTGCGGGGACCAAGTTCATCGGAGATGCTGATTCCCAGCGTCTCTACAATATCGCCCTTCAACGTGGTACGCTGCGTGTCAAAATGGACGTGCATGCGCCCATCGGTCATGCGCGCCAAGAGAGCATTGGCCTCATCTTCGATCTCCGGGAGGGCCACCTCTATGATCATCGCCTGTAGTCCCTTCTTCCCAAAGGCCAGGCGCAGTTCCTCATATATGCCTTTCTCCTCGGCCACCGCTCGTTCCCGCTTCAGTACCCCTACACGCTCTTTCTTGAGGTAGCGACAGTGCTCTAGCTTCTGGCGAGCCGCTCCCAAGCGCAATCGAGCATCCGCCTCCTGTCGACGCAAAGCTTCAACCTGCTGACCCGCATCCTGTAGCTGCTCCAGCACTTGTGGAAGGGCCATGATTTCCCGGGCGCTTTTGTCTCGCTCTCCTCTATCTTTCTCCAGCCTTCGACGGTCCCGCTCCTCAGTAGATCTGAGACCCCTTAACACCGTCTTCTCTTCCCCTATGTGAAGTAGGGCGGTTTCCTGCTCCTTTTTCTCTGCTTCGTAGTGACCCAGGCCCTCGATCGCCTGCCTCAAGGTATGGTGGGCGTTCGCATCGTAACCAAACTGGGCAATCTGCGCCTGGATACCCTCCAGGCGCAAGCGCTCCTCAGAAGCGAAATCACCAGTCTCTAGCTGCGCTCCCAGTACCGTGCCATGTTGCTCCAGGCCAGGCAATTGCTCATCAGCAGCCAATGCGTCGCTCACAGCCAGCTCTAACTGTCCTTCCTGCTTCAGCCACCTGGCCTGCTCGCGCAGCCTCACGCCAAGCTCTTTGATTCGCTTCTCCAGAGTTGCCATTTGACGATTTGCTTCATCGACACTCCGCTTGTTGGCCCGATACTGCTCCCCCCGATACTTGCCATCCCGCTCCAACTCTTCCAGAACGCGCTGCCGGTGGTCTGCTGACAGATCCTGCCCGCAAAGCGGGCAGACCGCACTGGCCTCCCTGAGTTGGTCAATGCGCTCCTTCAGAGTTTCCATTTCCTCTCGGAGCTGACTATTCATCGCTTCCAATTGAGCAACTGTTGCTGACAGAGTCCTCATCTCTTCTGTAGCTTCTTCGCGTTCAACTTCGAGTTCAGCCGCTTCGCGCAGTTTTTCCCTGACATCCACCAGGCTCGCCTCAAGGCTTACGCGCCGAGCTGCTACGTGCTTCAGTTCCTCTCTCTTCCGGAGCAGTAGAGTTCGCCGTGTATCCAGCTTCGCCGCAGCGTTAGCTATGGCGCGCTCCAGCAACTCTCGCTTCTCGTTCAATCCCAACAACTGCGAGAGCACCTGATTGAGGCCCTGTTCCTTGATCCTCGCCTCGCTCAAGCGTTCGAATCCCGCCTCGATCTCCTTCCGTCTAGCCATGATCTGTTGATAGTGCGCCAGTCGCTGATCGTGCTCCTGGATTTGACGCGCTGTATCAGAGAGATCCTTCGCCTGAATAGCGATTCTTGCCTCTATCTCCTTCAAGTGCTTTTCACGCAATCTCAATTCCTGAGCCCGCCCACGAAGAGTCTTGAGCCTCTCCTGCTCCCTTACGAGCGTCTCACCAGCTTGCTCGACGCCCGACTGAGCCTCTGCGGCTTCCTGCTCGTACCGGGGCTTGTGCGCTAATTCCCGATCCATCTCCTGGATACGGACCGCAATCTCGCGTTGTTCCATATCCCTGGCACGGGCTAGATCCCTGGCGCGCTGTTCGTATCGGTCATATAGACCCAGCCCCAGGATGTCAGCGAGGACCTGCTTCCGCTGGGCCGGTGGCTTGACCGTGAACTCGTCCGCCCGCCCTTGCAACAGGAAAGAGGAGTTTATGAAGGTCTCGTAGTCCATGCGCAGGACGTCACTGATCGTCTTCTGAGTCTCCCGGATAGTAGGCGCGGTCAACGCCCGGAACTCCTCTTTGTATCTGACCTGGAACTCCAGGACGCTCCGACCCCGCTTCCGCGAGTCCCGTTTGCGAATGACACGGTAGTGATTATCTTTCAATGAGAACTCGAACTCCACCTCCATTTCCTGCTCGCCAAGGGTGATGAGTTCGTCATCCCGCTTGGCGCGGGACCTCCCCCAGAGAGCCCAGGTCACGGCATCCAGTAGGGCCGATTTCCCGTGACCATTGTCACCCGTCAGACACGCCAGATGAATACCGGTGAAGTCCAACGGATCGATTTCACCACGATAGCACATGAAATTGCGCAGTCCGAGTTTCAAAGGAATCATCGAGCGCACACCCCTTGCATGGTTCCATTCAGCGGTCAGCTATCAGCTCCCGGCTTCTCGATGAGCTGTGCCAGCATTGGCATAGATCTTTTCCAAGCCTGCTGCCCCCTTCAACCAAGGGGCCTTTCCGGTGGGGTCTGTGGTTGATAGCTAATGGCCGAGTGCCGAACGCTTCCTGCTATTGTACATCATCACATAACATACTGTCAATGCTTCCGAATTCGAAAGATCAGGCGCAGCAATTCTAAATTTGAAGGTGCTGCCGGCGAAAAACCTATATCGGTGCAAAAATTCTGGCGCTGGTGGGGTGAAAATCCTGCATTTCGGCCCTGGAATAGGGACGCGCGACGCTAAAACGGCCACATCTAGAATTGCTGGATCAGGCGATTTCGTCCTTGACAAAGGCTCTGTTTTGCGCTATACTATAATCAGCTTAGCCGACATGTACTTGTCAGACATGCTTGGAGTCACTCATGGAACCGCTTAGACCCATAGTCCTCCCCTCCATCCACGAAGAAGTCCAGAAACGGATAAAGGAGTATATCCTCACTAACGAGCTTCGCCCCGACGCTTCACTACCGTCTGAACCCCAGCTTTCCATGCAACTTGGCGTGAGTCGTACCGTTGTGCGGGAGGCACTACGTTCGCTGGAGTCATTGGGCGTGATTCGTTCTCGTCGAGGAGCAGGCCGGTACGTCAACAGCTTCAACCTGGACCCCATCATAGATAACCTCAGCTACGGCATGCTCTTTGATATGGAGGACCTGGAGGAGATCATTGCTGTGCGAGAGTGCCTTGAGGCTGGCTTCATCGCCGATGCTATCGAAGCGATGCATGAGGATACCCTGAACCAGCTTCGCGACTGGATTAACAAGATGCGCGAGAAGACATCCGCTGGGGAAGACTTCTTGGAGGAGGATCTGGCATTTCACGCCACCATTTGCCGGGTGACCGGCAATCGCCTGCTGGCGAAATTGCTGGATGTCTTTCAGGCGGTGTACCACAACCTGCGCGACCAGTCGCTATTCACGCAACCCGAAAACTTCGATGCCAAATTGCGAGATCACGTTGCGATTCTGGAGGCCATTGAAGCTAAAGATGCCGAGTTGGCCCAACGGCGCGTGACTGCCCACTTCAATGGTATCAAGGAACGGCTGGGAGCAGCCAGGCTGCGCAACGGGGGCCGGGGCCAGAAGGGCTAGCACAGCGGCACACAGCCCTTCACGAGATGCCGTTCTGACTAAGGGAGCCGCCAGGAATTCGCTCCGCTACGGGTCCTAACGACCAGGCGTCCGGCAGGCTATGGCCAGGGAGTAGCCCCGCCATGGCTGATTTGTGGTGGCGCAAGGTCGTCGTCCCGGCGCACGAGAGAGGAGGTGAGTGAAAAGGAAGAACGAATGTGGTTTCAGAGCAAGAGTTCATGCGTGTGAAGTCGGGTAGTCTTTTGTGTAACTCACGTAAGGAGGAAAATCATGAAACGGAAAGTCTTCTCCCTCTTGGCCATGGTCGTTGTTCTCAGCCTCTTGGCCGCTTGCGCGCCCAAAGTGGTGAAGGAGACGGTCATCGTCGAGAAGCCCGTCGAGAAGGTCGTGAAGGAGACGGTCGTCGTCGAGAAGGTGGTGAAGGAGACGGTCATCGTCGAGAAGCCCGTCGAGAAGGTCGTGACGGCCACGCCGGAACCAGTCGCGCAGATCTACTACGAGGACTGGATCGCTCAACAACCAGTCTGCGCTCTAAAGGCGAATCCCCAGTATATGAACATGTGCGTTCATAGCCAGTTGGTCACAATAGACTGGGAATGGAAGCCAAGGGGTATGCTAGCCGACAGCTGGGAATCCCAGGATGGCGGCAAGGTTTGGGTCTTCCACATGCGCAAGGACGCCAAGTTCCACGATGGTCATCCCGTCACAGCGGAGGACGTCGTCTTTTCCTGGGACGTCTACGCCGATCCTAAGGTCGGGGCAAGGAAAGTCTACTGGACTTACCCGGTTCTGGGGTACGAGGACTTCAAGGAAGGCAAGGCCGATCATCTCGCTGGCGTCGAGGCCGTCGACGAGTACACCGTGAGAATCGAACTGACGGATGCATCTCCGCTGTGGGTTGCCCTCGGAGGCTGCGGGGTCTTCGTCTTGCCGAAGCACCTTCTGGAGGACATACCCAGCGAGGAACTGGTAGGAAACGAGTTCTGGACCGACAACCAGGTGGGCTGTGGACCGTTCAAGTGGTCGAAGTACGTACCCGATCAGTACGTTGAGGTGGTACGATTCGACGACTACTTCCTGGGCGCTCCCAAGCTGGAGAAATACGTGTTCGTCTTCTTCACGGAAGATAGCACAGTGGCAGCAGCATACCAGAACGAGGAGATCTACGGTACGGTCTACCACCGAACGCGCATCTCTGTGGAGGACGTGGAGCGCCTGGACGCCATTCCCAACCTGGATCCTATCGTCATGAACGCAGGCAAGCCAGTCTTCCTGAGAGTGAACCACAATGATCCTGCGTTTCAGGACGTCAGGGTCCGCCAGGCCATCCGCTACGGCATTGACGTCAAGACGATTCTGGAAACCATCTACATGGGTTTGGCCGAGCCGATGGTGACTGGCCTGATCCATGACTGGGCAATCCCGGACGATCTGGAGCAGTACGAGTACAATCCGGAGAAGGCCAAGGAACTGCTGGATGCGGCTGGATGGGATTACGGCCAAGAGGTGACTATGTACTACTACTACGGCGATTCCCTCAACGCCAACCTCATCGCGGCGATCCAGGCGAACTTGGCCGAAATCGGGGTCAAGTTTGTGCCGCAGAAGATAGAC
>Ga0208279_1001352_pt1 | contig 13618 bp, 14 predicted proteins | sample AntAceMetag02UKM_FD_184766 | JGI IMG/M metagenome (GOLD analysis project Ga0208279, IMG submission 184766) | Saline lake microbial communities from Ace Lake, Antarctica - Antarctic Ace Lake Metagenome 02UKM (SPAdes) (version 2) | ecosystem: Environmental > Aquatic > Non-marine Saline and... | reverse complement strand
TCTGATCAATCCTGTCTCGCGGGTATATTGATTCATCGAGTATGATGTCTGAAATGGGTATCCTGGTTGTTGCTTTTACCATGGCCGTGATCCGCTCGTAAAAAAGTCGTCACCCCGGTGAAAACCGGAGTTCAGACAAGCTGTAAATATTTGATATGACTGGATTCCGGCTTCCGCCGGAATGACGAAAAGGGGTATTTTCCTGCTTTTCATAAAGCAGTAAATCTTAATGGCTATAACAACTGTATTCTTATCCGCCCCGCGCTTTTCAGCATGCGTTGTATTTCTACGGGCAGATAAATCTGATGAGTCCCGGTAATGGCCAACCTGCCCGTGTAAGATTCCCCCGTGGTTAAATTCAATATTCGCACGGCCACCTTCTGTTTGACCTCTGTGCTGATCCCTTCTTCGGAAGCACGTTCCCTCTGCTCCTGGGGAATATTGATTTGTTCTTCATAACCATCCTCCGGCACTTCCCATTCAATCAATCGCATAACAGTCTACCTCCTTTTTTTTCTCAAAATAGAGAGACATATAATAAATGAGAACCCGTCCCCAGTTCATCTGCGGTATAAAATTGGAAAGGTGCCGGGCGTGAGTTTATTTCTTCTAATTTATCGAACACAGATGTCTCCATTGTTTAATTTTCTCACATAACGCCGCTCTTCAGCGGGCGCGGCCTTTTGTGATCCGCTGAAAGAGCAGGTTAGCCCATTTTTCATTATCGCTCGGTTCGATAGCTTTGCGGTCACGCTTCAATTGTCTCATTAATAAATGTAGCCTGGTAATCCTCTGAGCTCAACACCGTATCGTATAGTCCAACTCCTTCGTCTTCATGTCTGTCGATGCCCGTATAGCTCAAACTGGAATCCTCGTATCTTTTGAACTTATAAACCGCGTCATTCATCAACGCGCTATTAAACACCCCAAGGCTGACAAGTAGCTCAAAATCGTTTACCTTCAAACCGGTAACGCTCTTGAACAACCCAGGCTCCAACTGCGTGATGACATCCTTAAGGCATCGCTCTCGATAATCGGTGAGGTACATAAATACCGGCACTCGCGTGGCAAACTTGATGAGCTTTTCCTGAATCATCTTGCGTTTGCTCTTGTATTCTTTTTCTTCTTCGGTCAGTTCCTTTCTCTCTTTTTTGGTCAGTTCTTCGTCGTTCTTTTCCTTCCGTGCCTTTTTTACCGCATCCGATTTGTTGATAATAGTTTCGATGTCCTGATTCAGATTTCGAAATCCCTCAATGTTCATCAGCGCCTTCATGGCCGCTTCATTACTCATCAACCGTTGCAAGGTGGCGTTGTCCACATTCACCAGCAAGGCACTCTCCCATCGCCGCGCCAGCAGGGTCGCGGAAGTACCGCTCATGGCGATGTCCAGAATCCCGGCCGCATCGATCTGCTTCATGGAACTGCCGTCATAGGCCAGCACAGGCAGAAAACTGATAAACTCTTCAACTTTTTTCTCGGGATTAGACTCATCGACATTCAATCGGCAACTGTAATCAGCGATCTGCCGCAAAGCCCTGTCCGGCGCAAAGTCAAAAATGTAACATTCCTTCTTTATGATCTCCTCGCGGTTCGGCGCATCACCATCGGGATTCGTCACCGTCCAGGAACTCTGAACACGAAAAGCCGCCTGAAAATAGGTCTCCGGGCTGGATGAATTGCGCAGCATGAATATTCCTGTCCACGGTCTTACCGTCACTCCGGTGGTCAGTTTCCCGCATGAAAGAGTGATTGTCTTCGTCTGTAATGGGTCATCCATGGCATCCTTCACCGGCGGCAAAGCCTCAACACCGATCCCTGCGGCGCTCCCCGCCGCCACTACCACCTGATAATCGCGATAAAACTTATTTTGCTTTTTCACCAGCAGCTTGCGCATGGCATAACACGAGGCTACGCTCGGCAGAAACCAGAAGGTATGGGACAATACGTTGAGCAGCCGAACATCCGAAAACGGCATAGGCGGTTTTTTTGCCCCTAATTTCAGATTGTCGATAGTTGTGGCCTGAAATGTGCCCCGTATCAAATTCAGCCACTTCTGTACTTCATCCTCATATGTGAACTTCGCATTCTCATGTTTCCCTTCTGCAGAAAAGAAAACGTTCAGGTCAAATTCGTCAAATTCCCCCTGCATGGCAATCTCGCGGATCGCATCCGGCATTTGAAACGTCATTAGAACCATGCGAGGCAGACAGGAATATGGATTGTTCCCACCTTCCCATTCCTGCTTGGCCCCCTGTTCATCCGAATAAGTCCAGTTGAAAATCTGCTCCTCAATAAACTCGCCCGAGGCAATCGCCCTGAACGGCGTCCCGGATAGATACAGATAAGCGTCCGTCGTGATCGGCATAATATCTTCGTCGTAATAATCGAGACCTTCACCCTCACCAAACTCTCTTTCCTTCTTGTCCTCCGCTTCAAACAACTCCTTGGCGTTTTCCCGCCACGCACCGTAGTGGTATTCATCAAAAATTACGCAATCCCAATTGGTTGCGTGAACCCATTCGTTTTTGGTCTTGATCCCGCCGGTGCTTTTGTTCTTGCCCAGATAATCCTGGAACGATCCGAAGCAGACAATCGGCTTTTTCTTATCAGCACCCTCATAGGACAAACCGCCGGGGGAAATGAACTGCCATCCTTCGAAATCGACATGGCGCTTCAAATCTTCTTCCCACGCGCTCTGCACCGCCGGTTTGAAGGTCATCACCAGCACCTTGCGCCATTTCATCTTTTTAGCCAATTGGTAGGCGGTAAAGGTCTTGCCGAAGCGCATCTTTGCGTTCCACAGAAAATGCGGCGTCCTGTCGGGTTCATCCTTGTGAGCGCTCTTGAAATAGGAAGACGTCACTTCCACCGCCTCAGCCTGCTCCGGGCGCATCATAAAATCGAGTGTGCGATTTTCCTCGCTCATCCTGCCCGTTCGCACTGCGATCACCGATGCCTTGACAGCATCTACCGTACATTCAAACCATTCCCCTTCGGGATTCCTGATACCTTGTTGTTTCAAGTGCCGATGCACGTCATGATCGGCAAAAGCCGTGCCGTCATTGCACATTGCGGATTCTTCCAGAACAATACGATAGGGCGGCTTGCCCGGTCGAACAGTGGGATACTGCTGCGCTACGCGGGTCTGAACATCCACCGTGGTGTAGCCCACCTTGAGTAACCCGGCGTACTGCGGGTTGGTGTCTTCATAGGCGTAGATGGTCGGCCTGGAATCGGGTCGTGGTGGGAAAAATTTATCAGGATTCATCGCCATCAGCCTTTTTGTTGAGTTTCTTTTTTGAGCCGGCAGGTGGCAAAAAGTTCTCGTCTGTCACCACGTTCCTGCCGGTTTTCTGCTCCAGTTTCAGTTGGTGACAATCTGTCACCGACTGACTTCCCTCTTTCTTGAGACGTGATTTCAACTTGTTCCAATATTTCCTGGCGGTTTGATAATCCGGCTGCTGAATCAGTACCGCAATGATATCCACTACAGAAAACAACCACAGTTCGCGATCTTCATTATACTGCCTGCGGATTTTAAAGTTTTCAAAAACAACAAGTGCATTTTCCTTATTCATCCTTCACCTCCATCGGACGAATCTTAGATTCGATAAAGGCAATTTCGTCTTTTGAGATACCGTAGCGCCTATTTAGGAGTTCATCCGTCCACTGCGTAGTCATGTTCAACACTGGTACAAAGAGAAAACGCTCTTTGGTTATGTCTTGGGAAAACGATAGTTGCGACACAAGAAATCTGACAAATCGAGTTCTCAAATATTGCGCAAGCCGTTCAGCCTCTTTCTTTGTTTTGAACACTCCAGCGACTATGTAAGTCTACGTGCAAATGGTGCCGGGCTTCAGGATGTCAACGATTGACAGCACTTTACGCATACCATTCTTGTCCGGTTGACCAGCATGGTCGTATGAGACTTTGGAGGTGATCACTTTCCATCTATCAATCATCTCAGTCCCGATGGTGATGTCTTTGCGTTTATATGGACCTTCTCCATTGTTCCATCTTAGCGTGATATCTCCGCTCTTTGTAGGTCGTGCATTTGTGGGCAAGCCAAATGGTTTCCTACTCGTGACCTGTTTACTCATGCTCTTTTCTTTTTTGGCCAACACTTTCCGAATAATAGGAACTGCCTTACTGTGCCTGATGAATGTGGAGAACTCATTGAGCGGCCTTACTGAGACGGCTTCATTCCCGTTGTGCATGTTTACAACTTCGCAATGACCTGTGGAATCACGTTCCCATAGAAAATAGCAGATGCCGCCAGCGATATCCACGCCCGAAAAAACTTCTGTCGCATTTTCAAAGTCAACAATCTTCCGAATCCGGTCATCGTTAAGCATTTCAGCACGAAACTCATTCAGACCCTTTCCGCCCGCAAACCAACGAGACGGAATAATCATGGTCAAATACCGCGGGTTTAGCTTCTTGGCCTGCTGCACGAACTTCTGATAAATGGGTGATGCACTTCTCCCGAATCCACCATCACTCAACTGATACGGCGGATTGCCGACAATTACATCAAATTTCATCTTGAATATCTCCTCCAGATTTTCTGAGTGAATGAACTGGTAGGCGTGGGTTTCAAGCTCTTCCCCTCGCTCATAATTGGCTTCGCTGGCCCCGCAAAAGGCGCAGCGCCCATTTTTCCAGGTATGCTCAATACGCTCAAAGCGGATATTGCCCTGCGGGTTGTCGAATGCCGCACAGACGGAGTATTTGCCGTTAGCGGTCTTGGAACAATAAACCGACCGCCTGGACAGCAGTGAGGTCAACTCCGTGATGGCGATGCCAAAAAGCTGGTTTTTGAAGATATGGTTGATCCGCTTCTGCCGGTCGGGTATTTGCCTTTCCAGCCCCGCATCCAGTCGTTTGGCTATCTCGCGCAGAAACACGCCGGTTTTACAGAAGGGATCGAGAAACCGGGCATTCTTATCGCCCCAGATATCCTTGGGAAGCAAATCCAGTATGCTGTTTACAAGTTGAGGTGGTGTGAATACCTCGTCGCTGCTCAGGTTAGCGAGACAGGATAGCACATCGGGATTATAGTTACTGTTTGTCAACATCGGCAACCTCCAGGAAGTGCGTCAGCGGGTATTCTTTTCTTGGTCTCGGGATGAAAACATAATCGCCCAAGTCTGAAAACATGTTCAATTGTTCGGGTTCATTTAAAAAAGACATTTGCTTCGGTTCTTCACCACACGTTAGCAGCGCTTTAAAAGAAAAATCACGCCGTTTGAGCATGCTTCCGTTAACCGGGGACCACTCGGCAAAAACAATGGGTAGTGGGTTATCACCCGCGGTTTTCAGAGTGAGTGCGTTGCCGTGGATGATGTTCTTCTCCATGATGTATTGGACAGTGTTCCTGCATTCGTTTTTTGCCGTCGTTTTGTAAAGGTGAGTATATGATTTATCAAAAAGATTGAAAAGGCGCTCGCGACACTTGGCGACATTGTCTTGCAGAATGTCTATTCCGTAGATGCTGGAAACCGCGAGCACAGAGTTGCGCTCGTATTCTAATTGGCTCTTCTTATATCGCGATTCGACCACGCGCAGCTTGCGTGCCAGAACTTCCGCCAGAAAATTACCCGTGCCGCAGGCAGGCTCAAGAAAACGGGAGTCAATCCGCTCCGTTTCCTGTACGACCAGATTGAGCATGGCGTTGACTTCCCGCTTGCGAGTAAACACCTCGCCATGATCTGCCACACGCTTTTTTGAGATAACTTGCTTTCCCATCCGTTACGATACCGTCTTTCTTTTCCTGGCGAACGCTGCAAATCACCGGCAGCAAAAAGCAGAGCGAGGAACGAGCGGCGCTTTTTGCTGTCCGAGTGCATTTGCCTTGTTAGGCAATTACATTTTTCTAATGACAGCCACCAGACCGAGTGCATTCACATTGGTTCCCTGCTCGCTTTAGTGCTGCGTTTTTTGTTTCCTCAGTAAACGCAGGGGGAGTTTTGCCTGGAACGCCATAAGTCGATGTTGCGGTGTGGCATGGTTCGCAAAGAACCTCTGCATTACTCAAGTCATTACCCCCGTCACGCCGTTTATGATGAACTTCTATATTTTTTGTTCGTGTGCATCTTGCCATGGTTATTCTCTCCTTTCTTTACGGATTAGTTGTCGTCGTCTTTTTATAGGCATACACAATTTTTGAATCTTCATCTCCTCCACCAGAACCACCATCCATGCCTTTATCTAAAAAATATTGCTCTATTTCTCTTGCTACATTATCAGAAGAAGCTGGTCGATATATCCAATGTCCATTTTCCTTTGAAACATTATGGTCTCCGAATAACCGACTATCTACATCGGAAGTGATACCTACGTAGCAGTCTTTGTAAACTTTGCCTTTGAAATGATTCGTAATGTCATCGATGATTTCTTGTTTAGATTTTGCCATTAGATTTCCTCCTTTTGGGGTGTGCCTAACTTACTCATGAGTAGCGGGCAAATTGCCAGCAATAAATTTAAAAAAAATTCAGATAGCCAGTAACTGCTATGAATTACAAAAACGGTACGGTAGCAGCCCGTCTATCTCCATGAGACTGTTATGCTTTGATTATAATTTATCATATGAACCAAGATAAACATATCTTGAATTCGCAAACCATGGACTCCCTAAAGATCCATCCACTTGCCATCTATACCAATAGAAAATATGTAAATAAGCAAAATGAGTATCCCACCGGTATTGAGGGTTATTTTTAAATTTCAGATTGTTTTGGGTAGTAAGAAGATTTCCAATCCCCATAGGCATATTTTTAAGCTCCTTAAATTGAAGCTTTACTTCGTTAACCGCAAACGAAATACTTAGCAGTGGAAATAGTAACCTCCTCCTCTTGAGTAACCTAACAAACTCTTTTGGAACTGAAACTTCCGAATATGAAAGATCACAACCAAATAGTTTGACAAAATATCTAAACAATTCAAACTGCTTTGTTTTATAATCATCCTTGTATATATCTTTGAAGTCAATAAAGCGTTTTTTTATTATAATATCAGCATTTTTCCATACATAATCAAAAAATATTTCATATGACATATCAAAAGGTTGAGTTCTCGTATTGTTACATATTTCACATAGTGTATCCTCATACCTAACTTTTTTTGAATTTGGCCCGTGAAGTTTTGTAAATCTGCCTTCTTTATAATGTAACATCCCAGTATTTCTGAAGTGCTCACCGAGTGCCTTTGTCATTGTTGATTTTTTAATTTTGTGTTCTGCCGAATTAGCTTCAGCCCCACAAACCCAACATTTCATTTTCATATCCATGCATAACGCAAAATTAACAGGCCTGCGGTGCCTGCCCTTAAAGGTTATTAAAAGATTAATTGACGCGAACCTTGAAAGACCGATTCGGCGAGATATTAGCAGGTCCTTGTCTAATGCCTTGTTAAAAGCCTTTTGGTTGCTATTTACCGCCTATGTATTCTGATAGCCAGTTATTATTACTGATGATTTATGATTTTATTTTGCTATTTACAACTTTTGCCAACATTGGCATTTTTTGTAAATAGGGATTAATTCCACCGGATATTTATTTTTGTTACTGCTATTTAGCGGATTTGGCAATGTTGCCATTTTCGCTGAATGGCAAAAATGATGACTTTTTTACTATTCCATTTCAGCTTTTAACGAAAAGCTAAGCCGGAGCAGCCCAGCGGGCTGCGATCGGCTGTATTGCCTTTGTGGTACGCCCGGCATGGGCGTGAACTTATGGGGTGAAAGTCCCCTATACGTGAACCCTGCTAAAAGCTTTAACAATTTAGCAGAAGTATTAGCCGAAGGCAAGGGCGTTTCCGTGAGGGCGTTTCCGAGAGGAAGGGTCTGAAGGAAGCCGGAGTGCAAAGCTATGAGCCAAGCCTGCCCCGGACTCGATCCGGGGGACAGAAACAGCATATAAGGCCAAGTTTCCGGGTAAGTTAGCACAACATAACGAAGCCCGGGGTTCAGGAGATATGGTAAATGCTGCGGTTGTGTAGTGACAGTTCACGTTCTTATACCCCTCAAGGGGGTACTGAAAAGAGTCCGGGGAGATCTGTCCGGCATGCGTTCGCACTATGCGAAAGCGCCCTATGTGGCAACATGCAGGGTGACCGGGCAGAAGTCAGCAGAGGCCATAGTAGGTGCTGGAAGTCGCCATTGGCGGAATGGCGATTGGAAACGAGCCGTGACCCACAATGTGGAGAATATCACGGAGGTCTCATCCCACTGAAGGGCCAAACGCGAAGAACAGAAGTATACCCCATGAGCTCTGGGATGCAATGAACCCGAACGGGGGAGCAACTAAACAGGCGCGTCATGGGAGATTGTGCTCCTGATGAACAAAAGCAGTTGCCGTCAGCTTTTCAAAGAACTGTTCTTGGATCATATACCCGGCTACGGCCCGGTATCTTCGTGAACCGCCCGGTGCGCGCCCACAGGAAGTGCCCTTGGGGTAGACCCGCATGCCGGGTGGTGTGGGGGCCGGGGGAGAAAAACCCCCGGCTACCCGATTATGCAATATTCCATCGTTCTCTTTGTCCTTTGTCAATACCTGCATCTTGGCCTTTTTAAGGTTGATAGACTGAGCTCTCTTGGATAATGTTGCCTGCGAACGGTGGTTTTTTGGGCTGATAAACAGAGACGCTACCTTCGAGTTGGCCATTATGTGCCGGTTTGACGAGTAGTAGTAAGACGAAGTGCGCGCCAAGCTGAGGGTCCATCACCATATTGAACATAGTAGCGTGGTCGCGTTCGCTTGGTACCAGTGCGAATGAATGGTGAGAGTGCCATTCGCCCAGATAATTGAACCTCGTGTAATCATGTTTTGTGGCATCAAAAAAAGCAAGGAGCGGCGCAAGAATCTCCTCAACCATTCTCATGAAGGTCGCAAACGTGCCCCCTTTACGCTGTATGGTTATCTCCTTAACACAAAATGTATCGGGTCCAATGTGTGCTCCCATAAGGATGCCGCCTATCTCTCGCTTCCCAGCTTGACCCAAGGCGTCAACCAGTTGCTGGGAAATTTCAGGGGGTATTAGAAGTTGCATTATCGTCTTTCTTAAGTATATCGCACAGGAACTGTATGTCCTCGGGTCCGAGTTCTTGTTTTTTGCCATTGTCCCAGCCTTCGACCGAATATGATCCTGTTGAGATTGGTTGTGTGTCGAACGGGGCTTCGAAGATCCAGCCTTTAGTCAATCCGATTAGATACATCGAGTATGGAAAAATTGAGCGTTCGGGTGGGGTAAAGCAATCCGGCACGAGGCGCGCAGCATGATGCGCGATAATGGCGACATCCGCATCAGATGCCACAAGAACCTCGCCTTCTTCGTCTTCGATAGCGTAATTGCCAAGAATATGCCCTACATTCAGAGCTGGGTTAACAGTGCAGAACTGTAGGTATGCTCCGCGCATGTCCTGCGGTGTTGGGTCTATCCCAGGTCGGCTCCTTGCGATCAGACCACCTAATCCTCCGCCAAACACTTCCATCCAGACCATGGGCAGGCTGGTTGTACGAGCTACTGCCGCTAAAAGGTTGAACACCCTTGTATTAGCCGTCGCATCGACTAAAATATCGCATGAAGCCAACCGGCTCAGAGCCCCACTAACAGCGGCGTTGGATTCCTGCCCAGTAATGTGCAAGCGACTAATCTCAATCTGAGATCCAGGCGCTACTAATCCAATTGCGATCTTCATTGCATCTACTTTGTGCTGAACTACCGCCTGCCAATCCAAAGAGTGCCGCTGGAGGTTTTCCGGCAAAAACAAGTCATGGTCAATCAGGTAGAATTTACGGCATCCCATGCGGGCAAGGCTCATGGCTATCTTACTGCCGACCGATCCCAATCCCACGATACCGATGGTTTTACAGTTCAGTTCGTTCCACTCTGGGGAACGGGTCTGAACTGGTTCATCCTCTGACTGTACCCTTGAACACACGAAAACATCTTCATCTGGGAATACGATGAATAGGTACAATTCCCCTGCTCGATCTACTATCAGGACACCTGATATCAATCTTCCGAAGCCGTCTACAGTAGAAGATCCATCCGTGGAGAGAAGTTTTGCCTCTTCCATGCCAGCGAATAGGTTTCGTAGATCCGCAAGCTTTTCGGGATGTCCGATAGCACTCTTTCCCAAATCTGTTTTGAACCAGATGCCGATTTTGAGTTCCCCAGCTCCCGGTAAGTTTGATGGGCTCTGGTCGTCCTTGAGTTCGCTACCCGCTAACTGCTTGGCTTCGTGAATTATGCTTATCCAGGTTTCACCCGTCTTGCGGAACGAAAATTTGAAGGTTCCAATAGAATGCTCTGACTGGTTTACGAGATAATCGGAGAGCGCTTTACCCGCATACCACCGAATCAATACGCCACGTAATTCCTGGCCCACTGTCAATTTATGGCGAGATGGTGCAACCACGGGGATATCGGGGCGCTCTTCGCCCAAAGGGTTCTCAATTTCGAATAGGCGGTGTGTGCTTTCTATCATCTGAACTGAAGTGACGTCGCGGTGCCAATTGTCAGGTCCCCACTCTAAACAGAGCGGGCCATCTACTCCACCATACTGATGGGTGGAAACCATAGATTTCATTTTCTGAGGGCGCACAATAATTGGCGCGTCGGGATACAGGATAGGAAATGAGACTCGTACTTCGTAGTCATGGCCTTTGACACGAATAACTGCATCGAGGCCAAGCCCATTTTCATCCAGGCGCCACTCTGTACCAATAAGCCAATTAGCTGAACGCATCAGCTCCTTAATACCTGCGCGTTCCAACTTAAATCTTTCCGGATTTCCCAGAAACCAAGGCATCATACTCGGAGCCTATAGGCGAAGCTTTCTGGCTTCTTCGGGATGAGCGGCTTGTCCGGAAAGCTCAGCCCGGCAGGAACTGCGGCAGGTTTGAGCAGCCCGCCGGTCGGGGCGATCCCAAGTTTGGTCCTGAGATCCTTCGCATTGAGAGATGCGCCGAGCTTGTTTCTTGCCATCTCCACGATTAGCTCCGGCTTGCGCTCCTTCCCGAGGGCCTCGAAATATATCTGGGCCTGACGTAGCCAGCGTCCGAACTTCGCTTCCAGATTGTGGTGGCGATACGCCGGATCGCGCCACTTGTCGGCAAAGTCCTCGGCTGGGTTGACTGGGTTAGGCACACGGGGTGAGGTAGGGTTTACAAGTGTTCCCATTGTGGTCAAGATCGTCTCCAACGCATCCGCAATTTCGGCTTCGCCTTGATACGCCCTGGCCGAAAGTGTCGTAATGATGACGGAGGCCGGTTTACCGTCTTCGTCGTCAGCAAAAAAAATGTCACGGTGGCGTTTCAGCAGCTGCACGCACCTCTGCAGAGGAGACTTCCATCGATAGGCGGGCAACTCGTCCACCTTCGCTGCTCTGGCCTTTAGTGCGAGGCCCTCCATCAACGCCGTGGCCAGCTTCATGCGCGACTCGAACCAGCGGGCAAAGCCCTCCGAGTTACTGAGCAGCCAGGCATCGTCTATGACGCGGTAGTTCGACATCCGATCGTCGGAGATCGCCCCCGTCAAATTGGCCACGAGCGAGGATAGTCCAGCCGGAGTTCCTGTCCGGGCGATCGCTTCATGGATGAGCCGCATGCGCTCGGAGGTCTCAGGTATGGATGGGACTGTATCCAGGTGGAACTTCAACGTGTCCGCATATTTCAAACGCCAGCAGCGGTGCTTTTCCTCCTTCTTTTCTTTAATTCCCCGTGCGACTCGGTAATCCTCGAGGTCGGCTCCGACGAGGGCTTTGAGTTGCTGCTGCGTGTGAGTAGCCTTCGTGATACCCGCCCTGAGACGACAGCCCATGTCCAGATCGTACTCCCCGTCATCGTCCACAGGGCGAATTACGGTCCCTAACCGGAACGACCCCTGCGAGTATATGTGAGGATCGAAGGCGTGGCAGCGGGCCTCCTTCCGACCAAACCATTCACCCAAGTCCTTGTATCTGGCATCCGCCTTTTCGTAGGCGGAATCTGGGATGTCGATGGATCCGGCGGCTTCTTCGATGATACGGTTTCTGGTGGCATTATTCATGATCAGTACCTCCTATTTCTATAGCGCGTATGAATTTCTTGCACTCGTTGTTTTGGTCGTAAATAATCCACGGGCCGTCGGCTTTCGGCATCCTTACCCGGCCGAGGTCGACGGCGCACGCGATGGGCATAGCGGGGAAGATTGCCAGCGACGTATGCTTTCCGTGCGCCTTACCGATGGCCACAAGGAGATTGCGTAAAGTTTCCCGAAATTTGGAAAGCTGTTCTTTGGACTTCAAGAAGTCGTTGTGGGGGCGCTCAATCGTTAACTCCCAGATGGAAACCGCTTCACCCAAGACCGCGGTAATGCGCGACGGCGCGATGTGATCGCTCAAGGATATTACTAGTGCGGGCGGGTGCAAGGAAGATGCTGGTCGGTTGACCAGGAACGTGAAATCGGCCGGATGGGATAACCAATTCCAGGTCTGGAATGGTTCCCTGTGCAACTGATAGGTTTGCTCTGGCACCTTGTCAGTCAGCAGCGAGCCTAACAGGGTCATCAATGGAATGGGGGCCAGCGCGAACAGGGAGAGATGCGGGCACTCGGTACCATCGATCAAGGGCCGGATTTGACGGTTGAAGGCGGCTTTCAGGTTATCAGCTTCTGTTTTCCAGTAGGCAGGATCGCTGTCCTTGCCCTCCCAGCTCATCGAGAGGTGGATGGGACACTCCTCAGCTGGATACCAGTCCGGGAACAACGCGTCCTTCGCGGCCTCGGGTTGCAGCTTCGATGTTTGGTCTCCGATGTTCGCCCCGTACAGGATTACGTGCGACTTCTTTGTTGGATCCACGCCTGTAACAATTGCGATACGATTCTCGTGCTCATACTTCCATTTGATCAGTAGTTCCGAAGAGTAACGCTTACCTTCTTTGTCTTGGTCGATCGTTTTGTGGCAGTCGTGGCAGACTAGCATCAAGTTCGCCACCTCGTTGAGTTGTTTTTTGTTCGTGACAAAGGGACCCCAGCCCCGCGGCCCATTTTCGGAAAAAGAGTAAATATGGGCCTTTTCCGATATGTTCACCTGCTCCTGCGTAATCGGGGATTTGAACAGGGGACGATTGCAGCCATCGAATTGGCATCGGCCCGCGGCCCGTGCCCAGAGCTCCCTCTCGACTTCGCGCTTTACGTATCGTGAGACTTCTTTAGCCATGAAATGAATCCTCAGATTTTAGCTCTACTAATATCATGCCCAACGCGGCGATGGCGAAGAACCAGCGGGTGTACGCCCGGCATGGGCGTGAACTTATGGGGTGACCTGTCTGCCACAGGCAGGAAGTCCCCTATACGTGAACCCTGCTAATGGGTTGGAATATTAGCAGAAGTATTAGCCGAAGGCAAGGGCGTTTCCGTGAGGGAGGGTCTGAAGGAAGCCGGAGTGCAAAGCTATGAGCCGACGGACAGAAACAGCATATAAGGCCGAGTTTCCGGGTAAGTTAGTACCACATAACGAAGCCCAGGGTTCGGGAGATACGGTAAATGCTGCGGTTGCATAGTGACAGTTCACGTTCTTATCCGGGGAGACCTGCTCGACGTGGGGTCGTTTTATACGGCAGCGCCTTGTGTGGC
>Ga0208279_1001344_pt1 | contig 13709 bp, 12 predicted proteins | sample AntAceMetag02UKM_FD_184766 | JGI IMG/M metagenome (GOLD analysis project Ga0208279, IMG submission 184766) | Saline lake microbial communities from Ace Lake, Antarctica - Antarctic Ace Lake Metagenome 02UKM (SPAdes) (version 2) | ecosystem: Environmental > Aquatic > Non-marine Saline and... | reverse complement strand
AGAAGTCGGAGCCCGGCGCGCAGGCGTCGGGCTTTCGTTTGTCGAGACGAGGGCGGTGGGTTATAATGGCTTGCGCCGAGCCTCTCTCGGTGCTACGACGCGGAAAGTGACATTGGGTGCGTAGTGATGCACGAAGCGCAGCGGAGTGCGGTTTAGCGCCACTCCACTCCGCTGCGTGGCGCACTACGAGCCTCTCTTCGGGATAGAGATCCTGCCGAACGCAAGTGCAGTTATCGCACCACCTCAAAGGGGGATGAGTCCATGATCCTGGATGATCTTGCCACCATGCTCAGACTGGACGCGCAGGATATGCTGGGCCGTATCACGGAAATGCCAACGCAGTGCCGCATCGCCTGGGAGCGTGTGATGTCCTTCGAACTCCCGCCATCCTACCGTCAGGCGCGGGAGGTGCTGATCCTGGGCATGGGGGGCTCGGCCATCGGCGGAGATCTGCTGCGTACGCTGGCGGCCAGGGAATACCCGCTGCCCGTGCTGGTCAACCGCCAGTACACCGTGCCCGCCTTCGTGGACGAGCGAACGCTGGTCATCGCCTGCAGCTACTCCGGCAACACCGAAGAAACGCTGGCCGCCTTTCAGGCGGCGTTGAAGAAAGGAGCGATGGGACTGGTCATCGCCACGGGCGGCAAGCTGGCCCGTTTGGCGGAAGCGCATGACGTGCCGTTCTACCGCATCGAGTACCGCAGCGTGCCCCGCGCCGCGCTGGCCCACAGCTTCGTGCCGCTGCTGGGCATCTTCTGCAAGTTGGGCTTCATTGGCGACAAAGAGGATGATCTGGCGGATGCGGTGGAGGTGATGGAGCAATGGCAGGCGGAGATCGGTCCGCAGGTGGCCACGAAAGACAACCCTGCCAAGCAATTGGCGCAGCGGCTGCAGGGCAAGTTGCCCGTCGTTTACGGCGCAGGCCCCTTGAGCGCGGTGGCGCGGCGCTGGAAGGGACAACTCAACGAGAACAGCAAGAACTGGGCCTTCTTCGAGGAGATGTCGGAGCTGAACCACAACGCCGTGCTGGGCACCCATTGGCCGCAAGAATTGCTGCCACAACTGCTGGTGGTGATGCTCACCTCAGAAGGCGACCATCCCCGCAACGAATTGCGCTTCCAGGTCACGCGGGAACTGTTGGAGCGGGAAGGGGTGGCGGTGGCGCTCGTGCCAGCGCGCGGCCGCGGTCTCTTGGCTCAGATGCTCTCCACCATCCACTTCGGCGACTTCGTCAGCTTCTACCTGGCCATGCTCAATGGCGCAGACCCGACCGATACGGTAGCTATCGAGTGGTTGAAGGAACGGTTGGCCCAGTCGCCGGTGTCGTGATGAGAATCGCCCTCGACGGCCCTGACAGTCTCATCACGCAGCGATATGGCGGGTGCTACGACCTTGACCAACACGGATAGCCTGTCCTACTGCTACCAGCTTGCTGAGATCCCGCGTAGCGGTGGGCGTGGTAATGTCAAACTGCCGGCAATACTCTCTGTTCGTGAGCATTCGGCCCTCATTCACCATCAGCCTCAACGCTTCGATCTGCCGCTCGTTCAGGCCCAAGGAGCGCAGGTCGGTAACCCCCTCCTCGGGAATCAAATCGAGGATGTGCTCCCCCGGTCCTCGAAAAGCCACTCGGAACCAGCCGGGGCTAGCTTCGATTGATAGGCTACCGCCGCTCCTCACCCTCGCTTCGGGCGGTCACCCTTTGCGCAGAACGGTTCCGGCAGATCTCCACCAGCAGGGCCACCAAGTCGGGATGATCGCTCGCGCGCCACTCCACGCCGGTTTCGTCAACAGAGTAGACCTTTTCGTCGTCCCAGCCGTGCAACGTCGGTTCGTACTTGAAGCGCGTCATTGCTTTGCCTCGCCGCTCAACCCCAATCTCTAGCGTGCAAAGCCACGCTTTGAAGTCCGGCCGTTGCCCATATCCCTGGGCGATCAGATGCAGATGCTAGTCTCGGGTCATCTCGCCTCCCTGTTCACATCCTCGGTTCTACCGCGGCTGAGGTGGGCCCAAGACAAGGGGCCGCAAGGTGTGGATGAGGCGACTGTGAAAGATCATCTACCACCCGCGATACGATGTGCGACGCTCAGGCAATGAACTGGAGAACTTGATCACCCAGTTGCGTCAGGAAAGTCTCCCTCACGCCGCCAAGTATCTGGACGCTGCTGCACCGTATGTCTTCACCTATCGTGAACATCCAGACGGCATGTTCTTCAATTGGCGAAGACCTGAGCCGTGTGCTATCAGCTCAACCAGTCCCTTGGAGCGGCAGATGCGCGAGATCAATCGCAGGACAGATGTCGGCGCACGATGGACTGTCCCAGGTGTAGAGAACCTGATTGGCTTGGATTGGGTACGCCGCTTTGATCCCGAACAGTGGCAGACCTCATGGCATCTACCTCAACAAGCCATTACTGATTTCATTGTGAGGCTGCAGGTGAGAACGAAGGCAGAACCACCGCCAGATGTCAAGACTACTTGACACTATCAATCCATCAGAACGGAAAACCAGCGTCAGGTTCCCATTTCCCTTCCCCTTCCCAATCCTCGAAGGGCACAGCTTTGACCTCACCCTCGGGCGCAGGCAGGAGCTGCCGCACGCGCAGTTCGGCGTGGTCAAGTTGCTCATTGCATAGCGCTGCCAGTTCCGTGCCCCGTTCGAAAAGGGCCAGCGATTCCTCCAGCGTCTGTCCGCCCGCTTCCATCTTACGAACGGTCTCCTCCAGTTCCTTGAAGGCATTCTCGAAAGAGAGAGTTTCTTTGTTCATTTTGACAATAGCTCACTGTTACCCAACCTCTGCCTCGAACTCCCCATCTTGCACACGCACGGCGATGGGATCACCACGTGCCACCTGCGCCACGCCCCTCACCACCTCCCCCGTCTCCCCGTGCCGCACGATGGCATAGCCCCGCCCTAGCACTTCCAGTGGGCTGACCGCCTCCAACCGCCCGCGCAAGCCCGCTAGCCGCTCCCGCCGCAGTGTCAACTGATGTGTCCACGCCAGCACCGCCGCACGGCTCAGTTCGTCCACCCGCTGGCGATAACCAGCCAGCAGTTGCAGCGGCGAGTTACGGGCCAGTGCTCGTTCTTGCACTGCCAATGTCTGACGACTGGATACAACCTCCGCTGCCATCAGTTCCGCCAGCCGAGCCGCCCGGCCTTGCACCAGCACCGCCAGTTCCCGCCCGTCGGGCACGGCAGCAGCCGCTGCGCCCGTGGGCGTCGACGCCCGCACGTCGGCGACGAAGTCAGCGATGGTGAAATCGGTCTCGTGCCCCACGCCGCTGACGACAGGGATGGCTGAGGCGGCGATGGCCCGCGCCACCCGTTCGTCGTTGAAGGCCCACAGATCTTCCAGCGAGCCGCCGCCGCGAGCAACGATGATCGCGTCCACCGGCTCCCGCTCGGCTGACCAGCGGTTGAGCGCAGCCAGCGCAGCCACGACCTGTGGCGGGGCTTCGGCCCCCTGCACCAGCGTGGGGGCCAGCAGGACGTCGGCCAGGGGATAGCGACCGCTGAGCGTGCGTAGGATGTCCCGCAGCGCCGCCGCTCGCGGCGAGGTGGCCACACCGATGCGCCGCGGCAGCGCTGGTAGCGGACGCTTGCGTTCGTCGTCGAAAAGACCCTCCTCCGCCAGTCGCTGCTTCAGCGCCTCGAACTCCAGATAGAGACGTCCCAACCCCGCCGGTTGCAGGATGTCCACGTGAAGTTGGTAGATGCCCCGCGCCTCATAGACAGAGACAGTGCCATGGGCCAGCACAGCCTCACCATTCCGTGGCAGGGCGAGCAGAAGAGCTGCCTGCGAACGCCACATGACACAAGACAGCGCCGCTCGTTCATCCTTGAGTGTGAAGTAGCAGTGCCCCGAGGCGGCGCGGGTGAAGTTGGACACTTCCCCCTCGACCCAGACGTCTTGCAGGAGAGGATCCATCTGCAACGCGGATTTGACGTAGGCCGTGAGTTGGGAGATGCTGTAAATGCGATCGGGCATGATTATGGTTCTTGCCCTGATGTGACGAACCGATCCTGCGCCAGCGTCGGCGGCAGGAGCAGCGTCAGCGCTTGGGGCACGACTTTGATGGTCAACGGTGTCATGCCGAAAGGTTCGCCATCCAACTGCACAGGCAGCGGACGGGCGGTCTCAATCTCCACACGGCGGGCTTGGTAGTAGCTCACGCGGGGATCGCCCATGTGCCGCTGCAGGAGGACGGTGAAGGCATGGTAGAAGATGGCGGAGATGTTCTGGCCGTGGAAGCAACACACATCCAGCAGGCCATCGTCGAGACGGGCGGTGGGGGCGATGTGAAAGTAGCGCCCGTACAACTCAATGTTGCTGACCAAGGCCAGGATAATGCGGCCGCTGACTCGGCGACCATCAACGAGCACCGTAGATCGGGTGCCGGCGTAGGTGCGCAGGGTCAAGGCAACGAAGACAAGAAACCCCACCAGCCCCAGGCGCCGCTTCACTCACGGCTGTGATTCCACTCCTCTGATGATTTCAGCGTCCAGGCCGACGCCGGCCCAGGAGAAGAAGTGACGCCCGTTGGCCAATCCCAGATCCACGCGACGCGGCACGCTCTCCAAGAGCATCTGCGCAGCATCTTCCAAGGCAAAGGGATGCAAGGTGCCAGGTTTTGGCAGTCCCAGGTCGCGGGCCAACACATTGCCGCTGCCCAGGGGCAGAATGCCCAGCGCAGTGTCGCTACCGGCTAGCCCGTTCACCACCTGCCCGATGGTGCCGTCGCCGCCAGCGGCGATGACCACATCGTAGCCGGACGTGACTGCCTGGCGAGCCCAGGCTATAGCGTCGGCAGGCTTCTCCGTCGTTCGCCAGGTAACTTGCCAGTCATGCCGCTCCAGGCGGGTCACCGCCCGGCGCAGCCCCCAGCCGTGGCTGTACATCCCCGCTGCGGGGTTATGAATCAACAGAGCCTTCATGGCAGCTTCATTTTACCACAATCTGAGGGGATTTGACAATTGAGCAGGGAGGCAAGGGAGTCGATGTAAAGAGGCGTAGGGGGAATCGCCCTCTATGGCTGCGTGCGAACCGGCTCTGGCTCGATCACAAGGTCTACATGGAAACGAAAACGCTGGCGGAAGCGACGCAGCAGCCGCAGGACGGGCGCGCCGAAGAGGAGAATGAGCAAGCCGTTTCCCCCTGCCCGGCCCAGGTCCCAGACGAACGAGGTAGCTCCGTAGAAAACGGCGTAACGCTGTAGCGCCTGCCCCAGGCTCAGCCCAGTCTGCCAGAAGAGGCTCGATTGCCCGGGTGCGAAGATGAAGGGCCAGAACCAGAGGTTCATCACTGCACCGAAAAGAAGCCCCATCCCGAAGCCCCACAGCGCCAGCAGCACCGCCTCCGCCCGGCCCAGGTGGCGAAGGAGGTTCTCTGGCAGCAGCGCCGAAAGCAGCCCCACCCAGCCGGTGGCGAACATCTGGTAGGGCAACCACGGTCCTACTCCGCCTCCCAGCAGCGCCGACACCAGCAGTGACAGTGCGCCCAGCAGGAAGCCGAAGGTCGGGCCGTAGACGTAGCCGCAGAGGATGGGCAAGAAGAAGACAGCGGCGAAGCCCGCCGGCCCAGGCACCAGCCGCAGGACAGCGTTGATGGCCGAAAGGATGCCCAGCATGGCTACCATCTTGGCGTTCATCTGCCCTGAGCCCAGGTTGCCCACCACCGCCCCCAGGCAGAGCGCCACCAGCACCACGAAGACCCATGGCGCATCCTGCGCATGGGCCAGCGCCCCGAAGCCCGCTTCTTGCTGGGGCACGAGGAAGGGATAGGCGAAGGAGACCACGCCCACCAGGCTGGCGGCGAGGAGAATGGCGATGTTCCAGAACTTGGTGGTTCGCTCGCCGAACCGGCGGCTGGGAGTCGCCTCTGCTTTGAATCCGCGATCTGCTGAGTCCACCAGTTTACCAGTCTGCCAATCTACCAACCTACCAATCCCCCAATCTACCGGCCATCAGCACATCCTCCACAGTGAGGAAGCGGGGATCGCGGAACAGCTTATTCACCTGCGTGGCGAAGACCAGGGAATCGCTCATCACCTGGCGGGTGGGGCCGTCCACCACCACTTCCCCCTCGGCCATGAGCACCACGCGGTCGGCGCACTGGGCCACCAGCTCCACGTCGTGGGTGACCATGACCACGGTGTGACCTGCCGCCTTCTGGGCGCGCAGGAAATTGGCCAACGCCCGCTTCTGCTGGTAGTCCAGCCCTCGAGTCGGCTCGTCCAGGAGGATGATCTGCGGCTGAGCGACGAGCACAGCGGCCAACGCCGCCCGCTGCCGTTCACCGCCGCTCAGGTCTCGGGGATAACGATGCACGTGTTCAGTGAGCCCCAGTGCCTCCAGCAGCGGCATGTCGTCTCCCGGCGGCAGCCTGTGCCCCTTGCGGGTGAAAGCCAACTCCTCGGCCAGCGTGTCGGCGAAAAGGAGTGCGTTGGGATTCTGCGGCACGTAGCCTACGAACCTCACGATATCGTCCACGGAAGTGTGCCGGGTATCAAGGGATTGGGTATTGGAGGTTGGAGGTTGGAGGTTGGAGGTTGGAGGTTGGAGATTTGGAGTGATCTCCACTCGCCCTCGCTCTGGCCTGAGCAGTCCCACCATTTGCTTGAGCAAGGTCGTTTTCCCCGACCCGTTACGCCCCATGATGGCTATGAATTCGCCGTGGTTGATGGTCAGGTTGACGCCCCGCAGCGCTTCGTGGTCATCGTAGCTAAACCGCAAACCCTCCACACAGATGGCGGGAGAGCTCCTCTGAGTTTCCCTGAGCGCCCTCCGTTTTCCGGGAGGGTCTGAGGTGGCTGAGGGAACTGAAGGGGTTGGGGCAGAGAATAGCCTGCGCGCAAAGCGCCTCCCTTCCTTAATCGTCAGCGGCAATGGCTGCCAGCCCAGCGTTTTGCCCAGCGTCACCAGGGGCGGCGTGAGCTCCACCTGGGCCAACACCGCGGCCGGCTCGCCCCGGATAGGCCGCTCGCCCACGCCCGGCAGGTACAGCAGCCAGTCGGCGTACTGCACCACCCGCTCCAGGCGATGCTCTGAAAGCACTACTGTCAGCCCCAGGTCCTCGTTGAGTTGCCGCAGGGCGATGAGCACCTCTTCCGCTGCCTGTGGGTCGAGCTGCGACGTCGGCTCGTCCAGTACCAGCACCCGCGGGTGCAGCGTCAGCACGGCGGCGATGGCCACCCGCTGCTTCTCCCCACCCGAAAGCGTGCTGATGGGCCGCTCCCGCAGGTGGGCGATGTTGAGCTGATCCAACACCTCCTCCACCCGCTTGCGCATCAGCGGCTGCGGCAGCCCGAAGTTCTCCATGGCGAAGGCCAATTCTGCCTCCACCGTGTCCACCACGAACTGCGCCTCAGGGTCCTGCAGCACGAAGCCCACCAGGTCGCTCATCCCCCGCGGGCCAACGGTCACCGGATCGCGACCGGCCACGTGCAGTCTCCCTCGCCAGCGCCCGCCGTAGAAATGCGGCACCAACCCGTTAAGGCAGCGCAGCAGCGTGGACTTCCCCGACCCCGAAGGGCCGATGACCAGCAGCAGTTCCCCCTCCTCCACACTTAGGCTGAAGTCGTGGAGGACAGGCTGCGGCTGATCGGGATAGGTGTAAGTGACGTGGTCAAACTCGATCATGGGCAAATCAGCAAATCAGGGAATCGAGTAGTCAGATTGTTCCTTGGCCTTCTGCTCCGCCGCTTTCTCTGTTCCTGGCAGGAGCAAGCCAGGCAGCGCCAACAGCGCCAGAGCCAGGCCGAGCAGTGGCTGGAAATCGGGCCAGGGGCTGAACGGCGGGTAGGGATAGTAGAGCAGCGTCTCCCGCCGGGCCAGCCACATAGCCAGCAGCACAAACGCCACGCCGCCGCAGATCAAGCTAACAACTGTATCCTGCCGCCGCCAGTACCAGCGCATGTAGCGAGTGCGCCGCACTCCCCTCCCTTGCATCCAGAAGATGAGCAGTAACCCCATGCCTGCTGCGGTCATCAGCCCCACGCTCAACGTCCGTCGTGCCGGGAAGTAACTGCTGCCGAAGGCGCCGCACGCCAGCGCCAGCAGCGACACCAGCGTCCCGGCGCGGTAAAGCGTCTGCCGCCGCGAGGGCGCGGCCGGTATGTCGCCGAAGCCTCGCGCCTCCATCGACTCCGCCAGCGCGATGGCCCGCTCCAGCCCCGTGGTCAGCAAGGGCATGAACAGTGGCAACAGGTCCCGCAGGCCGCGAAAGCGATGGCCGCGGATGCGTTGCGCTTCCCGGATCTCCTGGGCGGCGATCATCATTTGCGGCACAAAGGCCACAGCAATGGCCGCAATCACCCCGGCCTGGTAGAGATACGGCGGCGTCATGCGCAGCAGCCGCGCCTGGTCCACCGCGCTGTTGAAGGTGGCGAAGATGAGCAACAGCGTCAGCAAGCTCAGCCCACTGCTGAGCCCATAGAGCATCGCTTCGCCGGTGATGGGGCCGCCGATGATGGGCCAGCTTTCGGGCAATCGGAAGAGCACCAACCGTCCCTGGTGAGCGGTGAGCGCGTTGGAGGGCACGGCGAAGAGCAGCAGCACCACGCCCAGCTTGACGAAGGCGCTCCAACTACGCGCCGCGGGCGACCGTCGTTCCAGTGCCATGTAGGTGACACCGCTGGCCAGCAGAAGCAAGGTCAGGTAGAGCGGATTGCGCGTCAGGAGCGCCGGAAGCGTTGCCGCCAGCAGCCAGATGAGCCAGGTGATCGGATGATACGTCTGCATGAACTCGAAACCCGGGACGCGAAACTCGAAACTCATCGCCCTCTGGCTATCGTCGCCGCCATAACACGGTTGCCCCAGCCCCACATAGCGCCGCTGCCAGGAAAGTGAAAGTGGCGTAGCCCAGCAATTGCGCTGGCCTCAACCGCGGTGCCGCTTGCGTGACCACTGGTGCAATCATAGCCTGCGCTGCCTTGCCGCTGCCAGCATTGTTGCTGCGGGGCGGCAGCACAGCCAGTGCCATGGCCTCCTTCTGCGGTGTGGTTGAAGGTAGGGCTGGCGGCGCGGCGGTTGGGGTAGCGGTGCTCAGCGGCCCAACCGCTGGCCCAGGCGTGGGCGAAGGGAGCGGCGCAGGTTCGAGCGGCTCTTCAGACGTGGGGGTGGGCGGGAAGACTTCCGCAGTCTGAATAGGCACCAGCGTGGATGTTGGCAGAGCGGTCGTTGCCATCGGTGTGACCTCGGGAGTTGATGCGGGCGGGGCCTGGGGCGCTGTGGGCTCAAGCACCGTCACGCTGACCCTGTGGCGTTCCTCTCTGCCGGCCTGCACCACCCGCAGTGTGTAACTCTGGCTTGCCATCGGGCACACCTGCCGCTCCTCCTGACCGATCACCCCCTGCTCTCCGGCGCCATCATCCCAGTAGACGGCCAGCGCCCCAGCCACGTCCCAGCGCAGCGTGACGCATTCCCCGCGCACGATAGTCTGTGGCTCCACCGAGAAGGCGACCTGCGGGGGCTCCACCGCAGGCGTTGGGGTCGCCGTCGGCGGGATGGGAGTCGGTGTCACGGTCGGCCAGGGGGTGAAGGTCAAGGACGGTGTCGCTGTCGGACGGGACCTGTTTGTCGGCGTGGCAGTGGGCGTGGACGGGATGGGAGTTGGCGTCGGTGTATCGGTTGGTAAGGGGCAAAGCTGTTCGAATGTATAGATTGGCGGCTGCATGCCACTGACGCCGTAGTCCCCTGGCCCCCAGGCCCAGCCCTCTACATCGCCATCGTGCACAGCGTAGCTGCTGGCCCCCACCTGCGAATATTCCCACGTGCCGTCCGGCAACAGATGGTAGTAGGCCCAGTAGCGGCAGTCCAGCCCCTGGCATTGGCAGAAGCAGTCTTGCAGCGGGAAGTCACAGCCATCCCCTTCGATCTTGCACACCGCCCCGCCCAGGCCGTAGCTGTAGTCAAGTACCAGGTTAAGCCCCGAACGCTGCAACAGTTCCTCGCTGCTCAACGTCTCCCTGTCGAAGGCAACGCACCCCGCCCACAGGCTGCCGTTGCCAAATTGCACGACCAATCCAGCGCGGCCGCCCGCGGCATAGCCTGGATGAACAGCAAGACCCAGCAGCAGGAACAGGCCGAGCACCACAGCCAGCCAGGCTCGGTATGTTGGCTTGCGGCCATAACCTAGTGTTGGCACTGCTTTCCCTCCTTTGCCACGCTGTCCGTACGTGAAAACGCTGAAAGGGCATCTCCGAATGGGACGCGGACTAACGCGGACGACCGCGGATTTCACCTGTTTTCTATCGGTGTCCGTCCGTGGCCATCCGCGTCCCGTTCCCGCATCGTTTAGTGCTAGCGCCGCCGGCGAGCGTAGGCAGCCAGCCCGGCCAGGCCGCTGCCCAGGAGCAGGAGCGTGCCCGGCTCAGGTATCTCTGCCGGAGCCTGCTGTGCTTCAATTTCCTCGAAAGTATACACTGGTGGCAGTGTGGTGGGGTTCCAGTTCTCGTCGAAACCGGTCCAGGAGAAGCCTTCCACGTCCCTGTCGGCCGGCGTGTGAGCGCTGGCCCCGACCATCGAGGATTCCCAGGCCCCATCCACCAGGTGCCAATAGCCCCAGAAGTGCTCTGGATCGCAGAAGCAGTTATCGGCAGGGCACCCTTCGCCACCGATGGCGCAGATGGCGATGCCCCAGCCCGGGTCGTAGGTGACCACCTCCACACTGGAGGCCAGGAGCGCATCCAGCGTCGTGGCCTCTGCAGAAACCTCGACGATCTCCGTGTGCTCAGAACCGTCGTTGTAGCGGATCACCAGGCCCATCTGCTTGCTGTCTGCAGCCAAGGCAGTCGTTGCCAGTAGTACGATGAGCATAATGCCAGCCAGCAGAGCCAAACGAGCACGAAACTTGCGATGAGATGACATTGTTTTCTCCTTGCCTTGTGTTGGTATGATCTTGTAGGGGCAAGGCTTGCCCTTGCCCAGAGCAGGCACAATGCCTGCCCCTACCAGGACGGGGGCAAGACCCGCCCTACGAGTTCCTCACCAGCGGTAACCAGAGCCCGACGGGGGCGACGACCGTTGCCGTCTGCTGCGCTGCGCCCTCCACCCCATCCGGATCGCTCAGCACGACCTCGATTTCGATGCTCGCACCAGGCATCAACTCCGCCAGTTTGCCCGCGTAGAGCACACCGTGCTTGGTCAGCGTTCCCTCGCCCCAGGTAGCCGTCCCCATCAACCGGTAGCGCAGCATCGCCATCCCGTCGCCATCCTCGTCGCCGGTGTAGGGCACGAACAGCCGCACCCCGCCCGGGCCCGCGCCGTGCGCCTGCAGTGTGCCAGGGATCGTTGCCTCCCCCTCAGACGGAAGGGACGGATACGGAGCCAGCAGCGCTGGCAACGCATCGAGCACCGCCAGCAAACGGCTTTCAGGCTGGGCCTCGGTGTAGGCGAAAGCGCCGCTCGGTTCCTGGAAGTGCAGCAGCGCGTCCGCTGGCGTGACCAGCGTGCCCTGTGCGGTCAAGCGGGCGAAAGGCGGACGACGAGGGTCCTTTTCCGCGCTCAGCAACCCTTGCGTCACCAAGGCGATGGAGTTGGAATTGCTAGGGCTGCCTTCCAGGAAGCCGCCCCATCCCGCGTCGGGAAGCTGTTCCGCTTCCAGGTACTGGGTGGCGCTGACGAGTGCCGGGTGGGCGAGCGGCACACCGCTGCGGATCAGAGCGCTCATCACGCGGCCGGTGGTATCGTTGTCACTGCCGTCGCCGCCGATGGGCCAGCCCCAGCCGCCGTCGGCCCGCTGCTCAGCCAGCAGCCCCTGCGTAGCAATGGGCGGGATCGACTCCCCCACCGTCGTCAGCCCTTCCAGCGCCAGCGCTTGCTTGAAAACACTGCCCGCATGATACCAGCCTGTGCCAGGGTCGTACAGTTCCTCCAGCCGTGCCACCAGGTTCAGGCCGCCCAAGTTGTGGGGATCGGCGCCCGCCGCGGCGATAGCCAACAGCAGCTTGCCCACCATCCCGGCGTCATTGCTGAGGAAGGGCATCGTAGCCACCTGCTGTTCCAGGGCGGCCAATGCGCTCCGGCCCCCCACCGTCCAGGTGTAGCCATCGGGGTCCTCGCCCGCCAGAGCAATGGTGCGCACACCATCGGCAGTGACGGTGCCCCCGCCGAAGCTGCCATCGGCCAGTTGCTGGGTGCGCAACCAGTCCAGCCCCCGCCGCATCGCCAACCGCCGCCCGCGCAGAGGCAACGGCCGCCCGATGAGCCCCAGCAGACCGTAGGCGGTGGCACTGACAGATGGTTCGCTTTCGCCGAGACGGGGCACGAAGCCGCCATCGGGTCGCTGAAGCTGCAACAGAGCCTCCAGCGGCGACTGGCCGCTGCGTTGCCAGGACACGTCGAGGAGCGATCCGCCGCTGGCCGTCACGCCCAGAAGGGCCAACCCTGTGCTGGTGGTCTCGCCAAACAGGGTGTCCGCAAGGCTGCGAAAACCGGCGTCACTCGCCTGCTGCGTGTGCAGAAAGGCCAACCCTCTCATCATCGCCGCGTCGCTTGCCGCCACGCTGGCGACGGCCAGCGCCTGCAGCGCCCAGCTCGTGTCCTCGGTACTGCTGAGTTGGCCAGGCAGTTGGGGCCAGCCGCCGTCACCGTTCTGTTGCGCTCGCAGCCAGCTTACGGCAGCATCCGGAATGGATTGATCGGTGCCCTTCAGCGCCAGCAGCGACCAACACTGCGCCGTGATCCCATCCGTTGGCCCACTGCCGTAGCGTCCGCCGGGGGAGCGGAAGCTCTCCAGCCTTGCCACCAGATCGAACCCGGCGAAGTCGCGGGAATCACCGCCTCCTGCGGCAATGGCCAGCAGCAGCCGGGCTGTGCCGGTGGCCGTCGTCGTCTCCTGCGCTGCTTGAGCGGCCAGGGCATCAAGCGGGGTGGCGCCGCTGCCATCCAGGAGAATGGTCGCGTCTTCCCCCGCCGCAGCCAGCGCCCAGATGGCGGTGGCCGTATCGGAGCCCCAGCCACCGTCGGGCTGCTGCTGTGTCCTCAGCCAAATCAGCGCTTTGTCCACAGCGCCGCTGCGCAGGGAGATGCTGGCAATGGGATCGGCGTGGGCCGGCGGCAGGGCCAACGTCAGACAGAGCACAAGCAGGCACGAACGTAGGAAGCGTGACATAGTTCTTGTCATAACGCATGAACCCCTCATCACCCGAGCGGGGAGAGGGGTTTCCATCTTCAAAGTGAAAGCCCCTTGCGGATGCAAGAGGCTTGAGTGACGATGAAGCTGTCCCTCCGCCCCCTTTCGCTCGAAGGTTGGTGGAGTACACAGCAGAGGAGGGTATTCTGGCTCTCTTGGCCGATTGCTTATCGCCTATCACTTATCGCAAGAGTGTCTATGATGACCAGATGGTTTGCGATAAGCCCTAAGCGATCTGCGATAGACCAAGATCACAGTTGCGGGACAGCGCCGGACTTGCACCGGCTTCCCCTTTCAGCCCTCGCGTCCGGGCGGTGGGGCACCTCTGCTGTCTAGTTTGCGGTTGTGGTGAGAGTATAGCACAAGGGGAAGAAGATGTCAAAAAGGGCAAGCCGTCTGATGCACTCTCTTAAACCATCTCCGGCTTACAGAGACCAGGTTTTCTCAGGAGAGTCATTCCCATTTTCCCAAAGCTCTGATTCGTGTCAAGTCAAATGATAATGTTACCGAAAGGGAGTCGTTCACTCAAAAGATAATGTTACCGAGCTTGTCCGCTCCTTTCTTTGGTTTTG
>Ga0208279_1001341_pt1 | contig 13754 bp, 13 predicted proteins | sample AntAceMetag02UKM_FD_184766 | JGI IMG/M metagenome (GOLD analysis project Ga0208279, IMG submission 184766) | Saline lake microbial communities from Ace Lake, Antarctica - Antarctic Ace Lake Metagenome 02UKM (SPAdes) (version 2) | ecosystem: Environmental > Aquatic > Non-marine Saline and... | reverse complement strand
TCTTTTTTCATAAGATATTAACCTCAAACCATTCAGTTTGCTTCAACAATTTTTACTTCGTTATAAGCCCTTTCCATGGCCTTTATATTTTTCGGTGCTATCCTTCCGAACCGGTGCGTCAGAGGGGGCTTTGCTGATTCAATTTCCACAAGGCCGGTTGCTTTGATCACCGCTCCAAGCATGGTCGTGTTTGTTATCGGAACACCCAACTCATCCCAGGCTATCCTTGACGCGTCAACGGTGGCCACTCTACCATTAAAATCAACTTCTTCTTTGATTTCTTCCGGAGATTTGCCCGTATTGACGATAAGGATACCGTCCTGTTTCAGTCCCTCGGTAACGTTAATCAGACCAACAAGACTTGGATCAAGCACCACCACGACATCAGGGTCATAGACTCCGGATCTTACCTTTATCTGCTTGTTGTCGACACGGTTAAACGCGGCCACCGGAGCACCCCTTCTCTCGGGACCAAAACTTGGGAAGCCCTGCGCGTACTGCCCTTCCTCAATCGCAGCCAGCGCCAGCATCTCAACAGATGTAACGGCTCCCTGACCGCCTCTTCCATGCCACCTTACTTCAATCATCAGGAATTCTCCCTTGTGCGAATTAAAAGCGCTGTTCTTAATATATTTAATTCAGACTGTCAATATCAATCCAAAATAAAAATTCATTGTTTGAGCAAAATCGTTTCGCGCTCCACCTCTAAACGGCATGCCCGCAAAAGATCGGGCGATTATCTATCTCTCAGAAAAATTATTCCGACCCCTTCCCGTCCATGGCCATTTGAATGAGTTGCACGGTATGTATTGTCTTGACATTATCTTTGGGCAGATGGGCGCCGATAGTAATACTGCATCCGGGACAGCCTGTAGCCACGAGCTCGGCACCCGTCACGAGCACATTCTTCACCTTGCGATTTGTGATAAGGGCGGACATCTCGGGGTATTCTATCTGATATTCCCCGCCGCCACCGCAACAGCTGTCTGCCTCCTCCATTTCCACGAATTCAACATTGGGAAGGGTTTTAAGCAGGTGGCGCGGCTGGACACCCACACCCTGTCCCTTAAGGAGATGACACGGGTCATGATAGGTAACTCTGACCTTCTCACTCGTGGCAGGCGGAAATTCAGGCAACCAGTCGAAATGCGCGTCGATAAACTCTGAGACATCCATCGTTATACTGGCAAGATACTCGGCAGCCTTGATCAGATCTTCATCCACCTCTTCTCCTAGGTCATGAAGCTCTTTCAGTATATGCACGTATTCATTGCGGAGCGCAGAACCACATGTGGCACAGTCCACAATAACCGCATCCACACCTTCCCTGGCAAACATTCCGAGGACCTCTTTTATACATATAAGAGATGTCTTACGATCCCCAGACATAAAAATCGGCAGACCGCAGCAAGACTGTTTTTTCGGAATTTCAACCTGCACTCCCATACGAGTCAGGACAGATACAACCGCTCTGCCGATATCGCCAAAGACATAGTTGGTAGCACAACCATGGAAATAGAGGACACGGGCGTTAATTACACCCTTCGGCTCAACTATCTCCGGGAATTCATCATTGAATGGTTTTGGATTCATTGGAGGGATCCCGTCTATGGGAAGATTGCCAAATTTTATTCTACTCTCTATCCATTCTCCACTAAATATTTTTCGTATCCATTTTCCGAACCACGCGGATGTGGACATCATCCATCCATGAGCGAGTACCTGGAAAAACAGTTTCTTGGTAAAACCCAGTCCGTAGCGTTCTGCGGCGCGCCAGCGCAAACTGGAAAACAGTGCATCCTGACGCACACCACTCGGACAGGCAGCCACACATGATCCGCAAAGAAGGCATGACGAAAAGAGAATATCGTTCATATGCTCCGTGATTTCGATATTCCCTTCTATGATATGTTTTGCCAGTTGAACCTTGCCACGCGGACTGAAGGCTTCCACTAGTGTCTCTCTGTACACTGGGCAGACATCAAGACACAGGCCACATTTGGCGCAATGATACACATGCTCACTGGTTATTTCACTTAATAACGGTTTCTCTTTCCCCATCATATTCATAACTTTCTCATTCATTTGACCCAGACAGGTCCGGTTATTCGATAAATTTCCCGGGATTCAATATCCCTTTAGGATCCAGAACGGACTTAATCTCTACCATAAGCCTCCTGGCATCCTCATTCATTATCAGTGGCAAGAACGGTTTTTTTGATATTCCAATGCCATGCTCCCCGGAAAGAGTTCCCCCAAGATCTACTGTAAGTTGAAATATTTCGGAAATGGCTTTCTCTACCCTTTCCCATTCTTCCTTATCTCGTTTATCGGTTATTATCATCGGATGGGTATTACCATCCCCGGCATGAGCCATAATACCTACAGTAAGGTTGTACTTATCGCATATTTCACTGGTTCCTCTAATCATTGCCTGCAGATTACTGACCGGAACAGTGCAATCCTCCAGAATACAGGTGGGCTTTTTCCGAGACATAACACCAAACGCACTCCGACGGGCGAGCCACAAATCGTCCTCCTCCTTGGCCGATTTGGCTACTTGTATGTCGGAAGATCCCTCCTCTTTGCATATTTTTATAATAGCGCTCATCTGCTGCTTGCAGGTCGCCTCTTCACCATCAACCATGATCAGCAGTGTTCCCTCCACATCCCTGTTCAGCCCAATATGGACCGAATCTTCAACCATGTTCATTACCACCTTGTCCATCAGTTCCAGCGCCACGGGAACAATACCAGATCCGATGATTCTGGCAACCGTTCTACTTGTCGCGTCCATCTGCGGAAAAAATGCCTGGATACTCTGCTGAAATGCTGGGAGAGGGAGTAATTTTACGGTAATCTCCGTTACAATCCCGAGACATCCCTCAGATCCGGTAAAAAGTGACATGAGATCTATTCCAGTAACATTCTTGGCTGTAATGCCACCGGCATTTATAATTCGGCCATCAGCCAGCACAGCTTTGAGTCCCAGTATCCAGTCTCTTGTTACGCCGTATTTGACGCCACGAGGCCCCCCTGCGTTTTCAGCTACATTCCCCCCAAGAGTACTTACCGTCCAGGAAGCGGGATCGGGGGGATAAAAAAGACCTTCTTTCTTCACATGATTCTGTAATTCCAGATTGATAAGTCCCGCTTCAGCGATAGCATATCGATTTTCCCTGCTGAGTTTGAGAAGCCTGTTCATACGTGTCAATACCAAGACTACTCCGCCCTTCAGGGGAACTGACCCTCCGCTGAGATTCGTCCCCGCTCCGCGGGGGGTTATAGGGATTTCCTCTTCATTGGCTACTTTCATGATTTCCGAAACTTGTTCCGTACTTCCCGGCAGCAAGACAGCATCAGGCATCGCCTCCGTAGCAGAGGAATCGTAGGAATAGCTAATCAAATCCTCAACAGAATCCAGGTAGTAATCCTTCCCCACTATTTCACGAAATTTGTTCGCCGTTTCTTTTCTTAACATTGGAACAGCTCCTTTGGTTTACGTTATAACACAGTTTCATCTCTGATAGGCCCTTGACGAAAACAGCACGATACAATGCACTGAAAGTCCTGTCATTCCGGGATTTCAGAGCGCGCATTTCAAGCACTGTTACGAGCCTTGCGCATTAATTATGCCAATTGATGCATTCGGTTGCATGTCTATATTATTATATAATTTCTATATGTTATGAATCATTTATCCGGACACCCCCGTATTTCAGAAGGACTGACTGGTACGCCATAATAGCCTGTTCTCAGGATCGAGTTATTTCTTTATACAGATAATCAAGCAGTTACCCGCCATGCGCCACTTTGACATACAGTATGCCATTTTAACGTAATTACACCGCCCTCCTCTTTTTCTGAATATGTACACAATGTCAGCATGTCTGAATTTTCTTTTGTTTTCACATGAAAGAATGTGAAATCCGGTTCATCGTGGCAACGATATCCCTCGCCATTCGTTGCAAAGGTCATTAACTACCGAAAAAGAACGCTGGCAGCCAGGTAACAATCGATGGGAACAACACCAGGATGAACATCCCGATTATCTGCATCAGCACGAAGGGGATGACGCCACGGTAGATATGCATCATAGTGTATTCCTTCGGCGCGACCCCTTTGAAATAGAACAACGCGTAACCGAAAGGCGGCGTCAAAAAGGAGGTCTGCAGGTTGACACAGAGGAGAATCGAAAACCACAGCGGGTTGAACCCCAGCTCCAAGGCGATGGGCAAGAAGATGGGCACGGTGACCATGAGGATAGCGGCCCAGTCGATGAACATGCCCATGATAAACACGATTACCATCATGATGAGAAGCGCGGTCCAACGGTTGAGCCCTGATCCGACGAGCAAATCGGCCACCACATCGCCACCGCCCATGCTCAGGAACACGGTGCTGAAGAATTTGCCGCCGATAAAGAGCATCATTACCATGGCGGTGGTCTTAAGGGTGTCGTAACAACTGTGCTTGAGCACCGACCAGGTGAGCTTACGGTTGGCAAATGCCAGTAAAGCAGCACCGGCGGCCCCCATGCCGGCGGCCTCGGTTGGCGTGGCCACGCCGCCCAGGATGGTGCCCATAACCGCGAAAATCAATGCCAGCGGGGGCACCAGGGATTTCAGAGTCATACCCCATTTCTGTGCGGCCGTATACTGCGCTGCTTCCTCTTTTGAAATCGGCGGCCCCAGTTCAGGGTTGATGTTACAGCGCACCAAAATATAGAGGAAATACATGCCTGCCAGGATCAGGCCCGGAAAAATCGCGCCGGCGAAAAGATTACCGACGGATGTCTCCTTCATGCCCGTCAAACCGCCGTAAACGACCATCATGATGGAGGGCGGGATCAGAATACCTAAGGTACCGGAGGCGCAGATGATGCCACTGCTTAGTTCCTTCTGGTAGTTCTTGCGCAACAGGGCCGGGGTGGCCAGGAGACCCATGGCAACCACCGAGGCGCCGATGATGCCTGTGGTGGCGGCGAATACGGTGCACACCACGACAACGGTCAGACCCAGACCGCCATTGATGCGGCCCAGTACGACGTATAGCGCCTCGAAAAGCTTGTCACTGACCTTGGAGCGATCCAAGAGCTGGGCCATGAGGATGAACAGCGGGATGGCCACCATCACGTAGTTTTCCATGATGCCCCAGGCGTTGTTGGCAAACATGTTGAACAGAGCCGGGACATTGAAGCCGTTGTCGATAAGCCCGAAAATTGTCGCTATAGCGGCAAGGGTATAGGCGAGCTGATGGCCGAAAATGATGGCTACGACGAGCGTTGCGAACATAGCCACAGTCATAAATTCTACACTCATAGTTGGTTACCTCACCCCTTCCGCTTTTCCTTGCAGAACCCGGATATTATGAATCAGGTTGGAAAAGCCCTGAATCAGCAGAAATGTAAAACCAAAGGCCATCAGCGTTTTGATGGGATAAACCGGCGGCGCCCAGCTGGTGGGGTTCAGCTCCCCTTGGGCAATGGAGGCAAACGCGTATTCCCAAGAGGCGACGGTCATCAACACCATTACCGGCATGAAGAAAACCAGATTGGTCAGGATGCCGATCACACTTTGGGGTTTGATTGGTAAACGGGTGGTGAATATGTCAACTTTTACGTGACCGCCAAGGACATCGCAGTAAGCGAGACCCAGTATAAAGTGCACACCGTAGAGAAACGTGGTGGCCTCGAAACCCCAGATGGTGGGGGAGTTGAAGAGATAGCGCATGACCACCTCGTAGACTATCACCAAAAGCAGAGGGATCGCCAGAAGGGCGCTGACCTGCCCCTGCTTGATGTTAAAGGTATCGATTGCGTTGGAAATTTTGTCTAGCATGCCTTTGTTCCTTTCACCGGGCATCGTACCCCGCCCCGGATAACAGGTTGAAGATCGGCGCCTCCTGCGGCGCGGATCTTCAACCCACTGTTTCAAGGCTTCAAATAGCGACTGGTACTATTCGTTTGTTCGACCGTTGATATACATTTCATAGGGCCATGGGGTCACACCCGAACGGGCATCGCGCCAGTCAACAAACTCCGCGATAAATGCTTCCTGGGAATTCAGCGCTTTCTTAACATCAGGATACTTTTCTTTCAGACCATCCAAGTATGCCTTTGCGACTTTACGGAAATTGATCCGAGTCTCCTGATCCATGGTCACAAATTCAATGTTTTCCTTGAACATTTTAATGGCTTTGGCGTTCAGGCCGTTGATCCAATTATATGACCACAGCTGGGTTTCTTTGGCACAGATGTTGACAATCCATTTCAAGTCATCCGGCAGTTTGTTCCAGGCATCCTGATTGATGATGATATCGCATTGAAAACCAGGCTGGTGAACGCCCGGCTCGATGCAGTACTTGGTGATATCATCAAAACCCATGGGGTAGTTGATGGCGGGTGTCGAATATTCCGCCGCATCGATTACACCCCGCTCCAGTGCGAGGTACACTTCGCCGCCGGGCAAGGGGCTGACCGAGGCGCCCAGCTTATTCATGATGTCCATGTACCAGCCAGGGGTACGGATCCGCATTCCTTGAAAATCGCTCATTTTTGTCGCGCGTTTGTTCGAGAACAATCCCATTTCCTGACCGGTCTGGCCTGCGGGCAGCGCGTATATGTTATAGGGTTTGTATAGCTCCTGGAGCATCTCGAGCCCCCCTCTTTCATAGAGCCAGATGTTATACCCTTCACCATCCAACCCGAACGGGACTGACGCGAAAGCCACGAATGCCTCGTTTTTTCCTTTCCAGTAAAGTGGCGAAGAGTGCGCGATTTGTACTGAGCCTTTGGAAACCGCGTCGAACACCTGGTTTGCCGGAATCAGTTCACCAGCAGAAAATGGCTTGATATTCAGCCTTCCGGCGGACGCCAGGCGGACGCTGTCGCAGAAATGTAAAGCCATATCGTAAAACAGCAGTCCCTTGCTCCAAGACATGACCATTTTCCACTGTATTTTTTCGGTGGAAGTTTTGAAGTTGACGCGTTTGGCGGTGTCGTGACGGGGATCTACCCCAAATTTCTCACGTTTCGCAGCCGTGGAAATGGTGGCCGTAAAACAAATGATTACGAATATGCTCAAGAATATGGTTAAAGCTTTTTTCATATCTCTTTCCTCCTGTATTTTATAGTACGGAAAACTTACGAATGAACCCAAACCATCCAGTAACTCACACCTCCCTTCTCAAAGATTAATATATGTGCCCAAAGATAGAGGGACGGTTGCAAAACAACACATCCAATTCAAGCAGGTATGCCGGAAATCCCAATCATCAACTCAGAGTATCCCGGCAGGACCTTTAACCCCTCTATGGTATGACCTCCCCTAATATACAAATTAGTCAATGTCAAGAAAGAATTCAAACAAATGTAGAATATGCGCAGATCCTGTACAACTACCCGATATTGTTTGAGTAAGAAATTACACTCTGTAGTTGCTTTCTATCTAAATTCTTGATATGAATAATTCAACCGACCATTAAATGGTCTGACCAATTGCTCAGATGGTATCTGCAACCACATTTTCTTAATGCATTTACAGGTAATATGATGTATTGTAAGATATTAAACAGGGAAGAATAATGGCTGTGAAACTATTTCCAATAAAACCAAAGCGAATTTCCGATCAGGTTTTTGATCAGATCCGCAAGCTTATCCTGCGCGGCAAACTCAATCCGGGTGAGCGAATGATGTCGGAACGGGAACTTGCCGCGGCCTTCGACGTCAGCCGTGCCTCGGTAAGGGAGGCAATCAACAGGCTCACAACCAGGGGTTTCCTCGAACAGAAACAGGGACGCGGTACCTTTATCTGCCTCCCCACACCCGAAGAAAAGAATTCGCTCGTTGTGGCGATGAAAGGGAAAAATCTGTCCATCGAAGAGCTTCTTGAGGTACGGATAGGGCTTGAATGTAACGCAACCTATCTCGCAGCTGAGAGGGCAACCGAAAAAGACATTTACCTCATGGAACAGAGCATAGCGACACTGGAAAAATCAACCAAAGAAGGGATAACGAATGGGGAAGCAGACGTGTCATTCCATATGGCGATAGCATATGCCACGAGGAACTCTCTCAATATCCAGATCATGAGGGATTTATACGAGTATCTCTCGATTAGCATCGATGAATATCAGTACCATCGGATGGAATCTTCCACCAAAATGACAGAGATTGCCCAAGAGCATGCCCAGATTCTTGCTTTGATAAAAAAACGCGATCAGGAACATGCGTTTCGAGCCATGTTCAGCCATCTCAGCTTTGCCCTTGATTTTGTGAAGAGCGGAAAGAGCACCGCCTAGCATCCTTCTACCGATCAACACTCCTCGGCTCCATACTATGGCGGCCGGTGGCGTTTTCGTACAGATCCCTCCCCGCCGTGTCATTGATGACAATCAGGGGGAAATTCTCTATCTCCAGACGCATAATTGCCTCGGGACCGAGGTCCTCGTAGGCGATAACCTCCGCCTTCTTGACGCATTCCGACATCAGGGCCGCGATACCCCCCATCGCTCCAAGGTAAACGGTCCTGTATCGTACTATGGCGTCCCGAACCGCAGCGGACCGACTCCCCTTACCTATCATTCCCCTGATCCCCGCCTCCATCAGCATGGGGGCAAACGCGTCCATCCGGTAACTGGTCGTCGGGCCTATGGAGCCTATGACCCGACCGGGGCCCGGCGGTGTGGGAGCCGCGTAGAATATCGTTTCTCCGTCAAGATTCACGGGGAGATTTTTTCCTTCGGCTATCAGCATGGAAAGTCTTTTATGCGCCGTATCTCTGCCGGTTATGATGCTCCCACTCAACAGCACCATATCGCCGGAGTTCAATCCTTCACAAATATCCTTGGTTATCGGTGTACAGATTCTTTTCGGATTCTTCATCGAATTCAGATTACCGCTCCCTTATGGCGTGCAACATGGCACTGTATATTAACCGTCACCGGGAGACTTGCAATATGGCATGGCATCATCTCTACATGCACGGCAAGGGCGGTAGTCTTGCCGCCATATCCCTGGGGACCTGTGCCAAGCCTGTTTATTTCATCCAGAGTTTCCTTTTCAAATCTTGACAGCCGGGGATCCGATCGGTTGGGTTCTCCCAGGGAACGCAACAGGGCCTTTTTAGCAAGCAGTGCCGATTTTTCAATCGATCCTCCTATACCTGCTCCCACGATTACCGGCGGGCAGGGATTGGGTCCGGCTTTTTCCACCATATCTACAATATGCTTCTTTATGCCCTCAAGTCCTGCCGACGGAAGCAGCATAACGGAGCTGCTCATATTCTCGCTTCCACCCCCCTTCGGCATAGCGATAATGCGTATCCTATCCCCTTTAACTATATCTATGTGAATGACCGCGGGTGTATTGTCGCCTGTGTTTTCTCTCGAGATGGGATCACATATGGATTTCCTCAGGAAGCCATCCCTGTACGCCCTTCGGACGCCTTCCTGTACGGCTTCATTAAAATCACCTGTTATATGAACATCCTGTCCCACCTCCACAAATACAACTGCAAGTCCTGTGTCCTGGCAGAGTGGAAGGGATGTGTCCTTCGCAATTTTAGCGTTTTCAATAATCTTGTCGAGGGCATATTTGCCAAGTTCCGAGTCTTCCGACTTAGCGGCCCTCTTGATGGCGGAAAGAACATCTTCACCGAGATCGGTGCTCGCCTCGATGAAAAGGCCTCTCACTGTATCCACAATAATGTCACAGGAAATTTCTCTGATGGTATTCATGAGGCGGTTTCATACCCCCCGGCGGAACTCGATGGCCTTTGCCATGGTCATCCTGTCCGCATATTTCAGATCGCCTCCGATCGGGATGCCGAAGGCTATTCTGGTGATCTTTACATCTTTCCCCTGCAAAAGTTTTGTAATGAGTAGTGCCGTCGATTCTCCCTGAACGCTGGGATTGGTAGCCAGAATAACTTCCCTGACATTGTTGCCGGATATCCTGTCCAAAAGTTCCTGAAGTTTAAGGGCCTCTGGACCGATGCCGTCAGAGGGCGAAAGCACACCATGAAGCACGTGGTATGTACCCTTGAAGCTCCCACTTTCCTCTATGGCGACAAGAGAATCGGGATCTTCAACTACGCATATGACGCTCCTGTCTCTCGCGGGATCGCCGCATATTTCGCAGACATCATCTTCCGTTAGATTAAAACAGATGGAACAGAACCGAATCTTTTGTTTGACCTCGATAATACTTTCAGCAAGACTGGCGGCATTTCTCTCGGAAGAATACAATATAAAGGTGGCTAACCGCGTGGCCGTTTTTTCACCTATTCCGGGAAACCTGGACAACTCTTTTATGAGACGCCGGATAGGGGGGGCGTAACCTGTCATATTTTAAAAACCCTTCACTGCAAAAATTGTCAACCCTTTACTATCATTTGAAGAAGCAAAGCAGTCACCGTTTACGATTGTTGGTTTACGGTTTACAGTTACCGGCCTACGGTTGAAAAAACAGGAAATAAAAATCAATATCCAAAAGGCTTCACACTTTGAGCTTCGCCAATCGTTGCACGGTTTATCGGAAAACCGTAAACTGTGAACCGTCCGCTGTCTTCCTACGCCAGACCGGGAATATTGAGGCCACCTGTTATCTTTGACATCTCCTCCTGGGCCATTCCCTGCGCCTTGCGCACCCCTTCATTTATTGCCGCGACTATAAGATCCTGTAACATCTCGATGTCTTCCGGATCAACCACATCTTTTTCAATCTTCAGCGATATCAGTTCATATTTTCCGTTGACCACAACGGTTACCATCCCTCCACCGGATGTTGCCTCCACCGTCTTCGCTTCCAACTCCTCTTGCACACGCATCATCTTTGACTGCATCTGCTGGGCCTGTTTCATTATTTTTCCCATGTCATTTGCCAATTTCATTACCTCCTTGATCCATTTACCCTGACATCCACTATTTCAGCGCCCCTAAACACATCCATGATCTTTTGCACAAGGGGATGTCTCAGCGCCTCGTTTTTGATGTTGTTTGTTGTGCTCGCGGTATTTGAAGCCGTGTTGTTGGAATTGCGCGCGTCTTCTTCCAGCAGCTTAATATCTATTGTTATGCTTTTTCCTAAAAATTCTGCCGCCATTTGTGTCAAGAGATTCATCTGCGGCGCACTCTTGATGTCCTCCAGAAAAACGTAATCTTTCGGAAATCCTATTTTAAGACAATCGTTCTCATAACTCAGAAATTCTCCACTGCCTATTTTTGAGCTTAAGGGAGGATTTCTTTCTTTTACAAAACTCTTCAAATCCCGCCACAAATCACCGCTATCTGTTATCTCATCCACTCTGCTATGGTTATTTTCAGTAACCACTGCCTCCTGACCAGTGCGGGTCTGTTGTCTCGCGGGAATATTTTCCCTTTCACTTTTACCAAGTCTCATTTCAAGACTTTCCATCCTTGAAATGATTTCATCAACAGGTATAAGTGGTTCCAGATACGCCATCCTGACCACGGCATATTCCAGGTTTACACGCGGCTCCATACTTCTGCGTATGTCATCCTCTTCCGCCATCAGTATATCCAGAATACGCTGCATGGTGTCCTTTGATGTCCCCTGCGCCAGTTTTTTCAGGTCCACTATTTCATGGTCGGGGATATCACCCAACACACCATTGCCATCCGTTATCTTCATCGTAAGCAGATTCATAAAATGTCCCAGAAGCATTTGATAAAAGTGCTTTATATCCACGCCGGAATAGTAGGCTTCGTCGATGATCTTCAGACACGCACCGGCGTCTCGTTCAAGAACGGCACCGGAAAGCTCGAATATAAGACGTCTGTCTGCAAGGTCGAGAATCTCTTCCACATCGGCATCTTTGATATCCGTTCCGGCGTATGAGATAACCTGGTCGAAGATGCCCTGAGCGTCTCGCAAACTTCCTTCACCTTCTCTGGCAATCCAGGACAGGCCGGCATTGCTTATGTTTATCCCCTCTTCCTTTGCTATATGTCCAAGGTTGTCCGCTATCTGTCTGACGGATATTCTTTTAAAATCAAAATGCTGGCATCTGGAGAGAATAGTTGCTGGAACCTTATGTATCTCTGTCGTGGCAAAGACAAAAACAACATGAGACGGGGGTTCTTCCAGTGTCTTGAGGAGAGCATTGAATGCCGGAGTGGTCAGCATGTGGACCTCATCAATAATATATATCTTGTAACGCGAAGATACGGGAGAAAACTTGATATTTTCCCGGAGTTCTCTTATTTCATCTATCCCCCTGTTGGATGCTCCGTCTATCTCGCGTACATCCAGAGATACGCACCCTGTAATCTCTCTGCAGTTCACACACTGATTGCACGGCTTGTCTGTCGGTCCCTTTTCACAGTTGAGTGACTTGGCCAGTAAACGAGCTACCGATGTCTTGCCCGTTCCCCTGGGGCCACTGAAGATATAGGCATGGGCTACGCGATCAAGTGTGACGGCATTTCTGAGTGTCTTGACAACGTGGTCCTGTCCTACAACATCTTCAAATATCTGGGGTCTCCATTTTCTTGCAAGGACAAGGTATTCCATGGGTGCACCTGTGTGGTGTTATTAAAAACTGACAGCCGGGGAGCCCGTAGCAAACGCCGAAATTGCTGCCGCTGCTTCCTTCCAGATCTGACGGAGTTCACAATCCGTCGTTCCACGGGGCCCGGCTGTCATAATATATGGCGGAGAGAGGGGGATTCGAACCCCCGGTACACCTTTGAGGGCATACACACGATTTCCAGTCGTGCTCCTTAAGCCGCTCGGACATCTCTCCGTAAAAAAACTATATCATGGCGGAGAGGGTGGGATTCGAACCCACGTGAGAGCTTTTGGCCCCCAAATCGATTTCGAGTCGATCCCGTTACGACCACTTCGGTACCTCTCCGCGTAAAAATAGACTATTTGTACGCTCTTATTGAACTCGCCTTCATATCCTCTTTTCCCGGAAAAATCTACTCAAAATTTCACCACATTTTTCCTTAAGTACTCCGCCTGTCACTTCAATAAAATGATTGAGTTTTCTGTCGCTGAACATGTTATAAATAGAAAGAGCTCCTCCTTTGGGATCCGTGGCGCCAAAGACAAGTCTCTCTATTCTCGCGTGAATGATCGCCCCCGCACACATTACGCAGGGCTCAATGGTTACATAAAGAGTTGTCCCGTAAAGTCTGTAATTTTCTATCCTGTTCGCAGCTTCCCGGATAGCAAGTATTTCCGCGTGGGCGGTAGGATCTTTCATCAGAATGGGGCTGTTATGGGTCTTTGCAAGCACTCTGCCTTCCATGGTGATTACCGCGCCCACGGGAACCTCTCCCGATTCGAGGGCGGACTCGGCCTCACTAAGGGCCATTCTCATAAAATACTCATCTCCTTGCATTAGAAAATAATATCATAGTAAACAGGAAAATGGAAACTCGCAGACGAAGACCTTCAATCTTTCAAAAAGATGGAAACTTGATTGAAAGTACCGTATATTACTACCCTGAACGGGAAAAGACATGATTCCAAAAAAGATTTTTGTAATAGCTATCATACTCTCCTTGGCGGTTCATATTGTTTTTCTGGCATTGTCCGGTTTCCTTGGAGGCTATGACGGTACAGACGAGGAAGATGTTTTTACCGTCAGCCTTGAAAAACATCTGAACAAAACCGGCGAGATGAACAACAGTGGAAAAGAGACCGCGGGCGACTCAGTGAAAAATGCCGGGCAATCCATCAAAAATAGCGCCGTGGACACCATAGATCTTGACAGTACGAATAC
>Ga0208279_1001340_pt1 | contig 13758 bp, 10 predicted proteins | sample AntAceMetag02UKM_FD_184766 | JGI IMG/M metagenome (GOLD analysis project Ga0208279, IMG submission 184766) | Saline lake microbial communities from Ace Lake, Antarctica - Antarctic Ace Lake Metagenome 02UKM (SPAdes) (version 2) | ecosystem: Environmental > Aquatic > Non-marine Saline and... | reverse complement strand
CAATAGGTGGAGCCCAAATCTTTTGTCGCATTCGAAGTTATTTGTCTACTTGTCGAAAACAAGGCGTCAAGTCAAGCCATGCATTGGATCTGCTGTTTAACGGAAAATTGCCTGATTTTCTTATGCCGAAGGTAGTATAGATTAAAAATTCGCTGAATGGTTACCTGCCGGGTATATATTGATCTTTTTGCTGGCGCTGGAAAAGCGAAAATCAGAGATTCAAACAGGATTGTATATGCCTCCCCCTTACTTGCTTTAAATGTCAGAAACCGTTTTGATCGGTATATTTTTTGTGAACTTGATACTGATTTGATGGATGCCCTTTCACAAAGAGTTAAGAGAGAACACGGAGATGCAGACGTTAAATTCATTCAAGGAAATGTTAACCTGAAAGTCGATGAAGTCATTGAGTCTATCCCTAAGTTCAGTGGTCGTTTCAAAGTACTATCCTTTTGCGTGGTTGACCCCTTCAAACTTTCCAGTTTAGATTTTGCAACTATTGAAAGCCTATCAGATTTTTACATGGACTTTTTAGTTTTGATTGCATGTGGCATGGATGCTCAACGGAATGAAAAAGTTTATCTATCTCAAGACAATACTATTGTAGAATGTTTTCTTGGAAACCCATGTTGGCGAGATAATTGGCCAGATGCTAAATGGAAGCAGATTTCATTCTCAGATTATTTAGTTGATTGCTTCAGCAAAGAAATGGCTAAGTTAAGCTATAAGCCTGTTGACCTGACTGACACTGTTTTGATACAATAACCTAATAAAGCACCGCTTTATAGATTGGCTTTTTATAGCCGAAGCGATCTTGGAACCAAATTCTGGAATCAGACCAAAAAATATTCTGATCCTCAAAGAAAGATCGACTTTTCTTGGAAGGCTTGAATATGTTTTTTAATTCCGCAATAGAATGGACTGAATCAACTTGGAACCCGATGACAGGTTGCACTAAAATCAGTCTTGGATGCAAAAACTGTTATGCAGAGCGTCTGGCAAAACGTTTGCAAGCCATGGGTCAGCCGAACTACAAGAACGGGTTCCAATTAGCGACTCATCCCCACATGCTGAATTTGCCGCTAACATGGAAAAAGCCCCAAATGATATTTGTTAACTCTATGAGCGATATTTTCCATGAAGATGCCCCAGAGAATTTTATAAAGAAGATTTTTAGTGTGATGGGCAAAGCTCACTGGCATATTTTTCAGTTGTTGACCAAGCGTTCAGAACGGCTTTTAGAATTTGCAAATGACCTCAAATGGGAATCGAATATATGGATGGGTGTTACGGTTGAATCGGCAGATTATGTTAATCGAATCGAACACCTCAGACAATCTCCGGCAAAAGTTAAGCTACTCTCCCTTGAACCTTTGCTGGGACCTTTGAATGGACTGAACCTTGACGGAATCAATTGGGTCATTGTGGGAGGAGAATCAGGCCCCGGAGCGCGGATAATGCGAAAAGAATGGGTCTTCGATATCAAGGAGCAATGCGAAAGGGCAAACGTTCCATTTTTCTTTAAGCAGTGGGGTGGAACTAATAAAAAGAAATCCGGCAGACTGCTTGAGGGCCGCACCTGGGATGGTATGCCGATTGTTCAACCCGAACTCAAAGTTTCATTATAACATTTGATCGACTGATACGAATAAATGGATTTTTCAAACTGGAAATCTGTTCCGGTTCACGGAGAAACGGTTTTTGATTATTTAAATCAAAATCTACTTAAACTTCAAGAGGGCCACAATGACAGCCTTCCCAATCTTCGTAGTTCACCTTCAATACTTGTAGGCTCCGATTACAGCGGCAAATATTCAAAGACTTCGTATTTAGTTTACTCCTTTTTATTGACTTCAATTAATGCGTTGTCGGCATGGGAATCAAAACGTTTGGAGATAAGAAGGCGTGTTTTTACGGATTCAAGGCGTATGTCATTTAAGCGCCTTAGCGACAACCAAAGGCAGGAAGCTCTATTACCGTTGTTAGAAGCGGCAAATGATTTAGATGGCTTATCCTTTTCAATAGCGATAAATAATAAGTGTGCCAACCCTTTTCCTGGTGATTACCCATTGGATTTATCCAATCCTGATTTTGAAGCATTTAAGAAATGGAAAAAAAAGGTACTAGTAAAAGCATTCGTGACTATCCATTTCATTGGATTTCTATTGGCTGGTTTGAGTGCGGAAGGGCAGGACGTTCAATTTACGTCATTTGCGATGTGGAACTTCTCGATGCGATAATGGTTCAAATCAAATCGAAGATTTTTTAGCAATTCCTGATCTAATCGCTGGTGCAATTTCTGAACAGCTCAATTTAAAAAGGCATGATCCCGATGAACTAAAATCCGTTTTTTGGTTGCATCGACCTGACTATTCTGAAAAATCTAAGAAAATCACTTGGTGGTTTTCAGATAGCAGAAAACCATTAAAAAGACTATTGTGTACCATCGAACCGAGCGGAAATGAAAAGGGGGATACTGTTTCATTTTTCCACTTCCATAATCAATGTTAGTAGTCGACCAAGGCCCATGAATCTGATGCAAAATGAATATGGCTTGGTTTTGAGTTTCCCAAAGAGTTTATATGAATTTAAAAATAAGGGCTAACGGAGACGCTGGGATGGTTCTGAGCATTGGAATCAAAATAGGTCCACTTTCATCTCCACTAATGTGCCAAAGGTGACACTGAATTGAGTGGATGTGAAAGATTCTTCCACCAAAATGAAAAAGCCGCTTGGTCACAAGCGGCAGTTCAATAAAGACTAAAAATATTGTCAACTTTCTTGTCGAGACAACCCCATTTTCGGACCACTTAAACCATTCCACCTTCAACAAAAACAAAAACGGGCGCTTCACGTTTGTTCAGCCATACATTGAAATAGTCGCAAAATAATTTTCTTATTTATTATAGAGAAACGAAGTTCTAATTTAATGTGCCCGCTGTTGAGGATACTTCCAATCTTGATCAAGTGAGGCGTATTTTAATCGATAAATTCCTTCATAAGTGAGGGAAAAAGGGTGGGGTATCCGGAACCGTTTGGACATTACGTCGATGGCTGTTTTTTGGAATAAAAAGGTTCCTGGCTGAAGAGATGTGATGAGTGAATCTATTTCGTAAAAAATTTTTTTCCGTTTTTCCGGTTCCTTTTCTGCAATCCCCTTTTTAAACAGGCGGGTTACTGTTGAATGTTTAAAACAGCCGGCACCGGACTTTCCATTTTCAATATAAGACCAATTTGTTTGTAAGTATTCAGGATTACGATAGGCACCTCTAAGCTCTGTAAGCACAGCTTGAAACTGGTTATTTCTAAAGTATCTTTTTTTTAAATCCTCAAAAGGAAGCGCCCGGAGCCATACTCTGATACCAAGATCGTTTAAGCAAAGCTGAATATAGGATGCGACTTTTTTTTCGATTTGGCTTTCGTCAAATATAAAGATGGTGAATTCAAAGGGCCTTCCCTCTTTGTAGAGGCAACCACTTTCTTTATCATAAATCCAACCGGCTTCTTTTAAGAGCGCCATGGCCTGTTGCGGGTCAAAGGGCAGCGGCTTTACCTCAGGATTGTGATACGGCGAGCCAACCCCCATGGGCCCGTTTGCAACTACTCCATTGCCTTTTAAAATGTATTTTACAATATGTTCACGGTCAATGGCATAAGTTAGGGCCCGACGTACTGATGGATCGGAAAACAGAGAATCGTTAGTATTGTAAAGCAGAATTGTATAAAAGCGCAGAATATACTGATTGAAATAAAACCTCTCTTGGTATTGTCGCATCATCTGAAAGTTTTTATATGAGATTTCCTGGACAATATCTGTCTCTCCGGCAAGGAGTCGTGTCCACGCCTTTTCCCTATCCGGTTGAAATAGGAAAATTATTCGATTCACCGCAGGACAGCCCGCATAATAGTCTTTATTTGCCTCGAGGACAACCATACTGTTGCCTTGCCTTAACTTGAATTTGAACGGTCCGGACCCCACAGGATGATAGAAAAAGTCGATATCCGTACCATCAGGTCTGGGTAAAATCGGTGTGTCCCATATTTTGACAAGAAAATTGGGATAATCATCCTTTAAGCGGATGTGGACATTATGATCTGAAAAAGCTGAAATATTATCCACCTGAGAGGCTATATCGTTAAGGAAACTTTTCAGGCTAATATTCAGAGAATAAATGACATCTTCCGACGAGAGGATTTTTCCGTTATGAAACAGAACATTCTTTCTGATATGAATCGACCAGGTAAAGCTTTTCCGGTCATAGCTCCAATTTTGGGCTAAATCAGGCTGAAGTTCTTCGTTTTCGTCCGGGATAAAAAGGAAGCTATAAAGTAATGGAAAAACATTGGTTGAACCACCAAAGAAAACTTTGGCAGGATTTAATGATGTAAATGGAGAATTCACATCATATCTAAGCACATTTTCGTTGAACAGGTTCTTTCGTCCGGGAGTGTCATCCGGTTTTCCGCATGAAAATGCAATATTAATCAAAAGAATAACTGACAAGAACGAAATTAGGCGGTTATGTTTTTTTAAATTCCTCGGTAGCATGGTATTTTGAAGGTCTTTAATTTATTCATATACGATCACAAATCAGTTTTATTTTCAATATATAAAGCAAGTTGTTCTATCGTAAAGAAAAATTCAATCTCACGGGGCTGAATAACACCCAAAACACATGTTCCAAAAATAACTACCCCAAAACGGCACAGTTCATTTCAACTATCTGAATATCCATCACATTTATTTTTTTGCAGTCCAATTTTTGAGTAGGTTTAAACTAAACTTAAACCATTCTTAAACTGCACCTTATAAATCTTATTAAATCCAACCATTTGAATTTATGTCATTTCTGTTTATTTCCATTACTGAAAGCATGAATGGCATGCAAATTGCTGAAATATTACTTAGGTGGGGATTTTGGACATCACCGATTCCAAATTTCTTATTTAATAGTTTAAATAGCTTTTAATTGATGAAGTTCCTTTGAGGCTCTATTGCCCGGGAGGAAAACCTATGGACTTTTTACTGCAAAGATTAACAGGTGATATTAAGGACTGGTATAATAAGTGTTTTGACGGGCTGGACTTGGAAGGCCATTGCAATCGCCACTGCGACATCGCAGAAATCCATTATGACGCTAAGCGCTTTAATACCGCATTTGATTTGCAAAAAGAAAGAAAAGTTTTTCTGGGAGAAGTCCAGCAAATTATGAATTTAGAGGTAGTTAAATTGCACAATCAAATATAAAGGTATTTTGCTTTCAATGCAAATTTTTATGGGTTGTTGTCCAAACAGGAATTCCAAATACGGTTTATATCCCAGGCCAGGCGTGGAATGATGCCAAAACCAAATACTTGCTGAAAAATAAATAAAGAAATCCGGAATTAAAAAAGTCCGGAATTACAGTAAAGGAGGTACATTATGAGTGAAAAAAAGAGAATCCTTGTGGTGGATGATGAGCCGGATTTCTGCGCCATTGTCCAGGGCCAACTGGAAAAAGAGGGCTTCGAAGTCGAGATCGCTTACAACGGCATTGAAGGTCTTGAAAAAGTACATGCCAATCCGCCGGACGCCGTTGTTCTGGATGTCATGATGCCCGAGATGGACGGATACGAGGTGTGCAGGAAGCTGAAGGGGGATGAAAAATGTGTTGACATTCCTGTGGCTCTGCTGACTGCCGTTGCATCTCATGTGACATCAACCCGCTATACCCACCGGGACGGTATGAGTACCGAGGCGGATGACTATATCGCCAAACCGGCTTCAGCTGAGGAAATCGCGGAGAGTATCAAACGACTTATCGATTAGTAAGAAATCATGGGTTGTTCGAAGCCTGTAATTTATAATTTTAAATTGAAGATTGACACCGTGTAATTTTGAGTTTTCAAACGTCAATCTTCAATTTAAGGGAGGGAATAAAGTCATCTCAACCTATTGAGATTAAAGGAAGCAAAAAAAGCATTTTTATCGGAATTGACCTGAACTACGAAGGGATTGAGACCCTTTATTTTGGTCGGGTGTAAAAGCACCTTTTCGCACAACACTGAAGGCCTCTCTGCCTCATGTTACCTGACTTTCATACCTGCTGTATGCATTGACGTCAGCTAAAAGCCGCGAAGTTGTATTTTTAAATATCAAGCGATGTGATGAGCCGACTTTCGATTCTGTGAAATCAAATTTAGGTCGGGGCCAATTAAAACCAATGTAAGACTTATTCTGATAGAAGGTCGCTTCAGAGTCAATTTATGCTTATGAGGGGAATAACCGTCAAAAATTTGTCAACTTTCTTGTCGAGACAACTCTATTTTCGGACTATTTAAGCCATTCCACATTTCACAAAAGTAAAAACGGGAGTTCGTTAGAACTTTCTGCTGTTTTTGAAAAAAGAAATATCATAGACGCTTTTTGGCAAACGCTCTACCAGATGCACTTTTTAAGTACGCCTCAAAATTGAGGGCCTTTTGGCGATCTGTGAAGGCAATGGCTGTTTTGATCCGCCATGGTTTGTTTTTTGATGTGTGGGGATTGTTTCCATGGTTATGGGACTTGAGGCGAGATTCGAGGTCTTCTGTAAAACCGATATAGAATCGGTTCGGACTATTTTCCGATTCTAATATGTAGGTATAATAGAATGTCATCCGACTTCATTCAAAAAATTACGTCGCGATACATCCGACTTCATATGGGAATTACGTCGCGATAAATCCGAGTTAATTCGAAAAATTACGTTGCGATGGAGAGGCGTGCCGAGCCGTAGCTTCAATTATTTAAAGTTAATTTTGCCCGCCTTCGCCGCAGGCTTCGGCGCGGCAGCCTTCACTTTCCGCTTCGCTCCAAGCGAAGGCTGGTCGGGGCGAGAGGATTTGAACCTCCGACTTCCTGCTCCCAAAGCAGGCGCGCTGCCAGGCTGCGCCACGCCCCGATAAACATAATTTTCTATCATGATTTTAATGCGCATGCAAGTACATAAAATCGACTATCGAACTTTTTTAAAAAAATCGTCAATGCCGTTTCGGATGCCTTGGGCAATATTAGATAACACGCTGGTATCTTGTAATGATTTTTCTTCAGCCGGATTGGTGATATATCCGATTTCCAGGCAAACTGCGGGCATATCCGCCCCCTCCAAAACCTTTAGCGGCGCACCTAAAATTTCACCTTTTTTGAATAGGGTCTGTTCGGTGATCCGATTCAGCAACAATTTGGCAAGAATTTTGCTTGATGTTTGATGCCTGTTTTGAATGTCGGACCAGGCAGACTCGTGGTCAATTGTTTCCAACGTTTTAGAGGGATCCGTGTCGGGTGTTAAAACCGATTCAGATATTTCATTGAAAAAATAAAGAGTTATACCGCTTGTCTGATGAAGAAAACTTCCGCCGGCATGAATGCTGATGAAAAGGTCTGCGTTTGCATGGTTAGCCATGGATGTTCGGGTAGGGATATTTAGAAAATAGTCATCGGTTCTGGTAAGAATTACGTGGTACGTATTCTCCAATTCTGCGGCCACCGTTCTGGCCAGCTCCAGAGTCACATTTTTTTCAAAAGTTCCTTCCGGACCCAAGGCCCCGTTATCATGTCCTCCATGTCCCGGATCTAACACAATGGTTTTTTTTTGCTTGGCAAAGATCGGTTTTTCGGGGGTTGCTTGTAATGGTTGGGAGCACATAAGAATGATCCCTAAACCAAATAAAAGGCCATACCGTTTTATAAAAAATGGATGATAACCTGCTGACATAGAAGACCCTTTTGTTGCTTTACTTGACATGCACTGGATTTGATATTATAATTCCAATTTGTATTCTGTTGAGATTTAAATATATTGTCAAGTTATAGTTTACCGTTCTATTCAACCCGTTCTTTTTAACCTTAAAAAACGGGTTGGCAGCAAAATTTAAGGTCTCCTATAGACAGACACCGGATTAAGTTGCGAGAGTGGCGGAACTGGCAGACGCACTGGACTTAGGATCCAGCTCTGGTAACAGAATGGGAGTTCAAGTCTCCCCTCTCGCACCAGTTTTTTAATTTATGCTAACTTGTTAGAAAGGATTTTTATGAAAGTTACGGTAGAGAATGTGAGCAGCGTTAAAAAGATAATGAATGTTGAGATTCCTGAAGAAACGGTTGTTCGTGAACTGAACGATGCCTTTAAAAACCTAAAGAAAACCGCTAAAATAAAAGGGTTTCGCCCGGGAAAGGCACCTCGTTCGGTTTTGGAACCGTTGTTTAAAAAAGATGTGCATAATGATGTATCTTCCAAGCTTATTCAGGATTCTTTTATCGAGGCGATCAAGGAGGCTGATCTCGATATTGTGGCAAAGCCGGAAATTGATCCGCCCGGGCTCAATGAAAAGGGGCCTTATACATATGCTGTCACGGTGGAGATAAAACCCAAAATCGAGAAAATCGATTTCAAAAACTTAACCCTGAAAAAAATTCTCTACCATGCTACGGATGAAGAAATGGATGCACAGCTTAAAATGCTCCGGAAAAATTTGGCAAAACAAAATCCCATAGCAGAAGATCGAGGGGTCCGGGAAAACGATTTCGTTCTAATGGATTATGAAGGATTTAAAGACGGAAAACCATTTGCCGAAACCCAGAAAACCGAAAACCACACCATGAAAGTTGGCGAGGGGCCTATTTTAAAGGAATTTGACGATCAGCTAATCGGGATGAAGGCGGAGGATAACCGGGAAATAAAAGTAAAGTTTCCGGAAGATTATCATAACGCAAAGCTGGCCAACCAGGAAATAACCTTCCAGGTAACGCTCCATGAGATCAGGGAAGAGGTGCTTCCGGAGATTGATGACGAGTTTGCCAAAAATTTTGGGCAGTATGAGACATTAGATAACCTCAAGGAGGCCATAACCAAGAACTTGGAAGAGGGCTACGTCAAGAGAGCAGAGCAGGAGATGAATGAGCAAATTTTTAAGAACCTGATCTCAAAAACAGAATTCGAGTTGCCGGATTCAATGGTCGACTATGAACTGGAACGGATTATTGAAGAGGTTGAACGGACTTTGGCGTATCATAACAAGTCAATGGAAGATCAGGGGCTGTCCAGAGAAATGCTTTTGGAACAACATCGTGAACTGGCAGAAAAAAAAGTAAGACGGCATTTGATTTTAGACAAGATTGTCGAGCAGGAAAACATGACCCTTTCGGATGAAGAACTAGAAACTGCGTTTAATGACATGGCCCAAGGTTTTAAACAACCGGTTGAAGAAATAAAAAAGTATTATGGTCAGAATAAAGACACCCTCGAATTATTTAAACAGACGCTACTTGAAAAACAGGCTATAGACCTTATTATTAAGAACAGCATCATCGAAGAGGTAGAGCCCGGCTTAGAGCAACAATCTGAAATTTAAATCCAACGGTTTCAAAGAACTAAACTGTTGCGAATAAAAAATACAAAGTTATAAAGGAGGCGATTTGTGCCACTAATACCAATGGTTATAGAACAGAGCAGCAGAGGTGAACGCGCCTATGATATATATTCGAGGCTTCTCAAAGATAGAATCATTTTCCTTGGATCGGCGATGAACGATGAGGTTGCAAATCTTTTGATTGCGCAGCTTTTGTTCCTCGAATCCGAAGATCCTGACAAGGATATCAATTTTTATATCAATTCCCCCGGCGGTTTGGTGACAGCGGGTTTGGCGGTGTATGATACCATGCAGTATATTAAACCGGATATTGCCACCGTATGTATTGGGCAAGCAGCCAGTATGGGAGCGCTTTTACTGACTGCGGGTACAAAAGGCAAGCGCTATACCCTTCCAAACGCAAGGATTTTGATCCATCAGCCCATGGGAGGATTTCAGGGGCAGGCATCGGATATAGCAATACAGGCCAAAGAGATCCTTCGTATGAAGGAGACTCTGAATGAAATTCTAGTGGTGCATACCGGAAAGGATTTAGCGCACATACAGTCTGATACGGATCGTGATTTCTTCATGACAGGCGAAGAGGCAAAAAAATATGGGATCGTCGATCATGTTATCTCTAACAGAGATGATCTTGATAAAATAGAAAAAGTGGAGGATTAACATGTCGAAAAAAGGGGATATGAACGACAATCTCTTTTGTTCGTTTTGTGGAAAAAATCAGAAAGAGGTGCAGAAACTGATTGCCGGTCCAGCGGTTTACATCTGTGACGAATGCATACAGCTCTGCAGTGAAATCATTGAAGAGGAAAAAGAAAAAGATGTAGACGGTATGGAGCAGCTCCTTTTTCCAAAAGAGATAAAGGCCATGCTCGACGATTACGTGATTGAGCAGGATGCGGCCAAAAAGACTCTTGCTGTTGCTGTTTATAATCATTACAAGCGTCTTGATTCTTCAATCAAAGCCAGTGAGGTTGAACTTCAGAAAAGCAATATCCTTCTTATTGGACCCACCGGCTGTGGAAAGACATTGCTGGCGCAGACCCTTGCACGATTTCTAAATGTACCCTTTACCATTGCCGATGCGACCAGCCTAACCGAGGCAGGCTATGTGGGTGAGGATGTTGAAAATATCATTCTTTCCCTGCTTCAGAACGCGGATTACGACGTGGAAAAAGCCGGGAGGGGCATTGTTTACATCGATGAAATTGACAAGATTGCACGCAAATCCGATAATCCGTCCATTACCCGCGATGTTTCCGGAGAGGGGGTTCAGCAGGCATTATTGAAGATTATAGAAGGAACCACCGCCAGTGTGCCTCCCAAAGGCGGACGAAAACATCCGCAGCAGGATTTTGTCAAGGTTGACACCTCTAATATACTTTTTATTTGTGGTGGAACTTTTACAGGGCTCGAACAAGTTATTCAGCGGCGTTTGGGTTCTAAAGTTATGGGATTTGGCGCCAAAATCGTAAAACAGGAAGAAAAAAGTATCGGTGAAACCCTGAAGCTGGTTCAGCCCGAGGATCTGATAAAATACGGTTTGATTCCTGAATTTTTGGGTCGTCTGCCGGTTATTGCAACCCTTGGCGAATTGAATGATTCTGCTTTGATAAAAATACTCAAGGAGCCGAAAAATGCCCTTATTAAGCAGTTTTCAAAACTCATGGAGATGGAAGGCGTAAACTTAAGATTTACAGACAGCGCCCTTTCTGCCATTGCCAAAGAGGCTTCGAAAAGAAAATCCGGCGCCAGAGGCCTTCGTGCCATTATAGAAAGCTGCATGATGGATATCATGTATGAAATTCCTTCTATGGAGAATGTAAAGGAATGCGTCATCGGAGAAGATACGGTGATCAATAAAGAAGATCCCATTCTGTTGTTTGAGCAGCCAAAACAACAAGCACAAGACAGCTAAATATCTACCAAGTCACCGCTTAGAAGATGTGGCCCTTAAAGGGTATCGAAATTGTAGTTGCTTGTAAAGTCAAGATGCTGGATACTTGATACTGGATTTAACCATGGAATTATCCTTGATTATCCAGCATCCAGAAACCGGTATCCAGTATCTGTCGCAATTGCAACAAAAATTTGGACCGTGCAATTATCGACAAGATTTTGTCGATCTTGTTTTAATAAGCGCATAGAGGTGTAATATATTACAATGATTAACTTGCCGAAATTTTTTAAGGATAATGATTCGGAATCGCCGGAATTACTGCTTCCGTTACTTCCGCTTAGAGATATAGTGGTCTTTCCACACATGGTTGCCCCCCTTTTTGTGGGACGTTCAAAATCTGTGAAAGCCCTTTCCGATGCCATGAACACCGATAAAAGAGTTTTCCTTTCCACTCAAAAAAAGGCATCTATTGACAACCCTACGGAAAAAGACATCAGCCCGGTAGGAACCATTGCAAAGATACTGCAACTCCTTCGGCTTCCGGACGGAACGGTAAAAGCTTTGATTGAAGGACAATCCAGGGCTTCTATTGTCCGTTTTATCAGGAACCAGGACTTTTTGCAGGTGGCACTGAAACCCATCGGTGACACTGAAATTTTGCCTGCCGAGGGCGAGGCTCTGATCCGGGCTATTCATGATAGTTTTGATGAATATGCTAAATCAAACAAAAACATCTCAAAAGATCTCGTGAAAACGGTTTCTGCCATCTCAGATCCTTCAAAATTGGCTGATACGGTGGCGGCCCATTTTTCTTTTAAAATAGATGATAAACAGCGTCTCTTGGAAACGGTTGTTATGGAAGAGCGGCTGTCTCTTCTGTTAAGCCTGATAAAGATGGAGATCGATATTTTAAAGATGGATCAGAGGATAAAAAATCGTGTCAAGAAACAGATGGAAAAAACCCAGAAGAATTATTATTTGAATGAGCAGATGCGAGCAATCAAAAAGGAGATCGGAACTGAGGATGATAATAGAAACGAGCTGAACGATCTTGAAAAGCGAATCAAACGCAAACGCATGTCAAAGGAAGCCGCAGTCAAAGTCAGACAAGAGTTCAAAAAACTTAAAATGATGACCCCTATGTCCGCTGAAGCAACGGTGGTTCGAGGCTATATTGATTGGTTGATCAGCCTTCCCTGGTTTGAAAAAAGCAAATTCCGAAAAGATATTGAAGAAGCAGATAAAATACTGGAAGAAGATCATTACGGGCTGGAAAAGCCAAAGGAGCGCATACTTGAATACCTTGCGGTCCAATCTCTGGTCAACAAAATCCGGGGACCCATACTTTGTTTTGTGGGGCCGCCCGGTGTAGGAAAAACGTCTTTGGCCAAATCAGTTTCCAGAGCTACGGGAAGAAAATTTGTACGTCTTTCCTTGGGAGGTGTTCGGGATGAGGCTGAAATTCGGGGACATCGACGCACCTATATCGGCGCAATGCCGGGTAAAATTATTCAGTCCCTTAAAAAAGCCGGTGTTAACAATCCGGTATTTTGCCTTGATGAAGTTGATAAAATGAGCATGGATTTCCGTGGCGATCCTTCGGCCGCTCTCTTAGAGGTCCTTGACCCGGAACAGAATTACAGCTTTAACGACCATTATCTTGATATAGATTACGATCTTTCGGATATTCTTTTTATTACTACCGCCAACACGCTGCCTGAGATACCGCTTCCGTTGCAGGACAGAATGGAAATTATTCGTTTGCCCGGCTATGCCGAGTACGAAAAATATTATATCGCCAGAGACTTTCTTTTATCCAAACAGATCGAAATGAATGGACTTAAAGATAAGAATGTAAATTTTTCCAAGGAAGCTGTTCTTACAATTATCCGGAGATATACACGAGAATCAGGAGTTAGAAACCTTGAGCGCGAAATTTCTTCAATCTGCCGTAAAATCGCCCGCAAAGTGATAAAAGATAAAGAGAGCGACGGTTTTAAAATAACCGCAAAATCAGTGCAGAAATACTTAGGGCCGCCGCGCTTCAAAGAGCTTCAGATAGAGGAAAACGATCAGATCGGAATTGTTACCGGGCTTGCCTGGACACAGGTGGGTGGAGTATTGCTTTGTATTGAAACACTGATTATGCCCGGCAGAGGAAAATTGACTATGACCGGCAAACTGGGAGATGTGATGAAAGAGTCTGCTCAGGCAGCCGTAAGCTATGTCCGATCACGTGCCGAGCGTCTCGACATAGATAGAAAATTTTACAGGAAATTTGACATCCATATTCATATACCTGAAGGCGCCATTTCAAAAGACGGCCCTTCCGCAGGGATTTCAATGTGTACGTCCCTGGTTTCGGCCCTTCTGAAAAGACCGGTTTATCATGATATTGCCATGACCGGAGAAATAACGTTGAGAGGACGTGTTCTTCCTATTGGTGGACTGAAAGAAAAAATTCTGGC
>Ga0208279_1001338_pt1 | contig 13771 bp, 10 predicted proteins | sample AntAceMetag02UKM_FD_184766 | JGI IMG/M metagenome (GOLD analysis project Ga0208279, IMG submission 184766) | Saline lake microbial communities from Ace Lake, Antarctica - Antarctic Ace Lake Metagenome 02UKM (SPAdes) (version 2) | ecosystem: Environmental > Aquatic > Non-marine Saline and... | reverse complement strand
GATATTAAGCAAAGAATCCGCAAATCGCAGTATGAGGCTTTAAAAGCGGTAAATAAAGAGCTTATTTTTCTTTATTGGGATATAGGCAGAAAGATTGTTAATAAACAAACGGCGCTTGGATGGGGTAAATCTGTGGTGGAGAATCTCGCTAAGGATTTGCAGAAAGAGTTTCCGGGGATAAAAGGTTTTTCAGTGCGCAATATTTGGTATATGCGTAATTTCTACCGCAGTTACGCGCATAATAGAAAACTGCAACCAATGGCTGCAGAAATTGGCTGGACGCATAATGTTGTTATTATGGATAAGTGTAAAAAGAAAGCAGAATGTGAGTTTTACGTTACTATGACCAAAAAATTTGGCTGGACGAAAAACGTACTCATCCATCATATTGAAAATCAGTCTTTTGAGAAAACGCTTGCTAACCAGACGAATTTTAATAAAACTGTTCCGGCAAAAATACGAAAACAAGCAAAACTGGCTGTAAAGGATGAATATACATTTGATTTCCTTGAACTCGGCGAAGAACATCTGGAGAGGGAATTGGAACGCACACTGATGAATAATGTCCGTAAGTTTTTACTAGAAATGGGAGGATATTTTTGTTTTATCGGAAATCAGTACCGTATTGAGATAGAAGGTGAGGAATTTTTTATTGACTTGCTCTTATACCACAGGCAATTAAAATGCCTTGTTGCTATCGAGTTAAAGATAGGAAACTTTAAGCCCGAATATGCCGGTAAAATGCAATTTTATCTTTCAGCCATTAATGATAAGCTCAAAATGAAAGACGAGAATCCTTCTATTGGAATTATTATCTGTAAGGGCAAAAACCGGATAATCGTTGAATATGCGCTCAAGGATGTTAATAAACCAATTGGTGTTTCAACGTATAGAATAAAAACATCGCTTCCTAAAAGATTGTCAAAATATCTTCCTTCTTCTAAAGAATTAGCAAAACAAATGGAGCTTCTAAAATGAATTCTCTTTTATTAAACTCTACAAACTCTATAAACGCAATGAACTCTATGAACGCTATAAACGCCATGAACGCCAACTGGTATCCCCTCTACACTCGTTCTCGTCACGAGAAATTTGTAGAGTCAGCTCTCATAGAAAAAGGAATAGAATCCTTTACACCCACAGTGGTTTTAAGGAAAAGATGGTCAGACCGGATAAAGTTTATCGAGCAGCCCCTTTTCAAAAGCTATTGTTTTGCTAAGTTTTCTTTAGAAGATAAAATAACAGTTGTCTCACAACCGGGGGTAGCAAACATTGTTCATTTTAAAAATCAATATATACCTATTCAAGATAGCGTTATTGATTCGTTGAGAATATTGATTAAAAGCAAGGTTAAAATTGATCCTCACCCTTATTTAAAGATAGGCGATAAAATTGCAGTCAAAGAGGGCCCTTTAAAAGGGGTTGAGGGGTATATTATCGAAAAACGAAACAAAAATGTAACTTTGGTGATTTCCATAGAAGCAATTGCTTCGTCGATAAAATGTGTTGTCGACGCCGCAGATATCGAATCTGCTTAGCCACAGATGACGGAAGAGATTACATAGATTTGGGAAAGATTGCAAAGATGGGGACGAAAGAAAAGGATTTTTTGACCGAGAAGATAATTGCTTGTGCTTACAAAGTACATAGCACTCTTGGTCCTGGGTTTAATGAGAACATATACCATAACGCTTTAAAAATAGCCTTAGAAGATCAAGGATTAAATTATCAAACTGAGAAAAGCTTTGGTATTTCGTTTCAAGATAAAAGCATTGGTAGATTTAGGTTAGATTTAGTCATAGAAGATAGAATCGTAACTGAACTTAAAGCTCTGACAGGTAATATTCCTGCTGTTTTTGAATCACAAGTTTTATCGTATTTAAAAGCTTCGGGGTATAAAGTCGGATTATTAATAAACTTTGGCAACAAAAGCTGTCAAATTAGAAGATTAATGATTTAATCGTTGTAATCGATTAATAATCATTGGAATCAGGTATTATCGAAGATAATACCTGGGAGTGAGAGGGACGGAGTCCGCTTGGATACAATAAAATAGTAAACTAATTAAACTAGGAATATGACATGAATGTCCTGATGCTTGATTTAAACGCGCAGTTAAAGACAATAGAAAAAGAAGTAAAAACCGCTGTCAATGATGTTATCCATTCCACTCAATATATTATGGGTCCTAAGGTTTTGACCTTGGAAGGGCAAATTGCTGAATATGTTGGCGCGAAATATGCTACTGGCGTATCGTCTGGAACAGACGCTTTGTTAATTTCTCTTATGGCTTTAGGAGTTGGTGTTGGAGATATTATAATTACAACATCCTTTTCTTTTTTTGCTACTGCGGGTGTTATTGCAAGACTAAATGCTATTCCCATATTTATAGATATTGATTCTGATACATATAATTTAAGTTCTACTGCTTTAGAACGTTGGTTTAAAACAAATAAAGAAAAGATTAGCAGAGTCAAAGCTATAATGCCTGTACATCTTTATGGTCAAAGCGCAGATATGGATTTGATTATCGAAGTAGCGGATAAATTTAATATTCCGGTTGTTGAAGATGCCGCTCAAGCTATTGGAGCAAGGTATTCTTCCAAAAGCGGAGTAAAAAAAGCCGGCAATATCGGAACTCTTGGTTGTTTTTCATTTTTTCCCAGCAAAAATCTTGGCGCTATGGGCGATGGTGGAATGGTTGTTACAAATAATGCAAGTATTGACGAGAAGTTAAAGAAGCTTCGAAATCATGGCGCTAAGCCTAAGTATTATCACGCATTAATTGGAGGTAACTTCAGGCTTGATCCCATACAAGCAGCAATTTTATCTGTCAAATTTCCCCATTTAGATAAGTGGCATTCCATGAGACAAGAAAACGCTGCTTATTACGATAAAAACTTAAACATCAGAGGTGTTAAAAAGCCAGTTATTGCTTATAAGAGAGAATATCATATTTATAATCAGTATGTTATTTCTCTAAGGGAGAAAAGAGATGAGCTAAGAAAATTTCTCGCAGAAAATAATATCGGCACAGAGATATATTATCCTGTGCCTTTCCATGAGCAAGAATGTTTTAAAAGTTTGGGTTATAAATCTGGAGATTTTCCACATAGCGAGTATGCCGCAAAGAATACTATTGCTTTACCAATATATCCGGAATTAACCGCTGAAATGCAGGATTATGTCATTGAAAAAATAGGGGAATTTTATGAATAAGAGAATTTGTGTTGTTGGTGCAGGGCGCTGGGGAAAAAATCATATTAGAGTTTTGCATGAGCTTGGCTGTTTGGCTGCAATTATAGAAGCCAATGCTGATGTGCGTGCCGAATTTAAGAAGAAGTATTCTTCCCTAAAGGTTTTTGCGGCCATTACGGATGCAATAAATGAGGATTTTGATGGATTTATTGTAGCAACTCCTGCTGAAACCCACTTTGAAATAGCAAAACTTATTATAAATCACAAAAAACATATTCTTGTTGAAAAGCCTCTTACGCTTAAGGTTTCAGAGGCAAGATATCTTAAAGAGCTTGCTGAGGAAAACGGCGTAAATTTAATGGTCGGGCATCTTCTTCTTTTTCATCCGGCTATTCATAAAATAAAAGAATTAATTGAAAAAGGAAAAATAGGTAAGCTTCAATACATTTATAGCAATAGATTAAACCTAGGTACAGTAAGGACTGAAGAGAATATTCTTTGGAGTTTCGCGCCTCATGATATATCAATTTTCCAGTATTTTATTGGAAGTCTGCCCATAGAAGTGATATCTCGGGGAGGATCCTTTTTGCAGCCGCACATACATGATTCATCTATGACTGTGCTCACTTATCCTAATAATATAGTGGGGCATATATTTGTAAATTGGTTGCACCCATTCAAAGAACATAGAATAGTAGTTGTAGGTTCTAAAGGAATGCTTTCCTATGAGGATTCATCGAATGATAAAAATATACTTTTTTATGAAAAAGGAATAGATTGGATACATGGAGAACCAATCAAACGCGACGGCCCGACAGAAAATATTCCTTACGATAAAGCTATGCCTTTAACAGAGGAATTGAAGTACTTTATAAAACACACAAATGGTGAATCTATTAAAATAGCAGACGCTCAAAACGGAGTAGAAGTTCTTGAAGTTCTCCAAAAAGCTTCAGAAAGCTTATTGACCGGTTCGGTCCCCCTAATCCTTAATCCTTTAATCTCTAATTCTAATATCTTCGTTCATCCTACTGCTGAAATAGATAAAGGATCTACGATAGGCAACGGCACCAAGATTTGGCATTTTTCTCATATACTTTCTGGTTCTAAGATTGGTGAAAATTGCAATATTGGCCAGAATGTAGTTATTGGCCCAGACGTAACTATTGGTGAACAGTGCAAAATACAAAATAATGTAAGTGTGTATAAAGGAGTAACTTTAGAAGATGGTGTATTCTGCGGTCCTTCTATGGTTTTTACCAACATCTATAATCCCCGTTCTGAAATCCGTAAGATGGATCAGATACGTTCCACGCTTGTAAAGAAAAGTGCGACTATAGGCGCCAATGCTACTATTGTTTGCGGGGTAGTTTTAGGGCGGTATTCTTTCATTGGGGCAGGAGCGGTTATAATAGAAGATGTGCTTGATTATGCCCTTATTGTAGGAAATCCTGGTAGGCAAATCGGATGGGTATGTGAATGCGGCGAGAAACTTGATGATGACCTCAAGTGTGAAAAATGTAGTAAGAAATACGAAAAAAGCGAGAAAGGAATAATAATTAAAAATTAATATGCTGATGAGTTTGTCAGTGATAGATAAAAGTGTGAGCTAGAATAAAATATGCCAAGAAATAAAATAATAAATAAAAGATTTAAGAAAATCAAATTCAGCTTTTTTGTAATTTTTTTGATTTTCTTATGTGGAGCGTATATAAACAGTACCACCTTTTTTCGCTTGAAATTAGCTGAGCATTATGTAAAAACTCAAAATATCGACAAAGCCATCGTAATATACAATAAAATTCTGCGCAAAGAAGAGCTAGCTAACAAATACTTGTCTCTAAATGTAAATGACATGTCTGATATATATTTTACATTAGCAAATTTATATTTAAATAAAAACGAATTTATTGAATCAGTGCAGTTGCTCAAAAAGATAAGTGAAACTAACCCTATATATAAAATTGATTTTATCCCCAATTTTAAAGATAATCAGGATTATAGAAGATTCGGCTTGTACTTAGCAAGAGCTGATTTATATGCTATGTCAGCAAGGCAATTTGAACAGTATCTCAAGACAAAACCAGATGATTCTATCGTACGTTATTACTTAGCATTAATCTATTCAAAAGTAAACATGCAAGATAATGCCATCGAACAATTTAATAAAATTATACAGCTGTTCGATGCTATTACAGATCACACAATAAATTTTCCACGGGATTACTTAGTTAATATCTATTGCAATTTAGGGGTTATCTATGAAGAAAAATTAGATATAAAAAAAGCAAAAGATTATTATAAAAAAGCAATAAATTTGCAAAAAAACAAAGCTATTATTGCGTTTAATAATCTAAAAGATATCTACGAAAAAGAAGGTAATGCTGTTGAATTAGGTGTTTTGCATGACTACTTACAAAACGCAGTTCCATTCTATGTAGTTAATCACAAATTTGAGAACGGGGCATTACTTTTAGGCTATTCTATGGATGAGAGAGAATTTGAGTTGTTTAATGAGGGCAAAATGGTTTTTATCTGGCAAATGAACGGTGAACGCATATATGATATAAGAGATGTAGAAAATCTTGCCCTCAATTTTGGTTTTGAAATGGATTTTGTAGGCAAAGGTTTTCCTTACGGTTGGGGTACTGATATCTATGCAAACAATCCTGTTTATCAAAGTCCTATCGAGAGTCATCAAATAGTATCCGAAAAAAAAGGTTTGGGTGAAATTCAATATTTATTGCTTGATAATGAAATGTCAAGATGTACAAATTGTCAAACAAACTATATCGCAGTTAATGATAATGATTTTTATTTACAGGGCGGTCGTATAAAAGCTATTAAGGGTAACGCTTATTTTGGTAGGATATGGTTTGATTTAGAAAAAAACAAAATAGTGTATAATTATGTGGTTAAGGGAACGCGATCTTCTCAGTGGAAATTTTACTCGAAAATAGTTATTCCTCCTCCCAATAGCATATATTGTCGTCTTTGGGTAGTTAATTTTGAAAATCAAGGAAAAGCTTATTTTGATGATATCCTTTTTATTAAATTGCAACTACCCGAATTAATAAAAAATTAAAAATACAAACATAAAAATGTTATAGAAATTCAAGTTGAAACCAAAAATATCCTGAGAAAATATAATAAAAATGAAACTGAAACCTATAGTTAGAAAGATTTTATTTACCTATCTTAGCCAGGCGATAATCCTAGTCGCATTTTTCTACGTTTATCGTCTCATTGGAATACATTTTGGACCTAAAGGGGTGGGAGAATATTCTTTGGTTAAACAGGTTATTGGAGTGCTTAACCCATTGTTGCTTCTAGGGTTAGGAATGGGGCTACCTCGCTATGTTGCGATGGCACGGAATAAGGAACAAAGAAGTGCATACATAAAGGCAGGGTGGGCGGCGGCTATTTTTACTCTCATTTTTCTGATAGTCATAAATGTGGCTAAAGAATCTTTTGTAAAGATATTTTTTGGCAGTATCAAGTATATTCATTTGGTGTTACCTTTTTCGTTATTTCTTGCTGGTTTTGTGATACACAACATAGTATATTCTTATTTTCGTGGACGGCTGTGGGCTAAGACTTTTGGTTTATTTCAAGTAATCAACATAGCGTTAGTCCCTTTGATAGTTCTTATTTTTTTTAAAGATATTACCATTGATAGATTGATTACGCTGATTGGAATTATAACGTTTGCTATTTCGCTTGTCTTTTCTTTGTTTTTTGCCAGAGAACTTTTTATGCCTGTGGGAAAGATGCAGCTGAGAAGTTCATTGAAGGATTTATTTCGCTACTCTATCCTACGAATTCCAGGTAGTTTTGTGCTCGTTGGGTTTTTCTCTTTGGGTCCGATTTTTGCAGCTCATTTTGTTCCCATTGAAGAGGTAGGATATCTTTCTGTAAGTCAGAGGTTGTTGAGTCTTGGGGCGACTGCAATTGCCCCTCTAGGTTTAATCCTTCTTCCAAAAGTAAGTAGTATGATAATTCAAAAAAGATATAGTGAGATAAAAGAAAATTTAAACTATCTCATCAACGCATCAATCCAACTTTCTATCTTTATTTCGTTTCAACTAATATTGTTTGCGGATACCATAATATATTATTGGCTAGGCCCTGAATTTCTTGATGCTGCTCCTATAATGCGGATAGTATCATGCTCCATATTCTTTTATCTTTTCTACAGAACTGTCGGAAGCATTATAGATGCTACAAAGACTAGGCCAATAAATACAATAAACCTTGCTATATCTATGGGGCTATTTTTGGTTAGCTCAGGGCTACTGTCTATAATAAAAATTTTTCCTATAATTATTAATTTAAGTATTGGTTTCGCCAGTGGATTAATATGTTTAGGAGTTTTAACATATATCTCGATTAGAAGGATGTATCCTAAAAATCTAGGTAAAGACCTGAGGCATTTCTTTGTCGCGATAGCCATTAATATTGTATTTACAGGCATAATAATATTGGTCAAACCATTCGTGGCTTCAAGATTCTATTACTTAGTTATTTTTGAAATTTTCATTGGTGCGCTCTATATCTTTATTCTCTGGTGGTTAAAAACAGGGTGGCTCAGAAAGATTCCTGAAAATATATTATTAAAAACAATTTGAAATTGTGTTGAAATAAATATTTTAACAGTTAGATTACTACAGATTGAATTTAAAAGAGGGGTATGATTTTGATAATGTGGTTAGTATGATGCGGTTGAGGATAGCAAAGTCGATTATTTTGCTGGGTATTCTCATATTATTTCCATGGGATATGGTGCTAGATGATATAGCAAAGGATTTTGCATGGGGAGATTCTTTATCAGGAGAAATGAAACATAGAATCAGCCCATTTGGTAGTGAGGTATTGATCCAGAGAGCAATTAAAAATACCAAAAATTTTACTTGGGCGCGTGAGATGCAAAACCGTATTGTTAAAGACGTTGAACCTTGGATGAATTTGTCAGATGATGAATTGTGGGGATTGATGTTTGGCCCAAAGGTGTGGCGCAGCCATTTTGTTAAACCCTACGGAGGTTGTCCTGAATGCGGGATGGAGATGGTGAAATATAATACGAAATATCCATCCTATCCAGCACTTTATGCATGGCTTTATGATCCATGGGAAAAACCGTTTAAGCTTTGGTGCCCCAATCCAAACTGTAATGCTGAATTTCCGAAAAATGATTTTGGAAAATACTACCAAAGCGGAATCGGACCTGATGGTCTATTTAGTCCCGAAAGAGCTGATAAGACGTTTCTCCATAATGTTGGACATCCTGATGACGAAGTTAATTATGGCGTAGATGATGGAGGGCCTCACGGGTGGAGAGATTGGCGGTTCATTGCTTATTATTTTCGTGTAGCTGTCTGGCAGCAACAGATTCTGGGGGGGATTGACAAACTAAGTTTGGCATATGTTGCGACAGGAAATATAGAATATGCCCATAAAGCTACGATTTTACTTGACCGAGTGGCAGATGTTTATCCTGAGATGAATTATTTGGAGCAAGGAAACGTTTATCATATAGAGCCTTCTTCTAAAGGTTATGTGGAGTACAGTATAAATGCGTGTAAAAATGTGACGACTATGGCGATAGCTTATGGTCGTATACTAGGAGCCGTAGAGAATGATAAGTCTCTTGTGACATTTTTATCTTTAAAAGCGGTTAAAAGCGGCTTGATAAATAAAAAGGACACAATAGATAAAATCAGGCAAAACATTGAAAATAATATATTCCAAAATGCTCTTGGTAATTTAGATAAACTTGAATCGAACCAACCGCTACCTGAATTAATGAAGATATATTGTAAAATAGTGACAAATCGGCCTCATAATAATAAGGAAATTGTTGATGATATTTCTAGAATTTTACATAAATGGACTCAATGTGATGGACTCACGGGATACAAGGGATTGCAGGAGTATGCTGTTTCAGGAGTAGATCATATTGGTAGATTGTTGTATTTTGTCGATCAACTTGATTTGGGGCTATTCGAGAAATTGGTACAAAGTACGCCTAGCCTGCGCGCTACATTCAATTTTTATATTGATTTATGGTGTTTAAATCTTAGCTATCCAGCAGAAGGTGATGGTGGCGTATTAGGCATGCGCTCTTCATTAGAAGGACCGTTAGATATTTTAACAAAACACTATATTAAAAAATCGACTAATCATTCGCTTTTTCCAGTATATTGTCGCCTTTACGAAGTGTTAAAAAATGATCGTTATGCACAGTTTATTTATGAACTTAACGGACGGTCCGTTGTAGGACTTCCCGGAGATCTTTTTGCTAAAAATCCAAAAAGAGCACAACGCCATATTGAAATGGTCATAGAACAAAAAGGACACCTTAAACCCATCAATACACATAAATCGGAATATCACTTAGTCTTATTGCAGAGTGGAATTGGAGAAACTGGGAGAGCCCTATGGCTTGATTATGATGCTGAAGGAGTACATAGGCATCTTGATGGTATGAATTTTGGGCTATTCGCAAAAGGCCTAGATTTAATAGCTGATTTAGGGTATCCTCCGGATATGGGTTACGGTACTACCATTACTAGAGATTGGTATCAGCTATCTTTAAGCCACAATACGGTGATAGTAGATGGAATAACTCAGAAAGGTGGAGTGGCCGAACTAACTATTTTTGAAAAGCGTCCTGGATTTGGTCTTATTCAGGCGGAAGGTGAAAATTTGTATAAACAATACAACCAATACCAGCGAACATTAGCGCTTGTAGACATTTCGTTAACAGATGGATATGTTATTGATTTATTTCGTGTTGTTGGAGGTGGAGAACATTTGAAGAGTTTTCATACAACATTTGGCAAAATCGAGCATAGTTTAGATGTTAATCCATCTTTAAAAACTCTAGCAAAAGGACATCTTAAAAATTTATACATATCTTCTAAACCTGGGAAAAGATTTGAAATGGTATGGAGGATATTTGATAAGTATAATTATTTGCCAAAGGACCGAAAAGTTTTTGTGCATTATACAGAATTAACTGATTTTGATGAAGTTATTATTGGGGAGGGAGAGCTTGGTCCCGGTAGAACGCCTGCAACAATTCCTTATGTGTTGACAAAACGCAAAGCCAAAAGCGAAAGTGGCGACCTTGCTAGTGTTTTTGTAGCAGTTATTGAACCCTATGAGGATAAGAGAATAATAAAAAATATTACTAAGTTGAAAATGGTTATGGCTGATAACTCTCAATGCCAGAATGATGTAGTTGGTCTCCGCATAGATTTGGTAGATGGAACGTGTGATTATTTTATTGCTGCTGATTGCGAACAAACGAAATTCATTAATAAATCAGCGAAGATGGGTGTTTCTGATGAAATCTTTTGTAAAGAGGAAGGTCTATTAATAAAACCAGGTATTTATTTTTTTAGAGTAAAAGACGAAATTCCTGAAATTATTTTTGCCAATGGAAAAGGCCTCTGGTATCGTCAGCATGAATTGTCAGGAACTTAGTGAGCAGTCTTTGTTTCAGCTCAGAATGAGGCGTGTCATTGTAGAATTTATAGCATTTTAAGTAGTCATTAGAGCATGTAGTTATACAAATAACAGAGGTTTTTATAGATAGCATGGATGAAAAGCAGATAATCGAAAACTTGTTAGATATCAAAGAAATTTTAGATAAACATGGCATTGAGCATTGGTTAGACTGGGGCACATTACTTGGGGCGATACGGGAAGGAAAACGAATAAAGTGGGATCACGATGCTGATTTATCGGTTATGGAGACTGAATTAAATAAAATTAATTCTGTTTTATCTGAAATAAAAGAAAAAAATTTTGTTGTAATGAAAGCACCGATTTCGGCCTCGGAATTTACGTTTCGGAGAGGTGGCTATGGTATAGATATTTGGCTTTATTATTCGATAAATAAAGATGAGTGGGCAACTTCCTATTATGAACTTTCAGGAAATAGAGTTGCACATATTCTATGGTTTTTATGGCGTGTGTTAGCTCCTGGATATAGCGATATCGATTTACCAAAAAAGGGATTTAAATTTATGATAACAACTCTTGTCAAGCACAGTATCTTTTTATTTCCTTATAAATTCAAAGAATCTTGTGCGAAAGCAATAAAGAGAATATTGATAAGAAATAATTATATAGTTTGCAAACGCGCAGTGGTCCCAAAACAATATTTAGAAAAATTTAAAACGGTACAATTCTACGGAAAAAGTTTTAGTGTTCCTTCCGATCCCGAAAAATATCTGGAATATAAATATGGTAAATATTGGAGAGTGCCGATAAAAGAGTGGAATCCCTGGGAAGAAGATGGTGCGGTTAAATATGCAACAAAATACAACGACAAGGAGCATGATTAGATTCGTAATATGAAGAGATTAGTAAAAAAGCTCAATTTTGCGAAAGATTATAAAATAGCCATAGTTTTTGTAGTAATTTCTATCCTTTGCGCGGCGTGCTCTTTGTGTTGGCAATTTTGGTTGCTATTTGAGGTTAGCTTGTGCGCAATGGCAGTTATCTATTTTTCGAAAAGATTTCACGATTTATTAAATATCCATGCAGTGGTTACAGGTTTGATTGTTTTATATTCTATACCTTCTACTATTTTAATATTACAGGGAAAGATTGAACTAAGCGCTGATCAACGATTAGCATTGTTTTCGTCGATTTGTATAGGTTTATTTGCTTACGTTGTAGGAGTATTATTTTTAAAGAAGGCAGTTTTTTTTGAAAAAAGAAAAAATACTAAATTATCTAAACGAGCAAACAGATTATTCTGGTTAGCTTATAGATATAGGTATGTACTAACATTTATTCTATGCATAATTCTTATTTATCGGGGTTTTATGCCTAGAGGGATGTCTTATACGGAATCAGTTAGTTATAGAATTAAAACGACAGGAGCTGTTGGATATTTAAATTTATTAATTCCAACTGTTTTTTCAGCGCTTTTGGTTGGAATGATTAGCATAATAGATATCCTATAAAGGATAAAGTAAAAAATAACAAATTTTCAAAGAACGTTCATTGACAATTAAACAGGCATAAAAACTCTTTCAGGGCGATACAATTCGCCGCTTTTAAGCATGCTTAAGCATAAATGAGCTAATTTTTTGGCAACATATATTAAAGCTTGCTTGCCGGCTTTGCCTTGAGATCGTTTTTTCTGATATAATGCTCTAAACTCAGTATTATGTTTAATACAAGCAACAGCAGCTATATATAAAGCGGAACGTAAATATGCTGGTCCGCGTTTAGCTATCTTATTTGCTTTAAAAGTTTCACCGGATTGATAGATTTTAGGATAAAAACCTACATATCCGATAATCTTTTTAGAATCTTTAAAAGATTGGGCATCAACACCTACGGCAGATATGATAGAGGCAATAGTTTTTAGTCCTACACCGGGGATAGAGAGTAAATTACCGCCGGGGAAATCAAAAGGTTCATTGTCATCTTTAGATGATAGAATATTTTCAATTTCTTGATTGAGTTCATCAATAGATTTATTTATATTTTGAACTTGTTCTATCATAATATTAAGATTTATGGCTCGAGCATTAGCTGCTCTGCCGGAATATATAGAGTCTTTAGCTGTCTGTATAAGATGTATTATTTCTTTGATATTAAAATTATTGCCTTTGATTGAGCGAACGATTTTCTCAATATGTTTTGGTTTTGCCTGGGCTAAGTGTTTTGCTGTAGAGAATTTTTTAAGAATGCTGGCCGCGGCGATACCAAAAGGTTTTTTTAACTTTGTTTGCTCATATTCAGGAAAGACTAAAGCCAGTAAGCTTAATGCTTGTCTTTTGTAGTCTTTTTGATCTTTGATAAGCCTATACCTGAGTTTAGTAAAATCCTTTAGGATTTGAACGGTTTCTTCAGGTACAAAGCTTTGAGCGTATTCGTTTGAACGCATGAGTCCGGCGATAACATAAGCGTCAATATCGTCAGTTTTTGCTTTTTTACGCAGGGCTTCTCTGAACTTGTTTGTCTGATGGGGGTTAAGAACAACTATTTTAAATTTTTGTTCAGTTAGAAAACAATAAATGTTTTCCCACCAGATACCGGTGGCTTCAATGCCGATAAGTAGATTTTCAGAGTTTAGGCTGTGTTTTTTAAAACGTTCGATCAGCTCATTGAATTCATATTTGTTGTTTTTAAGCGTAAATGGTTTTACGCTTTTTTCGCCGTCATTATCGAGAATGACACAACGGGCGGTTGATTTTGAGATATCGATACCAAGATAGTTCATAAAATCAGTCCTCCTTTTGATAAATAGAAAGTTGTTAAGAGTAGTTCTTTTTCAGATTATGGGAGTATGTTCCAGCAGGTTTGGCCTAAATATAGCCTGGGATATGAAAGGTAGCTTTGTATCAACAGAGCCCCTTAGTATCCTGAATGAATATTCACAGGCACAACCGCAGGAAGCAGCACTCTATATTTAAAGATCTTCTTTAAAAGAAGTCTTAAGGAGATATGCAAGCTGTCTCCCAACTGAAAAAGGATTACCCTTTTATTTTAACATTATTAACAGATAACTCATACTAAAGTAATAGTGTGAGAATTATACCAGGAG
>Ga0208279_1001331_pt1 | contig 13809 bp, 10 predicted proteins | sample AntAceMetag02UKM_FD_184766 | JGI IMG/M metagenome (GOLD analysis project Ga0208279, IMG submission 184766) | Saline lake microbial communities from Ace Lake, Antarctica - Antarctic Ace Lake Metagenome 02UKM (SPAdes) (version 2) | ecosystem: Environmental > Aquatic > Non-marine Saline and... | reverse complement strand
AATTGTATTATGAGTTTCAGGGCCTTTTGTAATCATGCCCCCGTTATATATAATTGGGGCAGGTGTGTCCAGTACTAAATAAAATTGTTAATCGACCCGGTAGATACGGGGTTTACTGAAAGCTTACTTAACCTTCGAGGGCTATTAAAATTCCGGAGCCGAAACCATAATTATTTCTATCCCCGTCCCGGTTTTTTTGGGGCGGGGATGGAAATAATTAAAGGCCGATCTTCTTTAGTGGCTTACCGGCCAGGAGATTCTCGGCGATCTTCTCCAGGGAGATGCCCTTGGTCTCCGGCACCCAGAGGATAAAGAAGATGATGAAGATTACCTCGACCCCGCCGTAGATGAGAAAGGTAGTTGTGGCCCCGAGTCCTTTTAGCATTGTTAGGAAAGTGAGCCCGACGATCCCGTTGGCGATCCAGTTGGTGGCCGTGCTGCAGGTTATCCCGAAATCACGTCCCGCCAGCGGGTAGATCTCGGAACATATCACCCAGATAATCGGTCCGGCGCTGGCGGCAAAACCGATAATGAAGGTAAATATCCCCGCGATTGAGATAAATGCCCGGGTTGGAATATGCCCCGCCGCGGCCGCCAGTTCAGCATGACTGGGCATGGCGATGCCCACGATACACATGGAGATCCCCATGATTGCGAAGCCGGTGTACATGATCGGTTTGCGGCCCCATCTATCGACGAATGCGATGGCGATAAAGGTGGCCAGGACATTGACCACTCCCACCAGCACCGTCCCCCACATCTGTTCAGCCGAAGATCCGAAACCGGCGGCCTGAAATATCTTAGGCGCGTAGTACATCACCACATTGATCCCGGTTAACTGCTGGATGAGTTGAAGTCCGATCCCGAGGAAGATCGCCTTGCGAAAGTTCTTATTGACCTTAAACATTGCCCAGCCATTCTGTTTCTCCTCAAGGTTTTCCTCAATCTCTTCCAGTTCTATAGCTATCTCTTCCTCTGTGTTTCTGATCTTGCTGAGAACCCGCCGGGCGGCTTTTTTTCTTCCTTTCAGCATCAGCCAGCGAGGACTCTTGGGGAGGAAGAAGACCCCGATGAACATAATCATTGAGGGGATGATCAGGATACCCAGCATAATCCGCCAGTGCCCGCCGACGATCCCATGGAATTTGAAGTAGGTAGAAAGAAAAGTATCACTGAGAAAGGCGCAGACGATCCCGATCGTAATCATCAATTGGTACATGGAGATCAGGGCGCCCCTGATTCCGCGGGGAGCGATCTCCGAGAGGTAGAGGGGGGCGGTGAATGATGCCATCCCGACCGCGAACCCCAGGAAGACCCGGCAACCGATCAGGATTCCGATTGAGGTTGAGATCGAAGATAAGAGCGCCCCCAGAGAAAAGATCACGGCTGCTATGAGCAGGGTATTTTTCCTGCCGTATTTTTTGGAGATAATCCCGGAGATCAGAGTTCCGCCCACTGCTCCAAAGAGGAGTGAACTGACCACCCACTCCTGCTGGAGTGTACTGGCTGAAAATGCTTTCGCGATAAACTTCAGCGCCCCGGAGATTACTCCGATATCGAGCCCGAATAGAAGCCCGGCTAGTGCCGCAGTAAATGCGACGATATAGACCAGCGGTTTGTACTTCTTAGCGCCCAGTCCTTCGGCCGCGTCCCGTCCCAATTCTACCGCAATATCTTTCTCTTTCTCCATCCTGCACCTTCCTTTTATTAGCCGCAAAAATTTACTGTAATTTTAGAAGCTCCCTTTACCTCGACCCCTTTTAATAAACTATGAATTCCGCGAATTTGGTTATTGGATATTCCTTGTTGAATATTGGATATTCAGCCCTCCTTTTTTATCCGCAAAAAAGCGTAAAAATTCACAAAAATTCCCTCTACCTCGGCCCCTTTTTTAGCCGCAAGAAAGCGCAAAATTCGCAAAAATTCCCTTCGGAGTGTAGCGAAGACATCGAACAATATATGTGAGATGCCTTACCTCGGCCCTTTTTTAAACCGCTAATCTCACGAATCTCCTCGAATCATTTTTTTCGCCACTGCCCACTACCCACTGCCTACTCCCCACTTGTTGTTCGACGTTCGAAGTTGAGCGCAGTGCCCGCCGAAGCTTTAGCGAAGGCTGGTTCGACGTTCGATGTTCAGCCTTTCTCCCTACCACCATGCCTCTCCCTGAATCCCTACCGCGCAGCCCTGGGTATCGTCCTGATAGGGATTGTCACCCGGCGACATGTCGTCGAGGCCTCCGACATATCCTTTAAAATCTTTGCTCCAGGCTGCGTAGGTGAAATATAGTCTCAGGACCGGCCGGCCGAGAAACTCGGCGTTTATTCTCAGTTCCGGGGCGAGAGTAATCTTTCCTAACACCCCTTTGGCGGGATTGCCCTCCGCGTCCGGCAGTGTCTCATTCTTTACATAATCAAGACCGGCTTCGAGAGCCAGACCGAGATGCTCGGTAAAATTATAGATTGGTCGGGCGCCGATCGAGTACCAGGTTATCTTATCATCATTTGACGCCCCGTTGCTCTCCATCTGGAAGAGAGTCGTGGCCATCAAGGCGAAGGAGTCCCAGGTATTGATGAGCATGGTCTCGGTAGCGCGGAAGGTCCAGGTCTCCCGGATGTCGGGGGTGGGATCCTGGACCGTGGGAGTAAACTGCGACCCGGTCCCATGGCCGTACTGGACGGTTGTCTCGTTGTACCCTCCATCAGAGAAGTTGTGTTTATGGGCAGCGGTCAACCCGTATCCGGAAGATGAGGGATAGTTATGTTCCACTCCATCATCGGTATAATTTCCGCCTTTTAAAGTGGAAGGAGCGACACATACCATACCGGTACCGAGAGGGAGGGAAATATCATAGAGCCGGATATCCGCCGTATTCTTTGCCACCCGTCCGACATCGGGAAATTCATAATCATCGATCGATCCTCCCAGGTAGGCCACTGCCAGTTTGGTATCCCCGAAGAGAGGAATATCCTCAACCCCGCCGCCGTATCCGCTCATATCCAGCCAGTAGAAATCTATGATATGGATAGCGTGTCTCCGGTAGAACCGGTTCCCGGCCCAGAACTTCATGCTCGGAGACCAGTCAAAATTACCCGCTTCAATGAAGGTCTCCCTAAGTCCCAGCTTGAAATGGCCGTCGGAGTTGGTCTCATCGTCGTTCTTATTCTCCGGGGACCAGACCGAAGCCCGGATCTGGACTTTCCAGAAAGGATCGGCGGGTTTCGCGATAAAGTTATTGACCAGGGCCAGTTCTCCGTAGGTCTCGGTCTCATTCCCCAGGCGGTACTTGGCGCCAGCGCCCGGAGCCTTGAAATAAACTTGGCGTCCTCCGTTGCCGTTGATTCCGTAACCGGACCGGAGATAACCGTGGAACCCAAAGCCCCGGGTAAGATAAGACGGATAGGTCTCGGGGGGAGGAAAGACAACCTTGTGATGAGTATCACCGGACTTCTCAGCTACCGCCCGGGCTTCCTCTGCTTTATTTAAGGCTTTGACCGCGATTGACCTGGACTCCTCCTCCCCGGACCCGATCTCCACCGCCTCGCTCTCCAGTTCCCGGAGCCGTTCTTCCAGTTTTTCAATCCTGGCCGAGTGCTCTTTTTTGAGCTCTTCCAGCTCTCTTCTCAGAGTCGCCGCGTCATCATTATCCTGGGCGGCCGCGGGAGATAGTCCGATCGTCGTGATGAGAGATAGTAATACTATTGCTATCAGCGCGATAAGTAAGGTACGTCCTTTCATTTTCACCCCTCTTTTAGAACATAGCGCCTTCGGCGCAAAGTTCTGAAGTGCCTTAAGGCACTTTCAACTTTAGGCACTTTTAGATGGTCCCATAGATACGATCTCCGGCGTCACCAAGGCCGGGAAGAATATAGGCCAGGTCATTTAGCTGCCGGTCCAGGGCGGCGGTATAGATAGGGACTTCCGGATGGTGTTCTTCCATCACCCTCACTCCCTCCGGAGCGGCCACCAGGCAGACGAAGCTGATTGACTCTCCTCCATGCTCCTTCACCAGGTCAATTGCCGCGATGGCACTTCCGCCGGTCGCCAGCATCGGATCGATTACGATAATCTCCGAATCAGCAATATCAGCGGGAAATTTCAGATAATACTGTACCGGCTTTAAGGTGTCGTGGTCGCGATAGAGTCCGACGTGTCCGACCCGGGCACTTGGGATCAGGCCCAGGATGCCGTCGCACATGCCCAATCCGGCCCTGAGAATCGGAACCAGAGTTATGGGGCGGGCCAGGACGTAACCGGTCGTAATCTCAAGCGGAGTCTCCACTTCTCTCTCTTCTACCGGGAGGTTCCTGGTTACTTCATAGACCATCACAGCTGCTACCTCATTAAGCAGGGTCCGAAAGTACAGGCTGTCTGTATCTTTTGCCCGGAGGAAATAGAGTTTCTGCTGGATCAAGGGATGATCCAGAATATGCAGATTTTCGAATGTAGTCTTCAATTGTCTTTATCCTTTATAAGAAGGGATTAATGTAATAAATCCTGCATAATGGAGGAATGGAGTAATGGAGGAATGGAGTAATGGAGGAATGGAGGAATGGAGTAATGGAGGAATGGAGTATTGGAGTATTGGAGTGCTGCACTTGCGGGCCGAGTGCTTTCCATTATTCCAGTACTCCACCACTCCACCACTCCACCACTCCACCACTCCACCACTCCAGATTGCTATTTGTGATGAATGTGGTCTGAGTAAGCTTCGGAATATCTTATGCGTTTTTATATATTTACCGCTAAACGGGTGGCGATAATATCAGCATCCCCGGTGCCGTTCCGGTGAGAATGAATGTAGTTTACCATCCATCTCAAGTTGGGATTGAATTGCCAGTTCAGTCCCAGCGTCAGATCACCCAGAATTCCACCGCGAATATCATTGTTGTTAAGATGGAGATATGAGTACCGGGCGGCCAGTTCCCAGGCTCCCCAGGTTCCCTTCTCGAAATCCAGGTCGTGGATTGGGCGGAGGGGACTATCAAACTCTCCGTAAGCCGTCACATATTGCTCCCCCCTGGACTCACCGGTGAGAATATAACTGCACTGGGTATAAAACCCGTAAAAATTGAGGTTGGAGAGATTTTCTTTCCGGTCAACCAGGGAAGTGTAGAACTCGCCCTCCAGTGAAAAAGGTCCCTGAACCCAGGCCGCCTCGCCGTTAAAGAGGTTGGCGTTCTTGATCGCGATATCCCCGGTATCGACAAAATAGGGATCGAGATGATTCTCTGGTTTGGCATGCAGCTGATAATCGACTATCGAAGATCGAAAGCTATAGCTTGTACCGAGATGAAACATTTCCCGTCCTTTCTCCCGGTACCAGGGAAGACCGGTTAGACGGAGGTTAAGATTGTAGTTGTCCTCCGTTCGTACTCCCTTTCCGTCAACAAACTGGAAGATCTGGGTCGCCCAGGATGCGCGTCCATCCAGGACGGGAGATCCGGCAGCCAGTCCCATCTGTTTTCCGGCCCCGAAGATAATCGTATTGGCATACTCCATAAAAAGGGTGTAATTGCTGCTTGGTCCGGGGTCGTTTCCAAATGCCCGGGCGGCTTTTCCGAGGATAACAGTTCCCAGAATTGGCACATTCGCCGCGCCGATATAAGCATCGCCGATCGTGTCGTCAGAGAAGGTGTACTGAACTTTATAGAGAAATCGCTTATAAATCCTCCCCTTAAGATAAATACGAGGATGGCGAATCTCCCAGCCGCTCTTGACCTGGTCATTGTTGGGGATCTCCGCGATTGTCTCTTCCAGCCCGTCGTCAGCATTGATAAATGATCCGTCAACGTGAATTCGGCCGCCGATCCGCATATCGAAATCTCCATCTTTGCTCTCAAAATGGAGTCCTTCTTTCCAGTATTCACCAAAAACATGCATCTCAGCGCCAGGGTCTTCTCCGGGCGCCGCCGGGACTGGATCAGATCTATCCGGAGCGATCTTTATCTTTAAGTCGGAGAGTTCAGCCTTGAGTTTATCAAACTCTTCGCGGGTTACCATTCCTTCTTCCCCTGCCGCTTGAGAAATAAATAACGCTGCCACTACCATAGTCGGGATTAAACTAACTAATTTCATTCTTTTCTCCTCCGGGTTTAGAGAGCTGACCTGCCTGTCGGCAGATGTAAAAACGCATAAGGTTTCAGTGGACCCCGTCAGTTCGTAGCGGCTGTCTTTAGGCTGTCGCACGATGGCCCCGCCGTCGGCTGGGCCGCTACGAGCACGAGGTAATGAGGTTCACTGAAAACTTACAAGAGCATAGATACGAACATATTCTTAGTCAAAGAGTTAGACATATAAATGCAACTTTATATTTATAAATAAAGTACCATGCGGTAATTTTCTGTTCAATAAATTAATTTAGATATTATTTTAATCTTATATTTTATTATCCACACTATAAGATTGGAGTGAAAACATAATAATTTTTACAGAGTAAAAATTATGGCAGTAAACAGAATCATTGAAACCATAACCAGCGAGAACCCGGCGATTCGAAATCGATCCGTGGAGGAACTGCTGGAAGATAAGTCTTCTCAGTCTCTTCTCAATCTGGCCCGGGAACTGGAAGCCTTTCTTCAACTCCTCGTACCCCAATTCCACGAATGACCGTTCCGTCTTGCTGCACGACTCACCGATTATGATCACCGGACAGTCCACCAGCCGTTCCAGGACCGCCCGTACCAGACCGGTATCCACGCCCATTCCCTCATCGGAGGGCCGGCACCCGGTTAAGTTTGGTTTTATAAAGACTTTTCGCCCGGTAACCCGGAATCCCAGCCCGTCCAGAACCTCGCAAGCTCCCTAGTATGGATCCTGTGTTTTAGCTATGTATACTTTATTATTCATTTTTTTCCTTTTCTTTTCTTGCCGATTAACTATAAGCTATGAAGGATAATAATCATCATCATATCTAAACAAGTAAAAGAAAGGCATAAAAATGAGCACGTTCAAACTTGCCTACCCCTCCGACAATATCTGGAGGGAACCGACCGGGCAGAAACTGAATATCAATCATGTTGAGGATCCGAATCTCTTTCGGGAACTCTTCTCCTATAGCAATGTCCCCCGGATAGCTTTCGATGGTGTCACCATCCCGCTCGATCCTCCGGAAGAGATGACAATCACCTGTACCACCTTCAGGGATGGGCAGCAGGCCCGGCCTCCCTACTCGGTTAAACAGATTGTTGCTATTTACGACCTTCTCCATAAGCTAGGTGGCCCTAACGGCGTGATCCGGCAATGCGAATTCTTTCTTTATTCCGATAAAGATAAAGAAGCCGTCCGAGAATGTCTGGAATTAGGCTATCAGTTTCCCGAGATCACCGGCTGGATCCGGGCGGTGGAGAAAGACTTCCTGCTGGTAAAAGAGATGGGGTTGAAGGAGACCGGAATTCTTACCTCGGCCTCTGATTACCATATCTTCCTCAAGCTGAACTCGACCCGGGAGAAGGCAATGGATAAGTACCTGGGCCTGGTGAAAGCGGCGCTTTCGGCCGGAATCATACCGCGCTGTCACCTGGAGGATGTCACCCGGGCCGATATCTATGGCTTTATCGTCCCCTTTGCCCAAAAATTGATGGAACTGGCGGAAGAATCCAAGACCACGATAAAAATCCGGCTCTGCGATACGATGGGATACGGCGTGCCCTGGGGTCATGCAGCGCTCCCCCGGAGTGTACCTAAACTGGTCCGGGCGATGACCAGGGAAGCCGGCGTCCCCAAGGAATGGCTGGAGTGGCACGGTCACAATGACTTCTATCTGGCCACCGCCAACGCTATCGCGGCCTGGATCTATGGTTGCGGCGGTCTCAACGCTACCGTCCTGGGGTTCGGGGAGCGGACCGGAAATACCCCGATAGAGGCGGCCTGTGTTACCTATGCCGAACTTACCGGATCCACCAATGGTATGGATCTGTCAGTCATCACGGAGATGGCGGAGTATTTTAAAGAGGAGTTGGACTGTAAGATCCCGTATAACATGCCCCTGGTCGGTCGGGACTTTAATATCACCCGGGCCGGAATTCATGCTGACGGCGCGATCAAGAACGAGGAGATCTATAATATCTTCGATACCGGTTCCCTCTTGAAACGGCCTCCCTCGGTCGCGGTAACCGATAAATCCGGAGTCTCGGGGATCCTCTACTGGATACAGACCCAGACCGACCTGGATACGGATAATCTCAATAAGAATCATCCCGGCGTGGTCAATATCCGCGACTGGGTGGACGATATCTACCGGGCCGGCCGGACCACATCGATATCTTCCGATGAGATGATGGCCAAGGTTAAGCTCCATCTCCCCCATCTCTTCAAGTCCAAATTCGATAGAATCAAGGATCGGGTTGCTTCGATCGCTCTGGGACTGGCCTGCGAGATGGTAGCCAATCCGGAGATACGCTCGATGGATCCGGCCCGCCAGTTACCGGTTCTGGAAGAGTATATCGTGAAAGATCCCTTCCTTAAATATCTCTATGTCACCGATACCGCCGGTAAGAAGATAATCCAGAATGTTGTTCATCCTTACGACAAGGCCAAGTACGACCGGGAGTTTGAACTTCATCAGGATTTCGCCGACCGGAGCTGGTTTGTCAACCCGATGAAGAATGGCCAATCATACATAACCGACTTCTATATCTCGCGGTTTGATGATGCACTCTGTATAACTGTCTCCGCCCCGATCCGGAATGAACGAGAAGAGATGGTCGGTGTCCTGGGCTGTGATATTCGTTTTGAAGACGCGGCCAAACTGGAGGATGAACCGCAGGTAGTAATCAATGTTGAAGAATAAAACCGATAGATTGAAATAAAGCTAGACCCTGCTCGAAAAGCCTTTTTAACCACGAAGAACACGAAGTTCACGAAGGAATTTGAGAAAACAGGAAAAATTACATAGTTTTCTTTGTTTTTCTTCGTGTTCTTCGTGTACTTCGTGGTAAATCCCTTCGTTCTTCAAAATGTTTTTTTGAGGAAGGTCAAACCATCGTACTATTAAATTTAGAAACAGGAACTTAACAGAATGAAAATTGATTCAACAGCAATTGAAGCGGCAGAGAAACATCTGGGAGACCTTTTAACGACTCAGCTGGAACGGGTGGAACGGCTGAAAGACGCGCCGGATTGGCTTGACTTTCAAAATCTCCGCCCCCTCCGAATCGGGATCATCGGGGGAGATGGGATCGGCCCGTATATCTCCCGGGAAGCCCAGAGAGTTTTAGGGCATATTTTGGCCGATGAACTTGAATCGGGTAAGATTATCTTCCAGTTTATTGAGGGGCTCACCATCGAGAACCGGGCCGCGGTAGGGAAAGCTATCCCCGATGATATTCTCCTGGAGATCAAAGAATGTCCGATTCTCCTTAAGGGGCCGACCACCACCCCCCGCAAAGGCGACCCCTGGCCGAATATCGAGAGCGCCAATGTCGCGATGCGCAAGGAACTCGATCTCTTTGCCAATATCCGGCCGGTCCGGATACCCGAACTCGATATTGACTGGACCTTCTTCCGGGAGAATACCGAAGGGGCCTATGTTCTGGGCAGTGAAGGGTTTAAGGTCACCGACGATCTGACCGTTGATTTCAAGGTTATCACCCTTCCCGGCGCGGAGCGGATAATTAAAATGGCATTTGAATATGCGGCCGAGAATAATATCTCCCGGGTTACCGCTGTCACCAAGGCCAATGTTATCAAGACTACCGACGGCCTCTTCCTGGATACCTTCGCACGGATCGCGAAAGATTATCCGGATATCGAGGTCGATGACTGGTATATCGATATCATGACCGCGAAGCTTATTGACCCGAACCGGAGGTCTCAATTTAAGGTGTTAGTCCTCCCCAATCTTTACGGCGATATCCTGACCGATGAGGCGGCCCAGATTCAGGGGGGTGTCGGAACAGCCGGGAGCGCCAATATCGGGCGGCGTTACGCGATGTTTGAGGCTATCCACGGGAGTGCCCCCCGGATGGTAAAAGAAGGCCGAGCGAAATATGCCGATCCCTTCAGCATGATCCGGGCCGGAGCGATGCTCCTGAAGCAGGTCGGCTACACCGATCAGGCCGCGAGGTTGGAGAAGGCCCTGGATATCTGCGGCCAGTTTGAAAAAAGAATCGTAATCACCGGCCGCCCCGGCGGAGCTACCTCCCGGGAGATCACCGACTATCTGCTGGAGACTCTCGCCGATCCCGGTCTGGAAGAGATGTGGCGCCGGCATCAAAGTTGAGGCCGGGGCGAAGTGAATAATCGGACGGATCGGTCCGACCGATTCGTTGGATCAAAAAAAATGAATAAAGAAGAACTCCTGCAAAAGGCCGAACAGCCAGCCCGGGACGCGATGAGACTTCACCCCTTCTACCGGGGGAAGATTGAGGTAGTTCCCAAATGCCGGATCAATTCAACTGATGATTTCGCGATCTGGTATACCCCGGGTGTGGCGGCCCCCTGTATCGCGATCAAGAAAAATCCGGAATTAGTCTATAGCTATACCAACAAATGGAACGCGGTCGCGGTAATCACTGACGGCTCCCGGGTCCTGGGATTGGGAGATATCGGCCCGGAAGCGGCCCTTCCCACCATGGAGGGGAAGGCTCTTCTCTTCAAGTATCTGGGTGGAGTGGATGCTTATCCGATCTGCCTGGATACCAAAGATCCGGAAGAGATCATTCGGACGGTCAAGATCCTCCAGCCTTCTTTCGGTGGGATTAACCTGGAAGATATCTCCCAGCCCAAGTGCTTTACTATTCTGGACCGGCTCCGGCGGGAGTGCCGGATCCCGGTCTGGCACGATGATCAGCAGGGGACCGCCGCGGTTATCCTGGCCGGTTTGATTAACGCGCTGGAGATTGTAGAAAAAAAGATCGAAGATGTAAAAATCACCCTGGTTGGAGCCGGTGCCGCCAATCTCTGTATCGCCCGGCTGATCATAACCTTCGGCGCCGATCCGGCTAAGATCATCATCTGCGACAGTAAAGATACCCTCCATAAAGGCCGCAGTGAACTCGCGGAGACCCATCCGCAAAAATGGGAGATGTGCCAAAAGACCAATCCAGCAGTGGTAACGGGAGGAATTGGTGAAGCGGCCAGGAATGCTGATGTCATGATCGCGCTCTCCCGCCCCGGGCCGGATACCATTGCCCCGGAATGGATCTCCCGGATGGCCCCGGACGCCATCTGTTTTTTCTGTGCCAACCCCACTCCGGAGATCTGGCCCTGGGAAGCGAAAGAGGCGGGAGCCCGGATCGTGGCGACCGGTCGGAGCGATTTCCCCAACCAGGTCAACAACTCCCTGGGCTTTCCCGGTATCTTCCGGGGCGCCCTGGATGTCCGCGCCTCAGCCATCACCGATGAGATGTGCATCGCCGCCTCTCTGGAACTGGCGTCGTGCGCCCGGGACCGCGGCATAAATGAAGAGCATCTCATCCCCACCATGGATGAATGGGAGGTCTATCCCAGGGTCGCGGTCGCGGTCGGGATGAAAGCGGTCGAGCAGGGTCTGGCCGCCACTCCTCTCTCCCGGGATGAACTGGTAAACACTGTGGAAACAATCATTAAACGGGCTCGGGGGGAGTCTCAATCTCTGATGGAAGAAGGATTCATTAAATAATTTAATGTTCCGCTCCGTTGGCGCGGCGAATCTTTTTAACTTTAGGCACTTAAGGCACTTTTGAACGTTGCGCCGAAGGCGCTAAGTTCTATGCACACAATAATAACCAGTTCGATCACAGATACTGTCGCCCGCCTCTGTCGGGAAGCCAACTGCTCCCCGAATGAGGACCTGATGGCGGCACTCCTTGCCGCTAGGGAGACGGAAGAGTCGGAGGATGGCCGGGTTATCTTGGAAGAGCTGATCTCCAACGCTCGCCTGGCCGCCGAATTGGATTCTCCGGTCTGCCAGGATACCGGTACTGCCGTTATATTTCTGGAGCTGGGTCAGGACTGCCAAATCACCGGCGGGGATCTCCGGGAGGCGGTTGACGAGGGAGTGCGCCGTGGTTATCACGAGGGGTTTCTGCGTTCTTCAATAGTAGCCGATCCATTACGGAGGAAAAACACCGGAGACAATACTCCGGCCGTGATCCACACCGAGATTGTTCCCGGTGATAAATTGAAGATCACCGTGGCCCCCAAGGGCGCCGGGAGTGAAAATATGTCCACGATCCGGATGATGACCCCGGCTGAGGGACCGAAAGAGATATCCGAGTTTGTGATTGAGTGGGTGACTGCTGCCGGCGCTAATCCCTGTCCCCCCATCATCGTTGGTCTGGGGATAGGGGGGAACTTTGAATATTCCGCCCTCCTGGCCAAGGAGGCGATCCTCCTCCCGATAGGTTGTCGTAACCCTGATCCGTTCTACGCGGAGATGGAGCAGAACATAGTTGAAGAATTAAATCGAACCGGTATAGGTCCGGGAGGACTGGGGGGGAGGACCAGCTGCCTTGACTGCCATATCCTGACCTACCCCTGCCATATTGCCAGCCTCCCGGTGGCCATCAACCTGGATTGCTGCGTGGCCAGGCATAAATCTGTGGTACTATAAGAACGATGAACTTTGGAGAAGGAGTAAAGCACCAGAAGTGCAAAACCGGTTGCCGGGGTGAACTAATCCGCCCGACAAGTCAGACTCGTCAGACTCGTCCGACCCGGCACCCTGGCCAAAGACAATGAACAAAGACCGAATAACAACCGATTTTCTGGTTATCGGGAGCGGCCTGGCGGGTTTGAGTTTTTCCCTGAAGACCGCCGGAGCCGGATCGATTGCGCTGGTTACCAAGCAGGATATTTCCGAGTCCAGCAGTCGCTATGCCCAGGGGGGCATTGCCGCGGTCACCGACCGGAAGGACTCCTTTAAATACCATATCCGGGATACCCTTGTCGCCGGCGATGGACTCTGCCGGGAAGATGTGGTGGAGATGGTGGTAAATAACGCGCCCGATCGGATCCGCGAACTGATCGACCTGGGGGTGAAATTTACCCGGAACCGGGGAAATCGGAGAGAATACGATCTGGGTAGAGAAGGAGGGCATTCCAAACGGCGCGTTCTCCACGCCGCCGATCAGACCGGGGCGGAGATAGAGGAGCGGTTGGTCGAAGCCGTGCGCCGTGATCACCGGATCAAGATCTATGAATACCATATTGCGGTTAATCTCATCACCGCCCTGGATCCGGATACCGGAGAGCTGAGATGTTATGGTGCGTATGTCTTAAACAGCCACACCGGCCGGGTCAAGACCTTCCTGGCCCATACCACCATCCTGGCCGCCGGAGGCGCGGCCAAGGTCTATCTCTATACCAGTAATCCCGACACTACCGCCGGGGACGGGGTGGCCATGGCTTATCGGGCCGGCGCGAGGATTGCCAATATGGAGTTCATGCAGTTCCACCCCACCTGTCTCTATCACCCGGAAGCGAAGTCATTTCTGATCTCGGAAGCGGTGCGGGGTGAAGGCGCCCTACTCAAGACCGTGGCCGGGAAATCATTCATGCACCGCTATCACCCGATGAAGAGCCTGGCTCCACGTGATATCACCGCCCGGGCGATCGATAGCGAGATGAAGAAGAGCGGGGATGATTATGTCCTGCTGGATATCACTCACCAGGACGGTTCGTTTATTAAAAAGCGGTTTCCCTTTATATATAAGGAGTGCCGTAAGTTCGGTATTGATATGACCCGAACCCCAATCCCGGTCGTCCCGGCCGCTCATTACACCTGCGGCGGGGTGCGGACCGATAACCGGGGCCGGAGCAGTATCCCCGGTCTTCTGGCGATCGGGGAGGTGGCCAATACCGGTCTCCATGGTGCCAACCGGTTGG